>OLIQ01000246.1_pt1 | contig 27714 bp, 26 predicted proteins | sample 1609631 | NCBI WGS metagenome assembly OLIQ01 (sample SAMEA4350114, study PRJEB24818) | metagenome | biome: human; feature: gut; material: faeces | place: Denmark | collected 2013-09
ACGACTTTCCTCCCGTCGATGAAACCAAACGCGGTCGCTATCAGCAAATCAATCTGCGTGACGCTTACGTTGATCACCTGTTCGGTTATATCAACGTCAAAAACCTCACGCCGCTCAAGCTGGTGATCAACTCCGGGAACGGCGCAGCGGGTCCGGTGGTGGACGCCATTGAAGCCCGCTTTAAAGCCCTCGGCGCACCTGTGGAATTAATCAAAGTGCACAACACGCCGGACGGCAATTTCCCCAACGGTATTCCTAACCCGCTACTGCCGGAATGTCGCGACGACACCCGCAATGCGGTCATCAAACACGGTGCGGATATGGGCATTGCTTTTGATGGCGATTTTGACCGCTGCTTCCTGTTTGACGAAAAAGGGCAGTTTATTGAGGGTTACTACATTGTCGGTCTGCTGGCAGAAGCGTTCCTCGAAAAAAATCCCGGCGCGAAGATCATCCATGATCCGCGTCTCTCCTGGAACACCGTTGATGTGGTGACTGCTGCAGGCGGCACGCCGGTAATGTCGAAAACCGGACACGCCTTTATTAAAGAACGTATGCGCAAGGAAGACGCCATCTACGGTGGCGAAATGAGCGCCCACCACTATTTCCGTGATTTCGCTTACTGCGACAGCGGCATGATCCCGTGGCTGCTGGTCGCCGAACTGGTGTGCCTGAAAGGAAAAACGCTGGGCGAACTGGTGCGCGACCGGATGGCGGCGTTCCCGGCAAGCGGTGAGATAAATTGTACTGTTCATAATCAAAAAAGTATTATTAATAAGATACTTAATGAATTTCAAGCTCAAGCAAAAAATATAGACTATACTGATGGGATAAGTATGGAATTCGAAAGGTGGCGTTTTAATTTGAGAAGCTCGAATACAGAGCCAGTATTACGTTTAAATGTTGAATCCAAGAAGGATAAAGATTTAATGGAAGAAAAGACTAAGGAATTATTAAGTAGAATAGTAAAATAATAATATATAGCATGTCAAATACTCTTAATTTGACATGCTAAAATTAAAATCATGAATGTAAAATGTGACTACGAGAGTTCTAATTCTTTTCAATATCCACTACCCAGTTTAGTAAACAAAAAATGATTCTATATAAAGAACGAAGTGTACAGGCAAATGTTATTACAAAATTAATGGCGATATGTATTGTTATATGTTTTGCCATGTTTATATTGTTGCTTAAGAATATGTTAGGCAATAACGGATATGCTACGCTCTTACATGTTCTGGCTCCGTTCTTATCTATCTGTTTAATTGCTGTAATGATTTTCTTTTATATAAAAAGAGCGTCATTTATTTCGCTACAATTGATGTATGCCTTTGCATTTTCATTAATTATTGGCGTGCCAGGTATATATCTATTGAATTTTAGGAACCCTGTAAAAGGTTTTGAAATAGTATGTTTGTGGGCTATTTTGCTGAATACAGTGCTTTATTTTTGCTCATACAATAACAAAACTATAACACAAAGAAAAAAAGTTAATAAATATTTTGTTGTAATATTTGTTATTGTGGGTATATGTCAATTGATTAAAACAGGGTTATATTTCATATTTATTGTTAACTCTGGAGTTGGACATTTGGCAATATACACCGAGGGAGACGCATTAGTATCTCAAGTTCCTTTTGTTATACGAGCAATTAGTGGTATGTCGTTGATTATGTCTTTGGCTACTTTTTATTATAGAGCTTCTACGGGGGTACGATGGTTTAGTTTTCTTTTGTTAGCTTCGGAACTACTTATTGGCATTAGAAGTAAGTTTTTTTTCTCTCTAATATGTATAATAATTTTGTCTTTATATTGTAATAAAGAGTTGATAAAAAAAAGATTTTTAAAGATCTCGAGACTATTGTATTTAGTAATTGGATTTGTGTTATTTTCACTTGTCTCATATTATAGAGAAGGGTATGATATAAATTTCGTTAAATATATGGTTATAGTACTGGACTCACTTTCCTCTACTTTAGCTGGCTTACAAGATATATTCGTTTTACCTGATTCTCAAGGTTGGAATAGATTAGATCCTCATCTAATAATAACGCAACTTTTCCCAATAAGTGGGTTGGGATTCTTAAACAGTACACAGATATATAAAGAGTTTTCCGTTATTGTTCTTGGTGATATTTCAAGTGGGATAGCTCTGTCATCCTCGGGTATATTAGAATCAACTATTTTAGATGTTGATTTTAATTTTTTCATTTACTTATCCTATTTACTGTTAATGCTTTCTTTAATTCAACATTTTCTAAACAGTCCAAAAGTATTCTTAAATTTTATCGCAATTGCTATGCTTCCAGGATTTTTATATTCAATAAGGGGAGAATTGATTTTGCCAATTGCATATATTATTAAATCTTCTCCTATTATAATTGTATCAAATTTTTTGGTCTCAGATAAAAATGCGGATGAGTGAACATGATTAGAGATATTTTCAATGATGGCATATATTCTCTCATCAATAAAATAGGTTATTTTGGTGCAAAGACAATAGCTATAATATTAATTACTAGAACTTTAGGTGTTGACGAAGGAAGTCAATTTATATTTCTTATTAGTATCATAGAAATAATGCGAGTAATAGGTGATTTTGGTGTTGATGTGTATGTGATTAGAAAATATGGGGACGTGCCTAATAAGGAAAGGCTTTTATGCACTGTTTTTTATCAAAAAATTATAGTCGGCTTTGTCTTTGCAGCGATACTAATAGTGTATTGTTCAATTTTAAAATATAACGCGAGCATATACGTTCCGTTATCTTTGTCAATAATTTTTTCATTATTATTTAATCTTTCCAGTAGCTATTTCCAATCCTTAAACATTAATAAGGCTATTACCACATCAATTATCAGTGCCAGTATTTTTATTGGTGTATTGTTCTCATCTTTTTATTATTTTAATGTTGTTGTTAATGCTTATCACTTTTTAGTGATTGAAATAGTTTATTGCATGTCAGTATCTTTTACGCTAATTAATAAAACCGATCTAAAAATAATTAGGCAATTTAAGAAGGTTGATATATCGGCAATTCTATATTTATACCGGAATACTTATAGCATTGGTATTACAGCATTAATTGTAATTATCTATAGTAGATTGGATAACATCTATTTAAAACTTTACGATGAGCAAAGCCTTGCTGTTTATGGTCAAATTTTTAGATTTGTTGATCCATTGGTTATGATTTCTTCTGTTTTTTCAACAGTAGCATATGCAAAATTCAGCAATTTTAAGTTACATAATAACGAGGCATCTATAAAATCATTTCTTTTAATGATAGTAATCTATATTCTTGTTAGTTTCCTTATTTACTATTATGTCCTCATCTCAATTGGGCAATGGTTTATATTACCAACCAGTTTATTTAAGCCATTGCTTATTGGTTTTTTGTGTATGGCTTCGATTAAGTGTATGAATGGTTCACTTACCGCCATATTACAGTCTCAAGGTTTATATAAAATAGGATTGTATATTTCAATACTTTGTATTATAATTGCAGTGCCGCTTATGTATGTGTTTGTAAAACATTATCATGCATTAGGGTGTATTTATGCAGTACTTATTGTTGAGACTGTTAGTTTTATATTTTTAAGTGCAAGCGTATATTTTTTGACCTCTAATAGGAATCATAAAGATTTAAATGTCAAATAGAAAGAAATTGACTGTATTTTCAGGGTAATTAGTCTCTTAATGTTACAATTTCACGTCACTTTTTTATGTTTGACATTTTCGTTATAAACTTAATATTTTGCCTGATCCTTATTGTCTTTTATGGAACAGCCCTTATACAAGCTGGGTATTTGTTATCAAAAATAGCTAAATAATTATTATTAACATAGTTATTCTACTAATCTAAATTTTAACCGTGCTTTTTACATAAGCCGCCACAGCGGTTATCATCCCTGACAGGAGTAAACAATGTCAAAGCAACAGATCGGCGTAGTCGGTATGGCAGTGATGGGGCGCAACCTAGCGCTCAACATCGAAAGCCGTGGTTATACCGTCTCTATTTTCAACCGCTCCCGTGAGAAGACGGAAGAAGTGATTGCCGAAAATCCAGGCAAGAAACTGGTTCCTTACTATACGGTGAAAGAGTTTGTTGAATCTCTGGAAACGCCTCGTCGCATCCTGTTAATGGTGAAAGCAGGTGCAGGCACGGATGCTGCTATTGATTCCCTCAAGCCGTACCTCGATAAAGGTGACATCATCATTGATGGTGGTAACACCTTCTTCCAGGACACCATTCGTCGTAACCGTGAGCTTTCTGCCGAAGGCTTTAACTTCATCGGTACCGGTGTTTCCGGCGGAGAAGAAGGCGCGCTGAAAGGTCCTTCCATTATGCCTGGTGGGCAGAAAGAAGCCTATGAACTGGTTGCGCCGATCCTGACCAAAATCGCCGCAGTGGCTGAAGACGGTGAGCCATGCGTTACCTATATTGGTGCCGATGGCGCAGGTCACTATGTGAAGATGGTTCACAACGGTATTGAATACGGAGATATGCAACTGATTGCTGAAGCCTATTCTCTGCTTAAAGGTGGCCTGAACCTCACCAACGAAGAACTGGCGCAGACGTTTACCGAGTGGAATAACGGTGAACTGAGCAGCTACCTGATCGACATCACCAAAGATATCTTCACCAAAAAAGATGAAGACGGTAACTACCTGGTTGATGTGATCCTGGATGAAGCGGCTAACAAAGGTACCGGTAAATGGACCAGCCAGAGCGCACTGGATCTCGGCGAACCGCTGTCGCTGATTACCGAGTCTGTGTTTGCACGTTATATCTCTTCTCTGAAAGATCAGCGTGTTGCCGCATCTAAAGTTCTCTCTGGCCCGCAAGCACAGCCAGCAGGCGACAAGGCTGAGTTCATCGAAAAAGTTCGCCGTGCGCTGTATCTGGGCAAAATCGTTTCTTACGCCCAGGGCTTCTCTCAGCTGCGTGCTGCGTCTGAAGAGTACAACTGGGATCTGAACTACGGCGAAATCGCGAAGATTTTCCGTGCTGGCTGCATCATTCGTGCGCAGTTCCTGCAGAAAATTACCGATGCTTATGCCGAAAATCCGCAGATCGCTAACCTGCTGCTGGCTCCGTACTTCAAGCAAATTGCCGATGATTACCAGCAGGCGCTGCGTGATGTCGTTGCTTATGCGGTACAGAACGGTATCCCGGTTCCGACCTTCGCCGCTGCGGTTGCCTATTACGATAGCTACCGTGCCGCTGTTCTGCCTGCGAACCTGATCCAGGCACAGCGTGACTATTTCGGTGCACATACTTATAAGCGCATTGATAAAGAAGGTGTGTTCCATACTGAATGGCTGGATTAATCTGATTTAACCAACAGTAAAATTGAGGCCCGGCGTATATTGCACCGGGCTTTTTTTGCCATTTATCTTATAGACTAAATTTCACTGCTTAATATTAACTTAATAAATATCAGCTATTCTTATAAAGAAAATCTGAATTGTTTTTCGTAGCGTTGACCAGCTAATAACGTAGCGTTAAAACATTTAGCTCTTATCAGGATGCTAAAAACATCATGATTCACAGTTAAGTTAATTCTGAGAGCATGAAATGAAAATCACCATTTCCGGTACTGGCTATGTAGGCTTGTCAAACGGGCTTCTAATCGCACAAAATCATGAGGTTGTGGCATTAGATATTTTACCGTCACGCGTTGCTATGCTGAATGATCGGATATCTCCTATTGTTGATAAGGAAATTCAGCAGTTTTTGCAATCAGATAAAATACACTTTAATGCCACATTAGATAAAAATGAAGCCTACCGGGATGCTGATTATGTCATCATCGCCACTCCAACCGACTATGATCCTAAAACTAATTATTTCAATACATCCAGTGTAGAATCAGTAATTAAAGACGTAGTTGAGATAAATCCTTATGCGGTTATGGTCATCAAATCAACGGTTCCCGTTGGTTTTACCGAAGCGATGCATAAGAAATATCGTACTGAAAATATTATTTTCTCTCCGGAATTTCTCCGTGAAGGTAAAGCCCTTTACGATAATCTCCATCCGTCACGTATTGTCATCGGTGAGCGTTCAGAACGCGCAGAACGTTTTGCTGCGTTGTTACAGGAAGGAGCGATTAAGCAAAATATCCCGACCCTGTTTACCGACTCCACTGAAGCAGAAGCGATTAAACTTTTTGCAAACACCTACCTGGCGATGCGCGTGGCGTACTTTAACGAACTGGATAGCTACGCAGAAAGTTTAGGTCTGAATTCCCGTCAAATAATCGAAGGCGTTTGTCTCGATCCGCGTATTGGCAACCATTACAACAATCCGTCGTTTGGTTATGGTGGTTATTGTCTGCCGAAAGATACCAAGCAGTTACTGGCGAACTACCAGTCTGTGCCGAATAACCTGATCTCGGCAATTGTCGATGCTAACCGCACGCGTAAAGATTTTATTGCCGATGCCATTTTGTCACGCAAGCCGCAAGTGGTAGGTATTTATCGTCTGATTATGAAGAGCGGTTCAGATAACTTCCGTGCGTCTTCTATTCAGGGGATTATGAAGCGTATCAAGGCGAAAGGTGTTGAAGTAATCATCTACGAGCCAGTGATGAAAGAAGACTCATTCTTCAACTCTCGCCTGGAACGTGATCTCGCCACCTTCAAACAACAAGCCGACGTCATTATTTCCAACCGTATGGCAGAAGAGCTTAGGGATGTGGCAGATAAGGTCTACACCCGCGATCTCTTTGGCAGCGACTAACATCTTGTTATCAGGGCTATTTACGCCCTGATTGTCTTTTGTTACCTCCGCAATAATTCATTATTTTTATCACTTATCCTATAGCATTCACGGGGATTATCGCTAAACTATGCGGACTTGGAAATTTCCGTCAGTTAGGGTAATGATGAGAGTAGAAAATAATAATGTTTCTGGGCAAAACCATGACCCGGAACAGATTGATTTGATTGATTTACTAGTGCAGTTGTGGCGTGGCAAGATGACAATCATCATTTCCGTCATTGTGGCTATTGCTCTGGCTATTGGTTATTTGGCAGTAGCGAAGGAGAAATGGACGTCAACAGCAATTATCACTCAGCCCGACGTGGGGCAAATTGCTGGCTATAACAATGCCATGAATGTTATCTATGGTCAGGCTGCACCGAAAGTATCGGATTTGCAGGAGACGTTGATTGGTCGCTTCAGTTCTGCCTTCTCTGCATTAGCAGAAACGCTGGATAATCAGGAAGAGCCAGAGAAACTTACCATCGAACCTTCTGTTAAGAACCAGCAATTACCATTGACTGTTTCTTATGTTGGGCAAACTGCAGAGGGCGCACAAATGAAGTTGGCCCAATACATTCAGCAAGTTGATGATAAAGTGAATCAAGAGCTAGAAAAGGATCTCAAGGACAACATTGCTCTGGGACGGAAAAACTTGCAGGACTCTTTAAGAACGCAGGAAGTAGTCGCGCAGGAGCAGAAAGATCTGCGTATCCGTCAGATTCAGGAAGCGTTGCAGTATGCGAATCAGGCGCAGGTGACAAAGCCACAGGTTCAGCAGACTGAAGATGTGACACAAGATACGTTGTTCCTTTTGGGGAGCGAAGCGCTGGAGTCGATGATTAAGCATGAGGCGACCCGTCCGTTGGTATTCTCACCAAACTACTATCAGACACGTCAAAACCTGCTGGATATCGAAAGCTTAAAAGTTGATGATCTTGATATTCATGCTTACCGCTATGTAATGAAACCGACGTTACCTATTCGTCGCGATAGCCCGAAAAAGGCAATTACCTTGATTTTGGCGGTGCTGCTGGGCGGCATGGTTGGCGCGGGGATTGTGCTGGGGCGTAACGCTCTGCGTAATTACAACGCGAAGTAATCTTTTCGGTTTTAAAGAAAAAGGGCAGGGGGGTGACACCTTGCCCGTTTTTTTTGCCGGATGCGACAACAACATCGCATCCGCTTACCCCGCAACTCACTGATGCCGTTTACGCAGGTTCTCAATCACCGTCGTTAAATCCAGCCCCTGATCCTGCAACAGCACCAACAGGTGATACATCAAATCAGATGCCTCGTTGGTCAGCTCAAAGCGGTCATGTACCGTCGCGGCCAGTGCGGTTTCCACGCCTTCTTCGCCCACTTTCTGCGCAATGCGTTTGGTGCCGCTGGCATACAGTTTGGCGGTGTAAGAGGTTTCCGCGTCGGCGGATTTGCGTTCGGCGAGCAGTTGTTCCAGTTGATAAAGGAACAGCCACTGGTGAGCGGTGTCGCCGAAGCAGCTGCTGGTGCCTTTGTGGCAGGTCGGGCCGATGGGATTCGCCAGCAACAGTAACGTGTCGTTGTCGCAGTCCGGCGTAATATTTACTACGTTGAGGAAATTGCCTGACGTTTCGCCTTTGGTCCACAGTCGCTGTTTAGTGCGCGAGAAGAAGGTGACTTTGCCGCTTTCGATGGTTTTATCTAAGGCTTCCGGGTTCATATAGCCCAGCATTAACACTTCGCCAGATACCGCGTGTTGCACAATCACCGGCATCAGTCCGTCGGTTTTTTCCCAGTCCAGTTCGCGACGTTGTTGTTCTGTTAACATATCCTGATCTCCACGCCCTGTGTTGCCAGGTACGCTTTTAATTCACCAATATTGATTATTTGTTTGTGGAATACGGAAGCTGCCAGCGCGCCGTCAACGTCGGCATCGCGGAAGGCTTCGAGGAAGTGTTCCATGGTGCCCGCGCCACCGGAAGCAATCAGCGGGACGTGGCAAACTTCACGCACTTTTTTCAGTTGTTCGAGGTCGTAACCGTTACGCACGCCGTCCTGATTCATCATGTTGAGGACGATTTCTCCGGCACCGCGTTTTTGCACTTCCTGTACCCAGTCGAGCGTTTCCCACTGAGTGACGCGGGTGCGGCTTTCATCGCCGGTATATTGATTCACATGATATTTCCCGGTTTCGGCGTCGTACCAGGTATCAATGCCGACCACAATACACTGCACGCCAAAGCGATCCGCCAGGCGAGTAATTAACGTCGGGTCCGCCAGCGCAGGCGAGTTGATGGAAATTTTATCCGCGCCAAAGGAAAGAATTTTCGCGGCGTCATCCAGCGATTTAATCCCACCCGCCACGCAGAACGGAATGTCGATCACTTCCGCCACGCGAGATACCCAGCTTTTATCTACCACACGGCCATCGCTGGAAGCGGTGATATCGTAGAACACCAGTTCGTCTGCACCTTCTTCGGCGTAGCGTTTTGCCAGCGGTACAATATCGCCAATGATTTCATGGTTGCGAAACTGTACGCCTTTCACCACCTGACCATCACGAACGTCGAGACACGGAATTATGCGTTTTGCCAGCATGCGATGGCCTCCTTCACGGTGAATTTACCTTCCAGTAATGCCCGACCAACTATTACGCCGCGCACGCCAGTACCACGCAGGGCAGCAACATCATTAATGTCACCAATGCCGCCGGAGGACTGAAACGCCACCTGCGGATATCTGGCGCACACTTCTTCATATAAAGAGATGTTAGAACCTGCCAGCGTACCGTCGCGTGAAATATCGGTACACAGCACATGTTTCAGGCCGACGGGCAGATAGGTTTCCACCAGTTGTTCCAGCGACACGCCCGAGTTCTCTTGCCAGCCGCTGACTGCCACCTGCTTGTTGCCTTGCTCGTCAATACGGACATCCAGCGCCAGCACTAAGGCATCGGCACCGAAACGTTCAAACCAGCCTTTCACCATTTCTGGTGATTTCACCGCGGTGGAGCCGACCACCACGCGCGCAACGCCCGCTTCCAGTAACGCCGCCACGTCTTCTTCGCTACGCACGCCGCCGCCAACCTGCACCGGAACGTTAACGCCCGCCACCAGGGTTTTAATCAGCGGGATTTGACGTTTAGCCGGATCTTTTGCCCCGGTCAGATCCACCAGGTGCAACACTTCGACACCCTGCGCGGCGTAATCCTGTAAGCGCGGCAGCGGATCGTTACCGTAATCGCGTTGTTTGCCGTAATCGCCCTGATGGAGACGCACCACAGTGCCGTCAATTAAGTCTAATGCCGGAATAATCATCACATCTCCAGGAAGTTTTTCAGCAACTTAGCGCCAGCGGCACCAGAACGCTCCGGGTGAAACTGTACGCCGTAGAAGTTATCTTTTTGTACTGCCGCGGTGAACGGTTCGCCGTAGTTACACTGGGCGATGGTCCACGGATTGACCGGCATTGCGTAGCTGTGAACAAAGTAAAAGTACGCGCCGTCTTCAATTCCCTGAAACAGGCGGTTGCCTGCCTGCGGGTAAACGCGGTTCCAGCCCATATGCGGCAGTGGCAGACCAAAGTCGGTCATTTTCGGCACGTCTTCGTCGATGATGCCCAGCAAATCGACGCCGTTGCTCTCTTCGCTGCGCCGCCCCAGCAGTTGCATCCCTAAGCAGATGCCCAGCACCGGTTGGGTACAGGCTTTGATGAGATCAAACAGCTCGCGCTCACGCACCTGATCCATCGCTGCTTGTGCAGTGCCAACGCCGGGTAAAAACAGTTTATCGGCCAGCAACACGACGTCTGGGTCACGGCTGACTTTGGGTTCATAACCGTGGCGCGCAATGGCAGACTTCACCGAGTTCAGGTTGGCGCAGCCAGTATCAAGGATCACCACGTTCATTACAGCACTCCTTTCGACGAGGGCAGGGTATCGCCTTCCACGCGGATGGCCTGGCGCAGGGTGCGACCAAAAGCTTTGAACAGGCTCTCTACACGGTGGTGATCGTTTTTACCTTTAGTTTTCAGGTGCAACGTCACGCCCATGGTGTATGAGAGCGAACGGAAGAAGTGCTCGATCATTTCGGTGCTGAGATCGCCCACGCGCTGGTAGGTAAATTCGGCCTTATATTCCAGGTGCGGGCGACCAGAGATATCCAGTGCACAGCGGGCAAGGCATTCGTCCATCGGTAGCACAAAACCAAAGCGACAAATACCGCGTTTATCGCCGAGGGCAATTTTTAACGCTTCGCCCAGCGCCAGGCCGGTATCTTCGACGGTGTGGTGATCGTCGATATAGAGGTCGCCTTTGACGTTGATTTCCATGCGGAAACCGCCGTGGGTGGCGATCTGATCCAGCATGTGATCAAAGAAGCCAACGCCGGTGTTAATCTTGCTGCCACCTTCGCGATCCAGCCACACCTGGACGTCAATTTGCGTCTCTTTGGTGTTGCGCACTACATGGGCGTAACGGTCTCGTTTAGTGAGTTGCTCACCAATCATCGGCCAGTTCAGGGTTTCGCGGTCGTAGCGTAAACCAGTAATGCCCATGTTTTCCGCCAGTTGAATATCGGTCGCGCGATCGCCAATCACATAACTATTGGCACGATCCATCGCTTGCTCAGCCAGATAACGCTCCACCAGTTTTACTTTCGGCTTACGGCAGTCGCACTCATCGGCGGGCAGGTGCGGACAAATCAGCACTTCATCAAACTGCACGCCTTGCGAGGTGAAGATCTGCATCATCAGGTTGTGCGGTCCATCAAAATCCGCCTGCGGGAAACTTTGTGTTCCCAGACCATCCTGATTAGTGATCATCACCATCTTGTAGCCCGCTTTTTGCAGCTTCAGCAGTTCCGGGATCACGCCCGGTTCAAAGGCGAGTTTATCAAAACGGTCCACCTGAAAATCACTCGGCGGTTCGCTAATCAGGGTTCCATCGCGATCGATAAAAAGATACTTCTGACTCATCAAACTTGCTCCGCACGTAAGGCGTCAATGACGCGCTGGCTTTCTTCACGGGTTCCGACGGTAATTCGCAGGCAGCCGCTTAAAGAGGGTTGTTTATTCTGATCACGTAAGATAATGCCCTGATCCCACAAAGATTTAAACACTGCACTGGAGGCTTTAAAGCGCGCCAGAATGTAGTTGGTTTCAGAGTCAAAAACCTGCTCCACACAGGGGATTTCTTTTAATGCGGCAATCAGATATTCGCGTTCTGCAATAATTTGCGCCACCCGTTCGCGCATGGCGATAATTCCCTGCGGGTTTAACGCCTGGGCCGCAATGTCGGCAACCGGCGTTGAGAGCGGGTAGGGGGCGATCACTTTCATCAGCAGGTTGATGACTTCTTCGTTTGCCAGCGTAAATCCGCAACGAAGGCCCGCCAGAGCAAAAGCTTTCGACAGTGTGCGCAAAATAGCCAGGTGCGGATATTCCGTCAGCCAGCCAGCCAACGATGCCTGCGGGCAAAACTCGATATAGGCTTCATCGGCAACCACAATGGCTTTTCCGCGGGTTAGCTCCAGCAGAGTGCGAAAATCCTGCGGATTGATCAGTTGCCCTGTCGGGTTGTTGGGGCTGCAAACATAGACCACTTTTACGCCGTCCAGCTTGTCGGAAATGCCCTGTAAGTCCAGTTGCCAGTTGTCCAGCGTCGGCACTGTGCGGCACTCGACGCCAATCGTTTCGGCGCTGACGCTGTACATGCCGTACGTTGGCGGGCAGTAGAGGATGGCGTCTTTACCCGGTTCGCAAAAAGCGCGAATCAGTAGTTCAATACCTTCGTCCGCGCCACGGCTGACCAGCACCTGTTCCGGTTTTACGCCTGCATATTGCGCGTAATTTTCAATCACCGCTTTCGGCTGACATTCCGGGTAGCGGTTGAGCGTTTGCTGAGTAAGCTGAAACTCCACGGCTGTGGGGTATTCGTTGGCGTTCAGCCAGACGTCGCCGTTACCGCCCAGACGACGCGCCGACTGATACGGCGTCAGGTTGCGGACGTTTTCACGCGCTAAATCGGTAATAGTCACGGTGCTCATGCTTGCTCCTTAAGGGCGTTAACACGCAAAGTAACGGCATTTTTATGGGCGGTCAGGCGCTCGGCGGCGGCCAGTGTTTCAATGGTCGAAGCCAGCGCAGAAAAGCCTTCTTTTGACAGTTCCTGTACGGTCATGCGCTTCTGGAAATCCGCCAGCCCGAGGCTGGAACAGGTGGCGGTGTAACCGTAAGTCGGCAGCACGTGGTTGGTGCCGGAAGCGTAATCACCTGCCGATTCCGGTGACCAGTCACCAAGAAATACCGAACCGGCGCTGGTGATGCCATCGACCAGATCGCGGGCGTTGCGGGTCTGGATGATCAGGTGCTCCGGGCTGTACTGGTTGGAGATCTCTACGCACTGCGCTAAATCTTTAGTCACAATCAGGCGGCTGGCGCTCAGTGCCTGACGGGCGGTTTCAGCTCTTGGCAGTTCCGCCAGCTGGCGTTCGACAGCTTCGGCAACACGACGCGCCATTTCAGCATCGGGCGTCAGTAAAATCACCTGAGAGTCCGGGCCGTGTTCAGCCTGGGAGAGCAAATCAGAAGCCACGAAATCCGGCGTAGCGCCGCTGTCAGCAATCACCAACACTTCCGACGGGCCTGCGGGCATATCGATAGCCGCACCGTCAAGACGCTGGCTTACCTGGCGTTTTGCCTCGGTGACAAAGGCGTTGCCTGGCCCAAAGATTTTGTCCACTTTCGGCACGGATTCTGTACCAAACGCCAGCGCGGCAATGGCCTGTGCGCCGCCGACGTTAAACACGTCCTGTACACCGCACAGCTGCGCCGCGTAAAGGATCTCATCGGCAATCGGCGGCGGTGAGCACAGCACCACTTTTTTACAGCCTGCAATTCGCGCCGGAGTCGCCAGCATTAATACCGTTGAGAAGAGCGGGGCGGAGCCGCCAGGAATATACAACCCAACTGAAGCGACTGGGCGCGTGACCTGCTGGCAACGCACGCCTGGCTGGGTTTCTACATCTACCGGCGGCAGTTTTTGCGCAGTGTGGAAGGTTTCAATATTTTTTACTGCTACCGCCATCGCCTGTTTTAGCTCGTCGCTAAGGCGTTCGCTGGCGGCGGCGATCTCCTCAGCAGACACCTTCAGCGCGGTAACCGTGGTTTTATCAAACTTCGCGCTGTATTCCCGCAGGGCGTCATCGCCACGTGTTTTCACGTTATCGAGAATATCGTTAACGGTGCGGGTAATGCTTTCAGAAGCGGAGATCGCCGGGCGCATTAACAGCTGGCGTTGTTGCTCCGCAGTACAGCTATTCCAGTCAATGATTGTGTTAAAGCTCATGGCGATCACTCCATCATCTTCTCAATCGGCAGGACCAGGATTGAACTGGCACCCAGCGCTTTCAGTTTTTCCATGGTTTCCCAGAACAGGGTTTCGCTGCTGACCATGTGCATCGCTACGCGCTGTTGATCACCCGCCAGCGGTAGAATAGTTGGGCGTTCGGCACCTGGCAGCAGGGCGATGACTTCATCCAGACGTTCGGTCGGTGCGTGCATCATGATGTATTTTGATTCGCGCGCCTGGATCACACCCTGAATACGGGTCAGCAGTTTGTCGATCAGTTGCTGTTTGGATTCTTCCATTTCGCCATCGCGTTGTATCAGGCAGGCTTTCGAGCGATAGATAACTTCGACTTCGCGCAGGCCGTTTGCTTCCAGCGTGGCACCGGTGGAAACCAGATCGCAAATCGCATCCGCCAGTCCGGCACGCGGGGCGACTTCAACAGAACCGTTCAGTAAGCAGGATTTAAAAGAGATGCCTTTCTGGTCGAGATAACGCTTGAGCAGGTGAGGATAAGAGGTGGCGATACGTTTACCGTTTAAGGAGAGCGGGCCGTCCCAGGCTTCATCAACCGGCGTTGCCAGCGAAAGACGGCAGCCGCCGAAATCCAGACGACGCAGGGTAAAGTAGCGTGGATCTTCACCCTGGGCGCGGCGGTTAAGCAGCTCTTCTTCCAGCACGTTTTCGCCGATAATCCCAAGATCTACCACGCCGTCCATTACCAGACCGGGAATGTCGTCGTCACGCACGCGCAGAATATCAATCGGCATGTTTTCTGCCATCGCGATCAGGCGCTGGGTGTGAAGATTGATTTTAATGCCACAGCGCGCCAGCAATTCGCGTGAGTCATCACTTAAACGGCCGGATTTCTGCATAGCTATGCGTAAACGAGTGTTGTCTGTCATTTTGTTATTCCTCTTTAAACCTGTCTGAACCGTTATCAACCGCGCAATAAAAAAGCCCCCGGAAGGTGATCTTCCGGGGGCTTTCTCATGCGTTCATGCACCACTGGAAGATCTGAATGTCTTCCAGCACACATCGCCTGAAAGACTAGTCAGGATGATGGTGATGATGGTGGTGTTTAAATTGAACGCGTGTCATAAAAGTCTCTGTGAATGTTTATTCAACTGATGTCTTTTAACCTAAACCACTTTCACGTTAGAAAGCAAGGGCTTTTTTATATATTTTATGGCAATGGATTTGTTTAATGAATGAGCGGGGAAAGGAGGGGGCCTGGAGTGACTACGTTAGAAAAGTAATCGTGAAAATATGTCTTTAAAACCCTCAAGAACATTGTGTTCTGTAACTAAAGTGGGCTTTGTTCCTGCCGGATGCGGCGTGAATGCCATATCTGGTCTACAAATGTTGCCTAAATTCAATATATTGATGTTTTGTAGGACTAATAAGCGGAGCGCATCAGGCAATGGTATATTTGCTAACAGTTTCGATTTCATTCATAGAATGAATTGTCAGTTTTGATACGCTAGCGTAGCCTTATAGATCTAAGGTGTATCAGGAGATAACGGATGAAAAAGGTCGCAATTGTCGGGTTAGGGTGGTTAGGCATGCCGCTGGCGATGTCACTTTCAGCGCGAGGCTGGCAAGTCACCGGGAGTAAAACCACACAAGATGGTGTCGAAGCGGCCCGAATGAGTGGCATTGATAGCTATCTGCTTCGCATGGAGCCTGAGTTAGTTTGCGATTCTGACGATCTGGATGCCCTGATGGATGCCGATGCGCTGGTCATTACGCTTCCGGCACGTCGTAGCGGCCCCGGCGATGAGTTCTATTTACAAGCGGTACAAGAGTTAGTGGATAGCGCGCTGGCCCATCGTATTCCCCGCATTATTTTTACCAGCTCAACGTCTGTCTATGGCGACGCGCAAGGCACGGTGAAAGAAACCACCCCGCGTAATCCGGTGACCAACAGTGGACGAGTATTAGAAGAACTCGAAGACTGGCTGCACAATTTACCCGGTACTTCGGTCGATATTCTGCGTCTTGCGGGGCTGGTCGGACCGGGACGTCATCCCGGACGCTTCTTTGCCGGAAAAACTGCGCCTGATGGTGAACATGGTGTTAATTTAGTCCATTTAGAAGATGTTATTGGCGCTATCACTCTGTTGTTACAGGCACCTAAAGGCGGACACATCTATAATATATGTGCGCCAGCTCACCCTGCGCGTAATGTTTTCTATCCGCAGATGGCCCGTTTACTGGGGCTGGAACCTCCGCAGTTCAGAAATAGTCTGGACAGCGGCAAAGGTAAGATTATTGATGGCAGTCGGATTTGTAATGAACTGGGATTTGAATACCAGTATCCCGATCCGCTGGTAATGCCGCTGGAGTAAACGATCACGCCAGCAGGACGCCGCATGCACTGCAAGGGGGCGTGTATGAAACCACTGCTGGATGTGTTGATGATCCTCGATGCCTTAGAAAAAGAAGGCAGTTTTGCGGCGGCGTCGGCTAAACTCTACAAGACGCCGTCCGCTCTGAGTTACACCGTTCACAAGCTGGAAAGCGACCTTAATATTCAATTGCTTGATCGTAGCGGACACCGCGCTAAATTCACCCGCACCGGAAAAATGTTATTAGAGAAAGGGCGGGAAGTTCTGCATACCGTGCGAGAACTGGAAAAGCAGGCGATCAAACTGCATGAAGGCTGGGAAAACGAGCTGGTGATTGGCGTGGACGACACGTTTCCTTTTTCTCTGCTTGCGCCACTGATTGAAGCTTTTTATCAACATCATAGCATGACGCGCCTGAAGTTTATCAATGGCGTACTCGGTGGTTCCTGGGATGCCCTGACTCAGGGGCGAGCGGATATTATTGTTGGCGCGATGCATGAGCCACCATCTTCCAGTGAGTTTGGTTTCTCGCGGTTAGGCGATCTGGAACAAGTCTTTGCGGTCGCGCCTCATCATCCGCTAGCCCAGGAAGAAGAGCCGTTAAACCGTCGTATCATTAAGCGATATCGGGCGATTGTGGTGGGGGACACTGCGCAGGCAGGCGCTTCTACGGCCTCACAACTTCTCGACGAACAAGAAGCCATTACCGTTTTCGATTTTAAAACCAAGCTGGAGCTGCAAATTAGCGGCCTCGGCTGCGGCTATTTACCCCGTTATCTGGCGCAACGTTTTCTCGATAGTGGCGCGTTAATCGAGAAGAAAGTGGTCGCCCAAACTCTCTTTGAACCCGTCTGGATTGGCTGGAATGAACAGACCGCAGGACTTGCCAGTGGCTGGTGGCGGGATGAAATTTTAGCAAATAGTGCGATCGCCGGTGTTTATGCAAAATCTGATGACGGAAAATCAGCCATTTAAAGAAAAATTATTATGACAAGCCTCTCATTCTCTTGTCATTTCCCCCCCATTTAGGCACAATGCGCCGCTGTCAAAAAATGACTAAAAACCGACGTTTCATCAGCGTCGGTTATTTTTTGCTTCAAACCAATCATTCATACCAAGAGGCCGGGCTTCGTACCGGATAGATATTTACTAAAAATCGACAGTTGTTGTCGCTGAGGAATCCAAAAAAATGGGGCAATTTTTTGCTTACGCGACGGTTATCACCGTAAAGGAGAATGACCATGTCGCATAACGTTACTCCAAACACCTCTCGCGTGGAATTGCGTAAAACGCTTACGTTAGTTCCGGTTGTAATGATGGGTCTTGCCTATATGCAGCCGATGACGCTGTTTGATACTTTTGGTATCGTTTCAGGCCTCACGGATGGTCATGTGCCGACAGCCTATGCGTTCGCATTGATTGCGATCCTGTTTACGGCTCTGAGCTACGGGAAGCTGGTGCGCCGCTATCCTTCTGCTGGCTCTGCATACACTTACGCCCAGAAATCCATTAGCCCGACTGTCGGCTTTATGGTGGGTTGGTCTTCTCTGCTCGACTATCTGTTCGCGCCGATGATCAACATTCTGCTGGCGAAAATCTATTTTGAAGCTCTGGTGCCTTCCATCCCATCGTGGATGTTTGTGGTGGCGCTGGTGGCCTTTATGACCGCCTTTAACCTGCGTAGTCTGAAATCCGTAGCGAACTTCAACACTGTAATCGTCGTGTTGCAGGTGGTGCTGATCGCGGTGATTCTGGGCATGGTTGTTTATGGCGTATTTGAAGGTGAAGGTGCTGGTACGCTGGCGAGCACTCGTCCATTCTGGTCTGGCGATGCGCATGTTATCCCGATGATTACCGGGGCGACAATCCTGTGCTTCTCCTTTACCGGCTTTGACGGCATCAGCAACCTGTCGGAAGAAACCAAAGATGCAGAGCACGTGATCCCGCGTGCGATTTTCCTGACCGCGCTGATCGGCGGCATGATCTTCATCTTTGCAACTTACTTCCTGCAGCTGTACTTCCCGGATATCTCTCGCTTTAAAGATCCGGATGCGTCACAGCCTGAAATCATGCTGTACGTTGCGGGTAAAGCGTTCCAGGTTGGCGCGCTGATCTTCTCCACCATTACCGTACTGGCGTCCGGTATGGCGGCGCATGCAGGCGTAGCGCGTCTGATGTACGTAATGGGTCGTGACGGCGTATTCCCGAAAAGCTTCTTCGGTTATGTACACCCGAAATGGCGTACTCCGGCGATGAACATCATCCTGGTTGGCGCGATTGCCCTGCTGGCAATCAACTTCGACCTGGTAATGGCTACGGCGCTGATCAACTTTGGTGCGTTGGTGGCGTTCACCTTCGTTAACCTGTCGGTTATCTCGCAGTTCTGGATCCGTGAGAAGCGTAATAAGACGCTGAAAGATCACTTCCAGTATCTGTTCCTGCCGATGTGTGGTGCGCTGACCGTTGGTGCACTGTGGGTTAACCTGGAAGAAAGCTCAATGGTTCTGGGTCTGATCTGGGCTGCTATCGGTCTGATTTACCTGGCTTGCGTCACCAAGAGCTTCCGTAACCCGGTTCCGCAGTACGAAGACGTAGCATAATCATCTTTTCTAATAATAAACCGGAGTCGAATGAACATTTGGCTCCGGTTTTTTTATTCTTTTTTATCGAAATCCTCATTAATAACCATTTGTTCTAATTTAGAGAATTTGGTTATTGGTCTGCATTCCACCAGTCATGAATAATTTCCTCATTAACATTCATCTGGTTAATTAATTTATGTTTTCAATGATATTAAGCGGGCTAATTTGTGGTGCTCTGCTGGGATTTGTCATGCAGCGTGGGCGTTTTTGCCTGACAGGTGGTTTTCGCGATATGTATATCGCGAAAAATAATCGCATGTTTTATGCCCTGCTGATTGCAATTTCGGTACAAAGCGTGGGGGTTTTTGCGTTAATTCAGGCGGGCCTACTGACTTACGAAGCCGGGGCGTTCCCGTGGCTTGGTACTGTTATAGGTGGGTATATCTTCGGGCTGGGAATTGTTCTGGCGGGTGGATGTGCCACCGGGACCTGGTATCGCGCGGGTGAGGGATTGATCGGCAGTTGGATCGCGCTTTTCACTTATATGGTGATGAGTGCGGTGATGCGTTCTCCACATGCCAGTGGTTTAAATCAAACCTTGCAGCACTACAGTACTGAACATAACTCTATTGCTGAGACTTTTAATTTGTCTGTGTGGCCGTTGGTTGCCGTTTTGCTGGTGATAACGCTCTGGGTGGTGATGAAAGAGTTGAAGAAGCCAAAACTGAAAGTCGCGACCTTACCGCCGCGCCGAACCGGGATCGCTCATATTCTGTTTGAAAAACGCTGGCATCCCTTTGTCACTGCTGTACTCATCGGTTTGATTGCGCTTTTAGCCTGGCCCCTGAGTGAAGCAACCGGACGCATGTTTGGGTTAGGAATCACTTCCCCAACGGCCAATATTCTGCAATTTCTGGTCGCGGGTGACGTGAAATACATTAACTGGGGCGTTTTCCTGGTGTTAGGGATCTTCGTGGGGTCATTTATTGCAGCCAAAGCGAGCCGTGAGTTCCGCGTTCGCGCAGCTGATGCACAAACAACATTACGTAGCGGGTTAGGTGGTGTACTGATGGGCTTCGGTGCCAGTATTGCAGGTGGTTGCTCTATCGGTAATGGACTGGTTATGACTGCAATGATGACCTGGCAGGGCTGGATTGGCCTTGTATTTATGATTCTCGGAGTCTGGACTGCGTCCTGGCTTGTGTATGTTCGACCGCAGCGTAAGGCGCGACTGGCAACTGCTGCGGCAAATTAAGTAAGGTGTAAAGATGGCGATTAAAAAGCTGGATGTGGTGACGCAGGTCTGTCCGTTTCCACTCATAGAAGCAAAAGCAGCACTGGCAGAAATGGCCAGCGGCGATGAGTTGGTAATTGAGTTTGATTGCACCCAGGCAACAGAAGCAATCCCACAATGGGCGGCAGAAGAAGGACATGCCATCACCGATTATCAGCAGATTGGCGATGCTGCGTGGAGCATCACCGTTCAAAAAGCCTGACCCAACATTGTCCTCCGCCGTATCAGCGGCGGAGGCTTCAAACTAGACGATCTCTTCCGCGTACTGCCAAAGCGCTTTTAACAGCGCCACTTTTTCTTTATCGTCGGCATACTGCTGCGCCAGCATCTGAATCTCTTCTGCATAGCCTTGTAAAAACTCGGGTGTGAATACCTGGCGGCGGTGCTCCAGCCAACGTTGCTGCTCGGCATAATCCAGCGTCCCTGGGAAGTTGCGTGCCCGATAATTGAACAACAGCTTTTCAATCCGTTTATCAACAAAAGTGATATCCAGTGCCGGTAAATTACGCGGCTCGGTTTCCAGCACAATTTTCATTGCTGCACGATCGGCGTCACTGAAAAAGCCGTTATAAAGCTGTGCATCCACGTTATCTGAAGGCGTAAACGGTTCGGCTTCCGCGAATATCGCCACCACTTTTTCGCGCACTTGCGGATTTTCACGCAGAATTTTCAGGTTATCGAGGCAATGCTGACGATTAATTCCCAGTCGGTCGGCATCTTCCGGGCGTAGCGTATTCGCCTGGGCCAGCACCGGACATTTATTGATATGCACCAGCTTAACCGGAACGGCGGCGTTATCGCCAAGATCGGTTTTTGCGGTATATAAACGCTCGCGCAATGTGTCGCTATCCAGTTCCAGTAATGGCGAAATGTCTCCTGCCAAATCCACCATAATTACGGCATTGCGATTTTCAGGATGCCACGCCAGCGGTGCCACCCAGCTGGTATTGCCGCGCCATGCCCCAAACATTCCGGAAACGTGCACCAGGGGTTTCATCTGCGGAACATCAATCAACGCCATCAGTTTGTGTTTATTGCGATGGGTAAAGAGATAATCAAACAGGCGTGGCTGATGCGTTTTTACCAGCTTTGCCATCGCAATAGTGGCGTACACATCAGCCATCGCATCGTGGGCGTTGCTATGTTCAATACCATTCGCTTTGGTTAAATGCTCAAGGCGAAAGCTCGGTAGACCGTCATCATTTTCAGGCCAGTTTATTCCTTCCGGGCGCAGGGCATAACAGGCACGCATAACATCCAGTAAATCCCAGCGCGAGTTATCATGCTGCCAGCTCCAGGCGTAAGGATCGTAGAAATTTCGATAAAAAATGTTGCGTGTGACTTCGTCGTCAAAACGCACATTGTTGTAGCCCAGAATACAGGTCTTCGGTACGGTAAAAAGCGAGTGAATACGGGCGGCAAACGCGGCTTCGTTTTCTCCTTTCGCCCGTGCTTCCTGCGGGGTAATACCGGTAATTAATACTGCTCCTGGCTGGGGTAAATAGTCATCAGTGGGCTTGCAGTAAAAGACTTCGGGTTCGCCGATGACATTGAATTCGCTATCGGTGCGAATGGCTGCGAACTGTGCAGGGCGATCTAACGCGGGGTGCGTGCCAAAGGTTTCGTAATCGTGAAAGAGGAAGGTAGGTTGCTTATCTGTGTCTGTCATTGTCTAGCATTGTCCACTGTAGTTAATTAACTGCCTGTTATAACTCGAAAAACAACCATTTTTTCACCTGAGTATGTCTACGAACGTCAAATATAGTTGTTTACTGTGCGCTGTTGTCCATGTGATATTGTGTACCAGATGTGTACCAAACCATTATTTCTGAGCGTACCAAATATTATTTATGGCTATAAGCGACACAAAACTGCGTAGTATTTATGGTAAACCATATTCGGGCCCACAAGAAGTGGCTGATGCCGATGGCCTCAGCGTACGAATTTCACCGAAGGGGGTCATCCAGTTCCAGTACCGCTATCGCTGGCATGGCAAGCCTAATCGACTTGGGCTTGGTCGATACCCATCCCTGTCTTTGAAGGATGCCAGACAGATCACTGCTGACTTGCGAAAGCTCTATTTCTCAGGAACGGATCCACGCACTTATTTTGAAGAGAAGGTGGAGAACTCCATGACGGTCGCCCAGTGTCTCGACTACTGGTTCGACAACTACGTCTCTACAACTCTCAGAGAAAAGACCCAGGCACTTTACCGATCAACGGTTATGAAGCGCATGCATGACGCCTTCCCTAATCGTCCGGCATCTTCTATCACGGTTAAGCAATGGGTTGACCTGCTTACCGAAGAAGAAAAAGATAATCCACGCCGAGCAAGGCAGGTGCTAAGTCAACTAAGATCAGCAATTAGTTGGTGCATGCGGCGTCAGTTGATAGATAGTTGCGCAATTATGAGCATCCAGCCAAGGGACTTCGGCTCCCGCGCTGAGGTGGGGGATCGGGTACTGTCGTATCACGAACTGGCTAAGATTTGGCTTGCTATTGAAAGAAGCCGTGCGTCTACGTCAAATAAGCTCCTTCATCAGATGCTTATGCTGTGGGGGTCGAGGCTCTCAGAGCTTAGGCTGGCAACAAAGACAGAATTTGACCTGCTGGACAACGTATGGACCGTACCGAAAGAGCATAGCAAGATGGGTAATGTTATCCGCCGTCCAATCTTCGAACAAATTAAGCCTTTCCTCGATAAGGCCATGACAACGTACAATGATGTTCTTTTCCCTGGAGAAGACATAAACAAACCGATCAGCATCGCTGCAGCCAACCGATTCGTAAATAGAATAAGGGGAGGGATGGATATAGGTTACTGGCGAACACATGATTTCAGAAGAACGCTTGTTACACGTCTGTCCGAGATGAATGTCGAGCCTCATGTTACTGAGCGAATGCTCGGTCATGAACTTGGCGGGATAATGTCCGTATACAATAAACACGACTGGATAGAGGCTCAGCGCAAAGCGTATGAGCTTCACGCTGATAAATTGTTCTGGCACATCAGGAGCATTTCTGATTAACGCCACCGTTAAGAATCCACCCTTCAACAGCTTCACGAAGGTATGATTTGGGGTGGGTTCTGACTGGCTTCGGAAATCCGTGCCGTTTGGTATAGTTCCAGATTGTCTGACGTGATGAAACACCGAGCTTGTTCATCACTTCTTTCTCAGGAATCAGGATGGTATCGGTCATCTTAATTCTCCAGGCAAAAAGAAACCGCCATATAGCAGCTCTATCAGATATGAACAGGCCTCATCGAGTGTGAGGCGGTGTGATTTCTTTATTTCCACTCTTAATGTTTGTCAGTGAATGGTTTCCCCATCTCCATTAATGCCTTATTCATCTCATTTCGTAACTCTATAGCCATCCTGACGGCTTCAACTTGTGCAGGATGTCGGTTAATTGCTGGAGAATATCGTCTGGAGCGAAGGATTGAGAAAATAAAGATAATGCAAGCAACTATCTGAATTGCATTACAAGTTATTGATATAATGTGAATTTCAGCCATCTACTACCCCAAAAAAACCGCCATCAGGCGGCTTGGTGTTCTTTCAGTTCTTCAATTCGAATATTGGTTATGTCTGCATGTGCTATCTGCGCCCATAGCATCCAGTGGTCATAGCAGTCATTGATGTTCTCTGCTTCGATAACTCTGTTGAATGGCTCTCCATTCCATTCACCTGTGACTCGAAAGTGCATTTATCATCTCCATAAAACAAAACCCGCCGTAGCGAGTTCAGATAAAAGAAATCCCCGCGAGTGCGAGGATAGTTACTTGTTCATATTATTAATCGTCAATGTATTTTGAGCATTGTGGGCAATCATCAATCCCACAATACGATTCATATGCATCCTTTATTGCGTCGCGGGCTTCAGTAAGAGTATTGAATAAGTTGCAGCTATTATCTTTTTGATATAGGTAAGTTCCTAATTTATAAGCAGAAGAAGCATCACTTCCGCTGTCTAAAATTACATCGTTATGGATTCTGCACCTTGCAAGAATTCCTGATCCCATAAGGGTCTGCATAGCCCATTGCTCTTGATCTTCACACAAATCATGAATGCTCATTTCAACACCTCTCTTCACGTTTCACACACGTTAAGATTAACAGTGTTTTTACATGCTTTGGAAGATTTATTTTATAAAAACTCTTTTAATACAAATAGATATAATAGTTCACTATTATAGCTCCTTTAATCGAGGCGGTTCTGGTAGAGGCATCCAGTGGGTTACCTCTTTGAGATACAGGTCTTCGCCATCACCGTCATCCCAAGTTGGATTGCCATCATTAAACCAGTCGCCATATACGCCGACCTGAGTGTTGGGGATGTTTGGTGGGTAGTTGTTTTTAAAGTCAGCTGCTAACACATAGCATTGTCGCTCTCCCATTTCTGGCATTCGCTCACTACAGCTTATCCAACCATCCGGAGTTACCGGAGAGTTGCCATTTACCAAGTCAGCTCGAACATATAGCGTGTCATCATGGTGCTGATTGTGGCTGCACCACGTTAATTCGCTTAACTCGCCATCTTCTGGCCATACTCCAGCTGTTTGCAGCCAGATATGGGCTGGCGCATCTTGGCAAGGTGTATTAACTGGCAACTTGTAAGTTTGGCTTACAGGTTGGCTACCCTGAAGCATGGCAGCGTGGCAGGCATCCTCTACGCCCTTAACTGCATCTGCGCAGTAGTTATAGCGATTGCATTCCACTAACTTCTGCTTGAGATTTTCAATTGCTTGCGCGACATCAGCCTGTATTGGCGGAACGGCTGTCTGCTGCTCTCGAACGTCATTAGTCGCTATCGGTTCTGCTGCCAACTGACTGGCATATTTGTTAATGGTAACGATAAGCTCTTGCTCAGCCTCATCCAGACAATCACCAATACCTCGCCTGTCACCGTCAAAATCATCGAAATCTGCACGAATCCTGGCAACCTTCAGGATTGCGGACAACACCTCACTAGGAATTACCGGATAGTTGGTTGACGTTTCCGCGATTTCCCGAAAATTATTGGTTGACGAATTCTTATTTTCCCGAAAGTTTCCGGACTGAAGCATGGCGGCGCGGCAGGCGTTCCAGCCAGCTGTTCGCCCAAGCGCGTAAACTTCAGATGGCTCAAGATAATCAATGTCATGCCCGTCCTCATCGTTGTTCTCAGGTAATGCAGCAGGTACTACCGGTACTGGCGGAGCGGCGTAGACTTCAATAATCCCATTATCAATAGGCCATTCTCCATCCTTGAGATAGTCACTTGTGCCGTCAACTTGCTGTTCAGCAATGTGGAATGCACCAACTGGCTCTGCCTCAAGCGAGGCCAGTGCAATCCGTGCCAGTTCCATTTGTTCGCCACGGGTAAGCCCGTTTTCAAGCGGATTTTTAATGAACAATTCAATACGTTCTTTGGTAATAGTGGTCATGTGTTACTCCTTAACCCGCAGTGCTTTCAACTGATGAGGGGAACAAAATCTTTTCATCAAACCCTGCATTCATATCATGAACAGCAACACACCAATCCATTGACGAACGATTATCAAGAGCCTCCATGATTTCATCCATGCGGCGTAGGTCATACAGGTAAATGCTTTTATCGCCAATGGTGTAAAAACCAATTTTTTTCGGTGACGGGCAGCGATCAAGAACGTTCTGTAATTCGCTCAACCATGCTTGTTCTTTTTTTGTCAAAGTTGCCATATCACTCTCCTTTGATGCGAATGCCAGCGGCGCGGGAATCATTCCATCGCTTTACTTCTTCACGAATTACGTCAATGCATTCTTTCGAATCCATTAGGTAATCTTCATCAAAAAGACGTTCCTGTTCGTTTTCTATCGCAACAATGATTGCTTCAACTAACTTTTGTGCCTGAGAACCACTTTCTAACTCTGCAATGCGCTTCTCTGCGGCCTCTGCCCTGCATTGTTCCCGTTGGAACATTTTGTGGGTGCGGTCGAGCGCCTCAAGTCTGGCTGCTGATGTTTTCTGTTCTGCTTCAAGCTCAACGCGCAGCTTCCCTACCGTTAGCGCAATATCCTCGTTCTCCTGGTCACGGCGTTTGATGTATTGCTGGTTTCTTTCCCGTTCATCCAGCAGCGCCAAGACGGTAGCCGGATTGGCTGCGGCGATGAATTCAGCATCACGAGATTCGTTTTCACTTAACACCATAGCTATTTGCTCATGGTTTATGCCGTCAGTGGAGTAAATCTCATCGTCGAATTCAACAGCCCACTTACCTTTCGTAGCCTTCTCCGCCGCCTCACGCAGTGCATGGTAATCAATCTTGCTCACTGGTTGCCTCCTTTGCTGGGCCTTCTAACTTCTGAGTGGTTGTATCAAACTCAAACAACTTAACCACGTCATCAAACAGGACATAATCGCCATCAGAATCTTCAGTCATGTCAGCGCCACAATCCTGACCGCACGAGTCGCAACCTCCCATATCAAGCTCGTATCGCTTCAGGTTTGCGATATTTGATAAATTCAGCGCCAGTACAGCCAGGTCATAAACCTCTTCGGCGGTATACCCTGCACCATGCCCATACATTTCAATGCGGGATATGATTTCTTCTACCCGTTGTTTTGTGATCGTCATTTTTGCTCACCTCCCTGTTCTTCCAGAAAAATACGCATAGCCTCAAGCATCTCTTCGGTGTCATACGGAGACAGCTTGTCACGCAGGATGTGTTCAATGCTGTTAATGAACTTTCGGATTGCTTTGCGTTCAATTTCGGTCAGGAAAGCATCGGTGGCTGGGGTGTCTGATTGCAGAGACTTTGCGCGATAGTCATTCCACCCTCTTGCATACATGGGATTAACTTGCACTCCATCTTTTACGCAATATGCCTGACCTCCACGGTTGATAACCTTGATTTCGTCCATTGCGCCAGACTTCAGCCCCGCATTCTCCGCCGCCAGCTCCGCGCACTTGGCCTCCGCTTCAGCAAATTTACGCACCAGATATTCAGCGTTTGTTTCGTTAACCTTTAGATCTCGTGGGATGCATTTACCTTTCAGAAAACCATCCATCTCAATTAGTGACATTTGTTTCATTTCTTGCCACTCCGCCACATCGCATTCAGATATTTGTTTTGATTCACTGAAGGAAAAGAATTTCTCTTAAGCAATTCCTCTCTCGATGGCATTGGCTTTACGCGTTGGCGAATAATCATTTCTGCCGGAAGAATGCCGGGATTGTATGCAAGTCCTCTCATGGTAAATTCCTCAGTCATTACTGATAGCGCCATAGCGTGAGCGGTAATTACGCAGGCGCGGGTCGATATATTCAGGGAAGTGGGTATATGTGGCTTTGCGGAATGGTCGGATTGATGTCTGGTAAATTCGCTCGCGTTCTTCTTTCTCTGCAAGCCATATACAGTGGCGAA
>OLIQ01000257.1_pt1 | contig 27085 bp, 18 predicted proteins | sample 1609631 | NCBI WGS metagenome assembly OLIQ01 (sample SAMEA4350114, study PRJEB24818) | metagenome | biome: human; feature: gut; material: faeces | place: Denmark | collected 2013-09
GATTAAGGAGAATGCGACTATGAAAACAAAGAAACCAATTATCATTGCTATTGCAAATCAAAAAGGTGGAGTAGCAAAAACAACAACAGCCATCAACATCGGTGTCGGGCTTGTTATGCACAATAAAAAGGTGCTTCTTGTTGATACAGATAATCAAAGTCACCTCAGCCGTTGGCTTGGTTATGCTCAAGATGGAAAGCCAACTATTTCAGAGCTTATCTGGCAAACAGTTTCAAAGAATAAGCAGCTTATTTTAGAAGCAATCAGACATTCTGAGATTGAAAATATAGATTATATACCATCAAACTTTATGCTTGCTGGTATAATCTCAATCTTAGGCACAGACAGTGACAGCACTGGTGTATTTTCAAGATTATTTGCTGATAAAACCTTTAAGGATTATGACTATATAATCATTGATTGTCCTCCAACGCTCGATTTGCTTGTATCAAATGCACTGAAAGCGTGTGATAAGGTGCTTATTCCGGTGCAGTCTGACTATTGGGCATATGAGGGTGTAGACCAATTGCTCGCAACATTACAGCGTGTAAAACAAACAACTAATGTTGAAAAGTTTGTGCTTGGTATGTTGGTTACAATGTTTAACAATCGCACAAACTCCGCAAAGGCTATTGTAGAAGCTCTAAAAGATAGCTATGGTAACTTTGTATTTGACACTGCAATCTCATATCGAGATGAAGTCAAGGTTGCATCAATTACTCACAAAAGCCTTGTCGGAAGAAAGAGCAGTGTAACAGGGCAACAATATATGGCAGTAGTCGATGAAATTATAGGCAAGGAGGATAACATCAATGGCTAAACCAAAGCTCAATATACAAAAACAAGGATTTCCAAGTGTTGCGGACGCATACAATGATATTCTTGGTATAAAAAGTGACAACCAATATGTAAATCTTCCACTTTCCTTGCTTGAGGAAATAGATAATCAGCCATTTCCAATAAATGAATCAAAAATAGAACAAATAGCTGACAGCATTGAAAATGTTGGTGTTATCGAACCTATTATAGTTGTTAAAGACGGCGAAAAATACAAAATTTTGTCGGGCAGACATCGTTTCAGAGCTTGCAAAAAGCTTGGTAAAGATGATATTCCTTGTTCTATAAAAAATGTACAAGTTGATGATGATATTGCGAGATATATCATTATTGCAACTAATACGGACCGCAATAATGAATATAAACCGAGCGTATATGCAAAAGCTTATGCAGAGCAGCTGTCATTAATGAAAAAACTTGGTAAGAAATCAACTGTATCAGCAATAGCGGAGCAGAATGGTCTGAGCCGTAAACAGATATATCGCTATATAAGGCTTACAAATCTCATTCCGGAAATGCAAGGCTTAGTTGATGATGGAATTATAAGTATTGAAACAGCAGTTGAATTTTCTTTTCTTTCAATAGAAAAGCAATCCTCGCTATATAAATATATAGGTAATTTTGAAAAATCTTATATATCAAGTTTATTAAACCTATCCATTGCTAAATATATTCGAGGATTGGAATTAAACGATAATAAGTTTAATGAACATATCCAAGATATTGTTACTGGCAGATTTAATAAGCCAGTTGAGCAAATTACTATTGAGCCTGAACAGTTATATTCAGATAAATCTGAAATAGATAGCTCTGATGAAGATACTATTCAGGATATAGAAGTTAAAAAGTCGGATGCACCTAAAATATCAGAAACAAGCATTTCTGAAAAAAACTTTGAAACTAAAATAACAGATAATTATGAAGATAATGTTTCTAACGAAACAGATATAGAAACCCAGCTTGAATGTAAAGACGAAGTTGCTGTACAAAATGAGCATAGAGCTATTGATATTACAGCAGATATGTTCAAAAGAAGTCCAGAGGAAATAAATGATATGTGTGATTCTGGAATGTTCAACGAAATTATAGAGGGCTATATTCTTCTTGCCTGTGATGAAGCCGGAATTAAACTTGATATGCAACTAAGCCGATTGTTTGATATGTATTCGGCACAAGATGCACGAGATAGATATATAAAATAAAGCGGATTTTTAATTATTTCGATTATGGAGGTTGCGAAAAATGACAAAATCAAGAACATCAAATTTATCAGTTTGCAGAGTACATAAGAATGCAAACTATACTGTAATGAGTAATTATCATCTACAATCCCGTAATTTATCATTAAAGGCTATCGGACTGCTCAGCAAGGTATTTTCTTTGCCTGATGACTGGGATTATTCTATCGCTGGCTTGACTTGTATTTGCAAGGAGAATGAAACAGCAATCAAGTCGGCTTTGAATGAGCTGAAAGAATGGGGATATTTAACCGTTACAAAGCTTATGCCAAGTGAAACAAAAAGCGGACGCATTGAATATGTATATGACTTCTACGAGTATTCAAAAAAGGACACAGCTTCTGGTAAAAGTTCATCAACACCAAAAGTACATAAGGAAAAACAAGATATAGAAAACCTACCTCTTGAAACAACTGAAATCACACACGAAAAACAAGAGTCAGAAAAACAAGGCATAGAAAATCTACCCCTTGAAATTCTACCTGTAGAATTTCAACCGATAGAAAATCAAGGACAAATAAATACTAATAAACAAAGTACTAAAAAACAAAACACTAATTATCTTATCAATCAATCTCTTACTGACGATGAGATTGATGAGATGAAATGTGAAATAAAAAATCGCATTGGGTACAAACGGCTTATCAGCAACTATGGCAATATTGTCGATGGCATTGTTGACATTATGCTTGATGTGTATTCTTCTTCTGGTACAGTGCAGATATGCAATCAAGCAAAGCCTATCAAGCTTGTACAGCGTGTATTTGACAAACTTGATGATGTGACAGTTGAGTATGTACTTGATTGCTTCAAGGAGGCAAGCTCACAAAATCAAATCAGGAATATTAAAAAATACTTACTGGCAGCCTTGTACAACGCTCCAATGACCTCTGACGCATATTATAGTGCCGAGGTTAATTACGATTATGGAGGTGCAGAAAATGACGATTACAGATATAGTGATTGAGCCTGAAGAAGTACAAAATGCTAAGCCGAAAAGACGATTAGCTAAAGTTCATATCGTTATTGACGGAATCTTGAGAATCAATGACATACAGATTCTCAAAAATAATAAACGAATGTTTGTAGAGTTTCCTTGTCATCAAGGAAACTCCTCAAGTCCATATATTATCCCTCTCAACCGCAGCATAAGAGCTTATATCGAAAAGAAAATAATCGGAGAATATATGAATGAAAAACACAAACAGCATTAACTAATTATCAAAACCATTAAGCCAAAAAGTTAAAAGGAGAAATATAAATGTTTTTTATTATAATTGCTATACTTTTAGTTGTTGGTATTCCATGTTTAATTAAATGCTTTAAAGAGTTTGAGGATGATAACACGATTTATGCTTTGATTTCTGTTGTATGTGCAACTTGTAGTCTTATATTATCAGTTATTTTAATTAACAATTATTCAAATACATTTAACATTGTAAGTTCAAACACAGCACAATATGATATTGTAGAATTTAATAAATCAACATTGATTAACAAGTTAGACGAAAGCTACATAATCACTTATAAAACAAAAGACAATAATGAATTTAAGATTAGTGTTGATAACGATACAAACATAGTTATTGATAATGATAATCCGACAAAAGTGATTATTGATGAAGAATTGAAATATAGTGATTGGTTTTTTGCTCGTAAAAAAACTGTAACCTATACTTTCCAATAACTAAAATAAATTATAACAACAGGAGAAACAGAAATGAAATATAATTTCAAGAAAATAATAACGGTCTTTATAAGTTGTGCATTGCTTATAACTTTTGCTGGGTGTGGTGAAAGTTGGGAGAGAACAAAAAAAGATTGGGATTCCAATTATAATGGTGGTCTTAAAAGAAGTATTTCAGTTTACAGCTATGATGGCAATCTTTTAAAAACATATGAGGGTAAATGTGACATTGAAGAAAATGATTCAAACAAGGTTCTATTTGATATAGATGGCAAACGAGTAATTATTTACAATGCTGTTGTTATTGCAGAAGAGATTATTGAGGATAAATAGCAGGACATATAACCAGTGTTACAGTTTCAATCGAGAGGGGTGTTTCAGTGATGATATAGGGAACATGACATCATTATATTCTGTATAAGACTGAATCAATTTATTATATCTTGATAAGGCAATTATTATTGCAAAATAAAATTAAATCCAATAAATATAATCTAAAAGGAGAACGAAAAATGAAAAATGAAATTAAAATCAGGGTACAAGAATTAAGAAAGGCAAGAAATATAACACAGGTACAGCTTGCAAAAACACTTTGTGTTTCAAAACAAAGTGTGTCAAATTGGGAAAATAATAATATTCTCCCTTCTATCGAAATGCTTGTAAGAATCGCTAAGTATTTTTCGGTCAGTACAGATTATCTGCTTTGTTTGGACGATAGAAAATATGTAGAAACTACAAATCTCGACGAAAAACAAATAGCTCACTTCCAACAGCTTATGGATGATGTAGCGAAAAATAATATTTAAGAATGGAGCTGAATATATGAGTGCGGAATACTATGACAGCAGATTTCGAAAAAGTCTTTTAGAACTGCTTTCAAGTTGCAGGAAAATGTTCCAACAGATAGAGCTGTCCTCAACAGATAAAGATTATAATTTTTTCATAACAGATACAATTAAAAAGGTTGACGAGGCTTATAAAATTGTAAGCCCTTCACCTTTTGATTTTCTATCTGAAAAAAAACTTGAGAAACTGCAATCAGATGAATTCTTAAAACAGAAAGCTGATGAACTTGACAAAAAACTTAAAAGTGTAAGAAAAGATGTTGCTGATGAGTTGCGTGAAAAAATCGAAAAGGAAATGTTGCAACAATATAAAGAAAAGCTAACCGAAGAAATTCAAAAACAGGTTATCAAGGAATATCGAGAACAGCTTACAAAAGAAATTAGAGCTGAGCTTACTCCTATAATAAAAGAAGAATGCAAGAAAGAGCGTAAACTTAAAAAAGCTCGTAAGAGAGCTAAAACGCTTGAGCTTATACAAAATGAAATTTTAAGTATCTCTCCGGGAACTCAAACTAAAACTTCTGATGATAACGCAGATGAAAAAAAGCCGCCGCAAAATATTAAGGTGAATAATATTGAAAGCGATGTTGACGAAGATGAGTTCGATGTTACTCCAGAGCTGGATATAGATAACATCGAATAAGGAAAGGAAAATATAATATGTTAAACAAAGTAATGTTACAGGGCAGACTAACAGACTACCCTGAACTAAAGCATACAAAATCAAACAAAGCTGTTGTTGATTTTTCTTTAGCAGTTGAAGAAAATCGAGCTGTTAATGGAGAAAGAAATTCAAATTTCTATCGGTGTGAAGCTTGGGGAAGCACTGCAGAATTTATCTGTAGATACTTTGAAAAGGGGCAGCAAATTATTGTTGATGGTAGGCTCTCATCAAATACATATACTGACAAGGATAATGTAAAACGCACAAATATATTCATAGTAGTTGAGGGTGTGAATTTTTGCGGAGCTAAAAGTTCAGAAGCTCAACAAAAAGAATTTGAAAATTCTTTTGATACTGATATGGATGTAATAAGTTAAAAATTTATTGAAAGGGAAAGATGATATGAGTAGATATGATGATAAAATAAAAAGTAATTTGGAGAAGATAGCAAAGCTGCAAGATGAGATTGAAAAAAGAAAAGCTAAGATTATTAACTTGCAGACTGAAAACAAACAGCTTCAAGCAGAAAAGGATAACGAATTTAGCCAAACTCTTCTCAAGAAACTTGCAGAGCTTGGAATAAATTCTCCAGAGGACAGAGTAGCACTTATGAGCAAACTTGAAGATTTTGCACTTGAACAGGAAATTGCAAAATCCGAAACAAAGACTCAAAATGAAAATTCTTCGTCTTCTCCTGATTCAGAAACTTTACAGAAAACTGAAAAGTTTTCAACAACTGCTCAATCAAAAGAATATTAAAATCGTGAGTTTGCCAGAATGACACTCTTACGATTTTTTCATTTTTACAGTTTCGGAATTTGGAACAAATTTCAGAAATCTGTAAATTTGGTGAGCAAAAGCGATTTTAGAATTTTGCAAAATGCAAAATTTAGGGTTTTAGGGTTATCCCCTAACAAGCGATTTTGTGTACCAAGTGGTACACAAAATCTCTGCTTGCGACCTTGAATTTTGCAAGCAAAATTCAATCTGTTTTTCTGCGGAAAAACAGACCGCCGGAGGCGGGGTCCGTTTCTGTTTCGTCCACCTTTTTAAAGGTGGCAGAGTTCAAGGGACGGCGTTCCTTGTTGTTCGCAGGGCGAACATTTCTTTCGAAATATCGAAGCCGCTATAAAAGGAGTTGAAAATATATGTCTGAAGAAAAGAAAAATTGTCAGTTACATTTTAGGCTCACTTCATCAGAATTAAAAAAATTACAGAAAAACGCTAAACAAGCACATATGAGTATTTCAAGCTATATCATTCATTTATCAGAAAACAAAAAAATAATCGTTTCTGAAAATATTCCTCGACTTCTTGTGGAGGTAACTCGTATTGGCACGAACATAAATCAGATTGCACATATTGGCAATTCACAGAAATATGTCAACAAACAGCAGCTTGACGAAATCGCAAATTTGCTTGAAGATGTAAAATCAATAATGCAAAAAATTCTATCTGAAATATATAATGAAGATGAACATACATTCAGAAGTCTGGAAAAAAAGATAGATAAACTTCTGGAAAAGGTTGATAAAGATGGCAATCTGTAAAGAGGTAGAAAAGAAAATCAAATCTCATCAATATGTTTACGATTCGATTGCTTATGCCCTATCGCCTGAAAATAGTGACGGTGATGAAAAATGTTTTCAAGCAACTTGTTTAAATTGTGATAACAATGGAGCAGATAGCTTATCTGAACAATTCTATGCTGTTAGAAAAATGTTTGATAAAGACAATAAAATTTTAACACATCATTATGTGCAAAGCTTTTCTCCAAATGAAAAAATCACTCCTGAGCTTGCACATAGAATTGGTGTAGAGCTTGCTCAAAAAATTGCTCCGGGATTTCAAGTTATTGTTTCAACTCATATTGATAAAGACCATATACATAATCACTTTTTAATCAATTCTGTAAATATTGATACGGGAATGAAATGGAAAGCTGATAAAGCTACAAGAAAGAATATGCGTAAAGTTAGCGATACAATTTGTAAACAATACGGACTAAGCACTATAAAAAACGAATCTGGACTGAGTGGTATTGACCAAGCGACCCAAAAACTTGCAGAACAGGGTAAGTCTTGGAAAGTAGAATTATGCATGGCTCTTGATGAAGCAACTCAGATATGCAACAGCAAAAAAGAATTTATTGAGTTTATGAAACACAAGAATTTCATTATAACCCGATATGAAAAAGATATAACCTTTCAAAAAGTTGGAGAGAAAAAGAAAATCAGAGTTAGCAGACTTGCAAGAGAATTTGGAGATTGCTATACAAAAGAAAATCTTGAAAAGCTTATGGGATTTTATCGTTTACCTAAGAAATCAGAAATTCCCAAACCATCTGAAAAGAAAAAAGCTCAGACAAATTTCAAAAGCGAATTTGAAAAATATGAGCAAAATTATTTCAGAAAAAATCCACCGCCTGCTAAAGTACAAGAATTGAAAACTTTGAAAAGACTGATTAAAAATTCTCGTAATCCTCTTTTAATGTTGCTCTTTATCATTATGATACTGCTTATAAGACAAAGGAAGCAACGAAACAGGCTCGATAGAAAATACAGTTTGCTTCATATATATAGCAGGCAAGCGAAATATAAAGTAAAGAAAATCTCGTTAGAGGAAAAACTTGATAAGATAGAAAAAATGCAAACCACTGCCGGAAACATACCTTATAAAAATCTTATCGAATCACAAGGCGAAAATTATCGTGTCAGGCTTGCACTTTCTGCTGTGCCAAAGCTTTATGCTTATCCGTTTTTCTTTTCCGCAAAACTGTATAAAGATTATGCTCTTGTTACTATTAAAGAAAAAGACAAGAAGCTATTACAGACCGCACTTGAGGTCGAAGATATACAAGTTTTAGAAAAACATAATAAGCACTACACTCCACTATCTGATTATTATGAGTTAAAAGCACGAGCTGAAAAATTTGGAGTCAAAGTAGAATTTTTGAATATTCAAAAGGAGCAGTTAAGCAAACTTGATGATGAAAAGGATAGATTTGTTGCGATTGAAACAAAAGAAGGAAAAATTCGTTTAGCATTTCTTCCGCAAAATAAAAATTATATATTGCATACTCTTTATCCTGAAAAGTATAAAGATAGTAATTTATTTTCTGTTGTAAGAAATTCAAAGGTTAATACAAGACTTCGCAGTGAAGCATTGCTTGCTGGTCAAAAAATGCGTTATCGTGTTTTAACAAAATCACAAGTTGAACAACTTGCAGCAAGTGGCAATGATGAACTTTTTGCAGTCTTTAATAAAAATGCAAAAGGTGAAAGCTTAGGCGAAAGTTATAATATTGCATTTAAGGAGAGTGACGAACAGAAAATTAATGAAGCATTAAATCATACAAATAAAAGAAAATTATAACAATAGATTTTTGAAAAATTTCCCTGTGAAATGTTGACTTTCACGCTTTAAAGTGATAAAATCTTAATTAGAGGAGGATATTCAAGTGGCGATAAAATATCGTGAAGCAGTAGACTTGAGAATGTCTACAAAACAAGAGCTTACCTCATCATCAGAAAATTGGTTAAAATTTTTGAGGACGGCTTCGAACACTTACAAATATAATTTTTCTGACCAGTTACTTATATTTGCACAGTTCCCTAATGCAAAAGCTGTTGCGGTATTCGATGTATGGTCGAAAACATTTGGAAGAAAAATTCGTGAAGGTGAAAAAGGCATAGGCTTAATTGATGACCAGAGAGAATATCCGAGAATTAAATATGTTTTCGATGTTTCTCAAAGTTCTCCTACGCAACCTAAAAAACAGCAGCCGTATATATGGGAGCTTACAGAGGAAAATTATCAAGAGGTTGCTTTTCTTCTTTCTTCTGATAAAAACAAGTCTATTGAAAATGCCTTATCAGATACAGTAGAAGATACTGTTAATGAAATGATTGATGATTATGTCAATAATTTACTTAACGAAAATAACACCATTGAGCCTGAAAAATTCCGTCAGCTTGTTTGCAATAGTGTCAAATATATGGCGTTGCAACGCTGTGGTCTTGATACATCTTCCTATATTGATAACGATATATTTAGTAGCTTGAATGAATTTTCAAATTCTAAAGTTATAAACATACTTGGTGAATCAATAAGCAATATATCAGAACAAGCTTTAAGAAAAGTTGAACAAACAGTTAAAACTATTGAGAGGAGAAATCAGAATGAGCGAAACAATGCCCAAAACAAAAATGATAGACGGGGTGAAACATCTTCTGTGCGAGGCGAATATGACATATTATCCGATGACAACAGAGGACAAGACAACTGGTCTAAGCTACACACTCGACCCAGAAACATTCCTATATATCCCAGCTCTGAGCGTGGAGGAAGATACGAGGGACGTAGGTCGCTGGGGTCGACTTCGTCACAAATATCTCAGGGAAAACAAGAGAATAATATTAATGGAGCTAATCGACACATACCAATTGACAGACCACTTGATAGAGGTCAACGAAGCAGCGGAGAAACAAATGGAACAGCTCGAAGCGGAGATGATGGAATCAGAGGGAGTAACAGAGGAACTCAAAGCAACAGACCAAATGAAGTGGGTACAGATGATGAACTCAATCAACCTAAGAGCAGAGGAAATAGTTCTGAACAATCTGATATACGCATAACACAAGAAAATACGGTAACGAAAACGGCAGAGGATAATTCCCCTGCCGTTTTTTCATTTGAACAGATAGGCTTTTTTGATTTTAAAGTATCAGAACAGCAAAGCGAAATTGACAACTTTGTCAATGCTGTATTGATGAAAGGCACTGGAACTGAGGACGGCAAATTCAGGGTAAATGACTTTTTCTTAGAAAATCATACAGAAAAAGAAAAAATTGATTTTCTTAAAGAGGAATTTGGTTGGTGTGGTCGCTACACTGCAAACGAAAGTCTTGAATCTCAACCAAGCAAGGGATTGACACTTACTCATACAGATAAGGAAAACCCTAAAAACAACTTAAACATTCATCTCTCTTGGCAAGAAGTAGCTGAACATTTAGATAGTATGATTTCAGCCGAAACATATATTACAGAAAAGGATATTGCCGAAAGACAAAGACACGCTTTATATGTCCTTAAAAACTATTCCAGTGATAATCCTAACGATGTTTATGCTATACAAAAGGCAAAAGAAATTCTTGACAGTTATAATATTGACTACAATGATATTATTTCACCTGAATTGTCTGAAAAATCAATTATTGATAGTTCTGTAGATTACTCAAAAGATTTATTTTTCTTGAATGAGAATAGTGAAATAGTAACTCTTTTACAATATAATCCCGACTCAAACTCAGGAGGTCAATTCGTATCAACAAATGTGCGTTATAGTCAAATACAAGAAGCTGCACAAAAGTTTGAAAACTCGGCGGAAGATTTTTTTGATTATATTGTTTCTGTTGGTCAACAATATATATCAGATATTGGAACAGATTTGTATGAAGCTGATTTAAGAAAATATACAAGCAGCACTCATAATTTCGAAGGATTTACACCTGAAATAATGACGCAGCTTGTTAGTATTACGAAAACGAAAAATGATGAACTTTATAAATCTGATACACATCCAACAATTACTTGTGAATGGAGCGAAAGCCCTGCATTTGAAGACGGCAAAACTTATTCTGTTGCCGAATTTGACAGCATAATGAAGCAAGCCGATGATGATTGGGTTAAGCAAAGGCAGTATGAACTTGATACTTACGGCAATGACATGGGTAAAATCTATGAAGCATACGAAAAAGGTGAAATTGAAGGTGTACATCAAGGGTATGCCAAAACAAAATTTAATGTAAATATGCCTGATGGAGCAGTCCACACATTCCGCCAAGACATTGGCGATGGCGATGGTGGAGTTATTGATTTTTTAAAGCAATATACGCAATATTCCGAGGTTGTTAAAATACTGGAAGATTCTATTAAAACCGTTCAAAACGAATTTATTGACTTTGCCTGTGATATTATCAGGGATAATCAAAATGTCAGAAATGCACATAAAAATTCAGATACGCAAAATTATAAGCTTGAAGTTGAGCTTACTCTGAATAATCTTATTACAGATTTGATAGTAGGTTCAGCAGATAATGATTTTGTCATAAATGGATATACTGCAAAAGAAACTATCAGTTTTTTAAATCAGTATCAGAGTGATACTGAAATGCAAAAATATGTATTAGATACTGTTTCAGAAAATACTGATGTTGTTCTTTCAAAAATTGAAGAAACAAGACAAGCTGCCGCAAAAATAGGTATGGCTTTTTCTGATAAGTTATACGACTCTGAAAATGATTTTGACCCCTTTGTTTATGATGGTAGTATGAGTATTGAAGATTTTCGTAAAGTACAAGACAGTATTCTATCAGAACAAAAAGAAAACGAAAAAACTTTTGCCGAACAAGTTGATGATGTTATTTCTGGAAAAATTGACCGTTTTAGTGGTAACTTAAAGGTTTGTAACACACCTCAAATACTGCTTGATGTAGGTTGTAGCCAATTACCTATGTTTTATACAAGAAATCATCTTAAAAAAGCCATATTACCAAAAGATAGAAAAAAACATCAGCATGGTCTTACAGTTGAGCAAATTAAAAAGATTCCTGATGAATTGATTTCGCCTGCTATTATAATGGATTCATTAACTCAGAATGATAGTATTATTGCTATTTTATCTGATATTGATTCTGAAAATAATCCAGTTATTGCTTCCATAAAACCAAACGGTCAAGGATTTTATGAACTTGAAATGCAAGAAAGTAATTTTATAACCAGCATTTATGGTAGAGAAAATTTCGAAGAATTTATCAATCGTGCTATCAATAACAATAAAATACTTTTTATTGATAAACAAAAAAGTCAAGAACTGTTCAGTGTGCTTGGACTAGAATTCTCCAAGGGCTTAAACAGTCTTGACTTTAATACTATTATACACCAAAGTCATAACATTGTCAACAAAAATATTGTCGAGGAAAAATATACCTCTACTCAATCCGAAGAAAAAGAAAATATCATAATTAAGCCTGAAAACTATCATATTTCAGACTTATCGCTCGGACAGAGAAAACCTCTCGAAAAATATCAAGATAATATAGCAGCCATTAAAACATTAAAACAGCTTGAAGCCGAAAACAGAAACGCAACTCCAGAGGAACAGGAAATACTATCAAAATATACTGGTTGGGGCGGTATGGCAAAGGTTTTTGAGCTTGGTAATAGTCACTATGACGAGGTTAAGGGATTGCTTACAAGCGATGAGTATGCAGCTGCAAGAAAATCTGCAATGAGTGCCTTTTATACCTCCCCTGTTATCATTAAAGAAATATACTCTAAGCTTTCTGATATGGGTTTTTCAAAAGGAAAATTGCTTGAGCCAAGCTGCGGAGTAGGTAATTTTATTGGTATGATACCCGAAGATATGCAAGCTAAGGTTACAGGTGTAGAGCTTGATAGTCTGACAGGCAGAATTGCTAAAAAACTATATCCTGAATCTCAGATACAAATATGTGGTTTTGAAAATTCAAATCTAAAAAGTGAAAGCTTTGATGTTGCAGTTGGTAATGTTCCTTTTGGTGATATAAGGGTTTATGACAAAAAATATAACAAAGAAAATCTGCTTATACACGATTACTTTTTCTCTAAATCACTTGATATGGTAAAGCCCGGCGGTGTAGTTGCATTTATTACATCAAAAGGCACACTTGATAAACGCAATGATACAGCTCGCCGACTTCTTGCTGAAAAGGCGGAGTTTTTAGGGGCTGTAAGGCTGCCTAACAACGCTTTTAAGGCTAACGCAGGCACAGAGGTCACCTCGGATATTATCTTCTTACAGAAGCGTACAGAGCCAATTACGATAACATCAGAAAATGAACCTTTATGGATTAAAACCACAAAAGACGAAAACGGCATTGAAATGAATGCTTATTTCACCCAGAACCCACAACAAATATGCGGAAGTATGGAAATGGTAAGCGGTCAATTCCATATGGAAAGCACTTGTGTGCCAAACAGGGATACAAAGCTTTCTGAACAAATACGAAACGCTATGGAAAATATACAAGGCAATATCTCTACAAAAGATACTAAGCTTGACAATGTAGATTTCGTAGATGAACAGGTTGAAATACCTGATTCACTCAGAACCGGAAGCTATTTTCTTTCTTCTGATAAGGTTTATTTCTTTGAGTATGGAACTGCAACAGAAGTAAAATTACCAAAATCGAACAGAAAACAAAATCTTGAGAGAATGGCAGGACTTATTGCCATTCGCGATACAGTAAGACAACTGCTTGAAATGCAGCTTGATGATAAAGTAACGGACGATGAAATTAAAGATGTTCAGTCTGTTCTATCTTCGCTCTATGATGATTTTGCAAGCAAATACGGAAGAATAAATGATGATGTAAATAGGTCAATTTTTAAAAACGATTCATCGTTGCCATTGCTCCGTTCACTTGAAAAGTTTGATAAGGATAAATATGTCGGTAAAGCTGATATATTTGCCAAAAGAACGGTTAAGGCAAATAAAGAAATAACCTCAGTACCAACTGCTATTGATGCTCTTGCAGTATCTCTTAGCGATACTGCAAAGGTTAATCTTGAGTATATGTCTAAGCTTACCGGTTTGGACAAAGAAAAACTTATTGAAGATTTGCAAGGTTCTATTTATCGTATTCCAAATACTGATAAATATGTAACCTCAGATGAATATCTTTCCGGAAATATTCTTAAAAAGCTTGAAGAAGCACAAAATGCTTTTGATAAAGGCGATAGTAGTCTTGCAATCAATATACAAGCACTTGAAAAAGCTATGCCGGAGAAAATACAAGCAAGTGATATTGATGTAAGACTTGGTGCAACTTGGATAAATCCTAAATATATTAAAGATTTTGTTTATGAGCTTTTAGGTACTGCTCTTTATCATAAAAATCCGATTTTTAAAAAAGACTTTATTGATGTTCAGTATTCAGAGCTTACCGGAAAATGGTATATAACAAATAAATCTTCTGATAAGAATAATGTTCAGGCTATTGTTACATACGGTACAAAAGACAGAACAGCATATGAACTGATAGAAGATATGCTCAATCTGAAAGCTACTCAGGTTAAAAGTGCTCAGGTTGTCGATGGCAAAGAAAAGCTTGTTGTTGATAACAAAAAGACTGCACAGGTCAGAGCAAAACAAGAAATTATACAACAAAAATTTCAAGAATGGATTTTCTCGGATAAAACAAGGCGTGACGATATTGTAGATACATACAATAGAATATTTAATGTTAATCGACCGAGAGAATATGACGGTAAATATCTGAATTTTGTCGGAATGAACCCTGAAATACAGCTCAGACCACACCAGCTTAACGCTGTTGCTCGTTGTTTATATGGCGGTAACACGCTCCTTGCACACGAAGTTGGAGCCGGTAAAACATTTGAAATGATTGCCGCAGCAATGGAGGGTAAGCGTTTAGGTTTACACACCAAAAGTCTTATGTGTGTTCCTAATCATCTTACCGAACAGATGGGAGAAGATTTCTTAAAGCTGTATCCAAATGCAAACATCCTCGTTGCTAAAAAGAAAGATTTTGTAGGCGATGCCCGAAGGACTTTAATGGCTAAGATTGCTACAGGCAACTATGATGCAGTTATAATCGGTCATAGCCAACTTGCTAAAATTCCTCTGTCGACTGAAAATCAGGAGCGTTTCATACAAAACCAGATTGATGAGCTTATAAAGAATATAGAGGAAATGAAAGCTCATAACGGACAAAATTTTCAGGTTAAGCAAGCTGAACGAACTAAGGCTAATCTTGAAACAAAACTTAAAAAGTTACTTGATACTCCAAAGGATGATACAGTAACCTTCGAGGAGCTTGGAGTAGATAAACTATTTTTGGATGAAGCTCATTATTTTAAGAATCTTTTTCTTTCGACAAAAATGACGAATGTTTCAGGTATTGCAACATCAGATAATGTAGAAAAGACCGCAGACTTATATATGAAAACACAATATCTTGATGAAATAACAAATGGTAAAGGCTTAGTATTTGCAACAGGAACACCGGTTTCTAATACCATTTGCGAAATATACAATATGATGAAATATCTGCAATCCGATTTGCTCAAAGAAAAGAATTTATGGCATTTCGATTCTTGGGCAAGCACATTCGGAGAAAGTGTGACACAAATGGAACTTGCACCGGAAGGCAACACCTATCGTGCTAAAACTCGTTTTGCAAAATTTCATAATCTCCCTGAGCTTATGAATTTGTTTAAGGAATGTGCCGACATACAGACAGCCGATACTCTTAATTTACCCAATATACCGGATTGTGAAATACATAATATATCCTGTGAGCCTACGGAAATACAAAAACAGCTTGTCGAAACTTTAGCAGAAAGAGCTGTAAAGATACACAATCATGAGGTTGACCCACACGAGGATAATATGCCTAAGATAACAACCGACGGAAGGAAAATAGGTCTTGACCAAAGGCTTATAAACCCTGATTTGCCTGATGAACCGGGTACAAAGGTTAATGCTTGTGTTGAAAATGTGTTGAAGATATGGAAAGATACTCAAGAGCAAAGGTCCACACAGCTCATCTTTTGCGATTATTCAACCCCGAAAAAAGACGGTTCTTTTAATGTATATGACGATATTAAGGGTAAGCTGATTTCAAAAGGTGTACCTCCTGATGAAATAGCTTACATACACGACGCAACAACAGAAACTGCAAAAGAAGAACTTTTTGCAAAGGTAAGAAGTGGTGAGGTTCGTGTGCTTATAGGCTCAACTGCCAAAATGGGTGCTGGAACTAATGTACAGACAAAACTTGTCGCAAGCCACGACTTAGACGCACCGTTCCGCCCAGCAGATATGGAGCAAAGGAGAGGACGAATGGTGCGTCAGGGGAATGAAAATAAGCAAGTACATCTTTACCGATATTGTACAAAGGATACCTTTGATGCGTATTTATTTCAAATGCTTGAGCGTAAACAGAAATTTATCAGCCAGATAATGACCTCTAAATCTCCACAACGCAGATGTGATGATGTTGATGAAGCAACCTTGTCATATGCAGAAGTAAAAGCTTTGTGTGTTGGTGACCCACGCATTAAGGAAAAAATGGAGCTTGATAACGAGGTTGCAAAATTAATACTTGAACGAAGTAGCTACCAGCAAGAGCAATATAGGCTGGAAGATATGGCTGCAAGTCTAACTAAGAAAATCTCAATTTTAGAGGATGTTATACCTAAGAATCAGAACGATTTTCTTTACTATCAAAAAAATCATTCTACTTCTGATGGAGATAAAAAGAAATTCGAGGGTATAACGATAAACGGTAAACAATACACCAAAAAAGATGAAGCTGCAGAAGCACTTAAACAAGCTTATATTAAAGCTTGCAGTGATGGAAATAATAAATACACTCCAATAGGTGAATATAAAGGCTTTGAAGTGGCAGTAATGTTTGATTGTTTTTCAAGAGAATACAAGGCATCTCTTACAAGAGAAGGTACTTATTATTTAGACTTGGGAACGGATAACTTCACGAGAATGGATAATGTTCTTGAAAAATTGGAGAACACCTGTAAGGAAAGAATAGAAAGGCTTTCTGAATATAAGAAATCTTTAAAAGAAACTAATGAACAGATTGGTAAGCCTTTTTATAAAGAAAATGAATATCAATCTAAAACTACAAAACTTGCCAAACTCAATGCAGAACTTGATGTTGACGGTAGAAAAGACAATATAGCCGATATTGAAGATACAAAAGAAGCAAGTCAGAATATTGTGCAAAAACAATAAGTGGGACTTGAAGTCCCACTTTTAAATTTAAGGAGGTAATTTTAATGGCTGAAACAACCGAAAAAGTAGAACAGGCAGAAAATACTAAGGTAGAATCCACTGACAATCCCATTAAGGATAAGCATGAGCAAATAGAATCCGTATCTATTGCTGATAAAAATGAATTTCTTCAGAATTTCATAAAAGATACGGATACGGACACTCAAAGCGTTGAAGAAGCTAAAATAAAGGATAAAATCAATATGCTTGAGGCTAAAATAGCAGATATTAAAGCTACAAAATCAAACCAGAATGATGCAATCAAGGCTTGTAAAACGGTTATAGATAGCAATATATATCCAAAGCTTAACCCTATCATTTCTTCCTTTTCTGCACATCTTGAAAAGCTTGATAAGAAAAAAGACAAGAAAATCGTAAAAAAAGAAAATCAGCTCAAAAAAGTTCAAAGAAAGCTCGTAAAGCTACAGCGTAAGCAAAAAAGAAGTAAACTTCTTAAAAGCTTCATTTCTGCTATGGTTCATAACTCGTCAAATAAGCAGGAAACATATATCAACGCTATGCAAGCTCTGAAAGAAGATAGCTTAGGTCGTGCAGATAGACAACTTAATAAAGCTAATTCCAAGCTTGACAAACTAAATGCTAAACTGAACAGTAGTACTCTTAGTGAGGTAGATAAACTGAAAATTAAAGCTCGAATTAAAAAAGTCGAGAGCAAAAGGGATACGCTCATAGCAAGAATAAATAATCTTAACGAGCTTGAACAGGGGCTTAATAAACTCGCTAAGATAGAGCTTGTTGATAATAAGATAGATGAGCTTAGAAATACCGCCGTAGAAACAGCAGAAAAAGCGGCTATGAATGGCAGCAGTGTATCTGAAACTATTGATAATGTAGCTGAAACTTCAGGCGAGGTTATTAAGGAAGTTTTAGAACCTGACAAAATTAAGGAATCTGAAAATGATATGACCGAAGAACAGAATAAGCAAACTGATAAACAGGAAGAATATAAACAAGCAGAGGTTGAAACGCAAACTTCAAAAAAAGAAGAAAAAGGTGAAGATAAGCAACAAACTAATTTTACTGACCAAGAACAAAAAACTGAGGATAAACCTCAAGAGAAAAAAACTCAAGCAAATAGCAATAATTTTTTGAAGAAAACCGGCTTAACACAAAAGCAGTTATTAGCAATCTTAAATACCGGCATAGCGATAAAGGTAGCTGAAACTATTCCAGACAAGGAATACACAATAGCTTTTACTAAAGAAAACAAAGAAAAGATAAACCAAGTACTTGAAGCTGTAAATACTCAAGTTCAAGGCAAGCATATGATGAGGTGATTTCGTGGATAGTTTAATTATTAAAGACAATACGGTTATAGGTTGTTCTGAAACTGATATTTTAAGTCTTAGAATCCCTGAAGGCGTTACCGCAATAAGCGATAACGCTTTTTTTAATTTCAAAAGATTATCCGAGATACAATTACCAAGCACACTAAAAAAAATTGGTGACAGAGCATTTGAAGGCTGTGAATCTTTGAAACTTATAAACATTGAAAATGTAAGTATGATTGGTGTCAGAGCGTTTGCAGGCTGTAAATCATTATCTAAAATACATTTTGGGGATAATATAGGCTATCTTTGCAATGCAACATTTTGTGGCTGTACAGCCATCGAGGAAATAGATATTCCTAAAAATATATCTTACATAGGTTGTGAATGCTTTAAAGATTGCACCGGTCTTACTGATGTAAAGTTTGCAGGCGTTATGGAGATTGATAACAATGCTTTTGAGCATTGTACAGAACTATATAGTATATCTTTTCCGTATTCACTACTACATATTGCACCAAATGCTTTTTCTTTTTGCACAAAACTGCAATCAGTTATAATACAAAACAGATTTATTGATATTGATGAAACTGCATTTGAATACAATGTCAATTTGATTATTAAAGCTGCTCAATTTTCAACAGCATATAATTATGCCATCGGAAATGGTTTTACATTTACACCAACGATAATTTCTGCCGATTATCGCATAGTGACAAATGAAGATGTAGCTATATTAAGTAAAGCAGGAATACTTTTTAGAATGAAAGTTATTGATAGTAGCACTGTTATAATTTCTTTTGATAAGTCGGCAAAGAGTAAAATCGAAAACTTGATAGGTTCTGACAAACATAACAGAGGTGAATAATTTGGAGAGTAAAAATAAACTTCGTGCGGAAAAAAGCAAAGCACCTATTATATATACTGGTATAGTTTTAGGTCTATTCTTTGTTCTTTTTATGATTTATGGTACATATAACTATATGCAATATACTGCTCGAATGAACTTAGACGAGCTAAGTATGCAACAGTTTATAGATTCTCTAAATGACCTTTTTAAATCATTTTATCTTCCATTTTCGTGGGAATTATTATGGACAATACTTGAATGGCAGATAACAAAGCTATGGTGGATATACCTTTGCGTTGTATTAGTTGTATTTATTATGGCTACATCAAATAACCGAGATGATTTCAAAGGTATGGAACATGGCTCAACAAGATGGGCAGATAAGTATGAAAAAAAGCGATTTACAGACAATACAGGCATTCCTTGTGGTGATAACTTCTACATAACCGTTTCTAATGTCAAAGGTTCGTTTTATTCAAGTCATAATCTGAATGAGATAGTTATCGGCGGTTCTGGTGCAGGTAAATCATTCCGTAAAATCAAGCCTGACATTATGCAAATGACAGGCTCATATGTTGTCACTGACCCCTCAGGAGAGCTATACAGAGATTGTGCAAAGCTATTAAAGGCAAACGGCTATAAGGTGCGTGTTTTTAATCTTAACGACATTACCTTGTCAAATACATACAATCCGTTCAATTATATGGTTACTGATACAGACGCTATAAATGTTGCGGATTTATTTATTAAAAACACTGCCGGAGAAGGAGAAAAAGACGACTTCTGGTCTGCTTCTGCCAAAGAAATGCTGTTTATGATTATGCTGTATCTCTTTAAAGCTCCTGATGAAACAAAGTCATTTAGCAGAATTGTAAAATTGCTTACATCACTTCAATTCAAAAATGGAGCAATAGACGAAAACTGTGAAATTGCTAAGTGTATAAAAAGACATCAGCAAAGGGAAGGTACTATTGATGATGCAGTATCAATCTACTGGAATTCAATTAAGGGTACACCGGAAGAAACATTAGGAAGTATAACAAAAACGCTTTCAACAAGACTTAGCTTGTGGGCTATAAAAGAAGTAGATATGCTAACATCTACTGATGAAATGGATTTTGACGATATTGGAGTACATAAAACTGCAATATTTTTGATTATTCCTGCAGCTCGTCAAACATACAAGGCTTTAGCAAATATCTTCTATACACAGCTTTTTGAGCGTTTAATGTATATTGCGAGCTTAAAATATAACAATAGATTGCCTTTGTTAGTTTCCTGTGAACTTGACGAATTTGCAAATATCGGCAGAATACCAAATTTCTCAGAAACATTAGCGGTTGTTCGTAAGTATAACATCAGACTTTGTATAGTTCTCCAGGGTTTGTCACAGCTTAAGGCTATATACGAAAAGACCTGGGAAAGTATTATCGGTAACTGTTCAATATTTACCTTTCTCGGCACAAATGATACAGACAGCATGGAATATGTATCTAAAAAGCTTGGAAAAACAACAGTAAGAGTCGACAGCCGAAGCTATAACAGAGGTAATCAGGGCGGTGGTTCTGATAGCGAAAGTTATATAGCTCGTGAACTCTTAGCTCCTGATGAAATACCCAAAGCATTAAAAAGAGGAAAAAATGGTAAATGCATTATCTTTGTTGATGAATTTTATCCTTTCTTTATTGATAAATTTGATACATTACAGCACCCGAAAATATCAGAGGTTGGCAGTGACAGAGGAGAATCTCAAAAGAATAACTCCGATATTACTGTTGATTTTGCTGAAATTAAGTCTAATAGAGAAAAGTGTTATGTCGAAAGACAGCAAAAGGCTCAGCAAATATTAAGAGCAATTATGTCAGATGATTATGAGGAAGATATTGCATTTAAGGAAAGTCAAGAGAAATTTACTAAAGAAAAGCTTAGACGGATTTTCGATAGTAATAATAACGAGCTTGTGACATTTAATGGTGATGATATTAAGGCTGATAATTATATTAACCTTAATGAGGTTAAGGAGGATGAGCAATGAGCTTATATGATGAACTTGGCGATGAAGTACGAAATAAAACTCGAAACCTAATGCAGAATATTCAACAACTAAGACAACTGATAGACACTTTTATAAAGAATAGTAAAACTGAAAATCAAGCTACACATAAATTCGTAAGTGATGTTGTCAACGACAACCCACTTACGAATTTTACATTTACAGGAAAAGATACAGATTTATCATATTTTTTGCAATCTGAAAGAATGCCTGTATCTGCTATACGCAATATTGCTGATTCGGATATTAAGGACGCTGTTACAAACACATTTGTTAAAGCTGCTGAAAACGATTTAATAGAACTTGACGGCAACGATATTAAAATAACAGAAAAAGGAAAAGAAAAAATAAATAAACCTGATTTTATAAAATCAGCACAAAAAGACCAATCTGAAGCCTACAATCAAAAAATAAACTCTACTCTAAGTAAAGGCTGTATGCCAAATGAAGCACAGATGTGTGCTGAACTTACGGGAGATTACATAAATGATTTTACATTTTTTAATCATTCAGATAATCTCGACCTTTCTACTGTTATAAGTCACCCAGATAGAGAGCTTTCAAGCAAGATTTTATCAAATGTAAAACAATGGCAAATTAATGGTGCTGTAACTGTTAAAAATGGTGTTGCAACAGTTACAGATATGGGCAAGCAAATGTTAAAAATGCCTGAATTTCAGTCCATAGCGAATAATCCAGTGGCAGAAAAAGCTTTATCTGCCACTGGAGCTGGCAAGGTGATTGTAGCAACTAAAAAAGTTGTACAAGCTATGCAATCAGTGCAACAAGTAACAAACACAATAAACAAAGGTTCACGCTAATAAGCTCCGAGAAATTAAATTCTCGGAGCTTTTTATATAGATACTTTTCTTTCAAGGAGGTGTTGCTAATCAAAACATAAACTGTCCGAATAAAAGCCATTACATAAGATATTAAATTTAAAGGAGTTTGAAAACCATGAGTAACATTAAAAAGGTAACAAAAAAGAATAAGTCAATTAAGAGTGCAGTTAAAAAAATGCAAAAAATAACATTTGTTGCTTCAATCATTGCAACAATTATGATTATGTCAACAATGACAGCCTTTGCAACACCATCAGGTGCAAATACAACTACAATGAACTCTCTTATAGGAATAGTTATGTGGGTTGTCAGAGGTGCTATATTGTTCATTGGTGCTATACCTGCACTTATTAAGGTTGTTCAAGGACACCAGAATGAAGATGCTCGTGAAAGAAATGGTGGTCTTGTAGGTATTGCGATTGCAGGTGTGGCTATAGGTGCCACATTTGCTGTAGAGCCACTTTTGTCAAGTTTCTAAAGAATGATTGCTAATAGAGCAACCGACACCGTTGAGAAGGGGCGGCGGTGTCGCTTTCTCTATTATTAACTTAAAGAAAGGAGATATGTATGTCACCTTTATCAACTTCGTCAAAATATCGACAGACAATAAATAAAAAGCTTATTCGACTTATTGCTATTGTTCTGATGATTATGACTATACTATCATCTATAGGTGCTTTGCAAAGTAATGCAGCAGCAAATTTTAATATAAGTAATTCTACCTTATCGACAACAGATGTTGCCGCAGACGGTAAAATTACAATGAATGTTAAAGTCAGCGGTACAGGTACAGTTAATCAATATGCTTACTGGTATCGTAAGGAAAGCGAATCTGCATGGTATGCACTTACTTCATCTAACTGGGTATCATCAAATAACTTTATCATGTATCCAAGCAAGTACTCAAGAATTATGGCTGATACTAATTCCCGATGGATTATTCGTTTAGCCGCCAAAGATACAACCGGAGCTGAAGCTTCAAAAACATTTTATATAACGGTTGGTCAACCTAAAATTTCTATTGATACATTTACTGCTCCTGATTTGACTTTAGGTCAAAGTATAAACCTTAAAACTACTTTATCAGATACAGTAAGTGGATTTTCATATCGGTATAAGTATACATATGTCGATAAATCAGGTACAGAACGCTTAATCACAGATTTTCAGAACAATGCAAATTATACTTGGTCTACTGCTAATAATGGTACTTTGCCTGAGAATGCTAATTGTACGCTGAAAGTTTATGTCAAAGAAAATAACGGCTATGCTAAACAAGCTACAAAAACTACGACTATTAAAGTCACTAAGCCTACTTATCCTGATGTCAATATATCCTCGTTCAGTGCATCAAAGAGTGGTTATGTTGGTGATTCGGTTACTCTCAAGGCTTCTGTTTCGAGCGGAACAGCACCTTATGAGTATCAATACAGTTATGATGACGCTAAAGGTACAAAACACATCATCACAGCTTATACAGCCAATAAAACCTCAACAACTTGGAATACCTCTTCCCTATCTGCCGGCGATTATACAATAAGGGTTGAGGTCAGGGATAAAAACAAAAAAACTGCAACAAAAACAAGCACAATAAGCCTGAAATCAAGAAGCGTTAAAGGCTCAATATCAACTATGGAAACGAGCTACACGCAAAATGACGAATGGTATCCAAATGTAAGATTTCAGGTTAATATAAGCGATGAAACCACTGCCCCCTCACCGTATAAGTACAAAGTTCAGTATAAAAAAAGCAGTGATAAGAATTATACTGATTTAAGTGATTTCAAGACTTATAGCGGTAGTACCCAGATTGAGCTTCTCCCTACCTCGAAAGATATTGGCACATATAATTATCGCCTTATTGTTCGTGATAAAAATAGCAAGGAATATACGATAAATGCTTCATCAACCTTTGAAATTAAATATAACGCACTAAAATTTAATTTTAATGCGTCTACAAAGGAATTTCTTACAGGTGGTGGCGACCAGAAATCAACATTTACAGTTTCCGATGTTACTGGTGGAAACGGCAAGGATATACAATATAAGTTTGAATATACAAAATATGCCGATTTGACAACAGCTTCTCCAAAACTCGATAGTAATAATGCGACTTGGACAGTTCTTAAAGACTGGTCAGAAGAAAGCACATCAGAACTTATTGTTGATAAGCAAGAGGACTCAGGCTATTATGCCGTTCGAGTATCAGTTCAAAATAAAGACAATACCGATAGTTCTAAAATATCAACTAAAACTATTGATAAAATAAAGGTCAAAAAGCCTATTGAGGTAAGTTTAACAGATATAAATGACTTAATTACAAAAGTTGATACTTGGATGAACAACAGTTTAACTGATACACAAAGAAATATCCTTAAAGATTGGGAGAATGATCCTAAAGATGAAGGCACTCTTTCAATTTATGATTATCATTACAGTACATTTCAAGTGGCATATGATACTGCAAAAGACGCACCTAATCACGATAAAAGCGAGTATTCTAAAATATATAAAAACTTAGATGATGAATTCACAAAATTAAAAACATTCTTTAAGAGTGATGAGTTCAGAAGCTATTCTCCAAATGATGATGGAAGTACAGATTGGTCTTCTCCCGGGGCTATTTGTAGCTTTATATTTAAAACATTTACAAATTATCTTGTTATGGTTATCGATTGTTTCAGTATGTTAGCAGGTAATGGTAAAACTTCTGTTTCTTTCTTTGCTGGATTTGATTATAACCAAATTGCTCAAGCGATATATCCTGTATTTCAAGCTATTGCCTATGCCTTAATAGTTATACTTATTGGAGTTAATGCGATAGAATCAGCATTTCAATATGAAATGTTTACACTCAGAGGTGGATTTAAAATTGCTGTTAGGTTAATTTTTGCAAAGATTTTTGCAGATTTATCTCTTACAATATGTCAATCTATAATATCTATTGGTGTTGGCTGGACAAATCAAATTTTGGAACTAACAAAGGGAATATTGAATGATTTACAACTAACCCTTACAAGTCCGGAAGGTTCAGGACTATGGATAGTCGGTTGGATTGTTGACTTTTTCACAGGTATTCTTTTCCTTGTGATTATCGGTCCGGTTGCGATTGCTTTAGCAATTGCAGCTTTTTGTGTAATGTGTAAGCTATTTATTCGCTGTTTTGAGATTGCAATGCTCCAATGTGTATCTCCTGCTTTCTTTGCTTGCCTATGCGGAGAAACAACTAAAGAATATTTCAAGAGATTCATGATTTCATACATATCTGTTGTTCTTGATGTTGTATTTACAGCTGTCGTTTTCTATATTTATGCACAGTATTTGAATGGTTTTATTACAAATATAGATATACAAAATATGGATGAGGTATTAAGTATGCAAAGTGGTTTCTTCTCTTTTATGTTTGTTTCCTTTGGTGCATTTATACTTATGATAAAAACTCCGAGAATCCTTAAAAATTTAGTAGCTTAGTATTGAAATAAAAATCACTTTATGATATTATAATAATCATAGTATTTGAAAGGATTGATTATATGAAAAACAAAGTGAAAATAACTACTTTAACATTAGCTTTGATGGTATCTATAGTAAGTATAGTTGGTTGTTCTAATAACAATTCAACAAGCACAGAAGCAAGCGTATCAAGCAATTCTTCCATAGAATCATCTTCAGAGGTTTCAGAAGATGAAACAAGCACCTTTGAATCGTCTGAAGAAATGTCATATGAAATAGTAAACTCAACAGAAAACAGTTTAAGCAGCAACAGTTCAGCTGTTGACCCTGCTGTTGAGGAACGTTCATATAGTGATGATGAGAAGTATAAAGACCAAACTACGAGAATACCTAATTATAAATACGCTCCAGCTGCTAAACATTATGTGTATGCTGGATATGAAAGTAAGGTTATAATTCCGTCTGACTTCACTATTTGCCCATATTTTCCTGAAAGAACATCTTCTTCTGTAAGAGAAATAATTGTTTCTGAGAATATTACAAAAATACCTAAAAATGCTTTTGGAGGTTGCAAAAACCTCGAAAAACTTGTAATTCTAAATCCTGACTGTGAAATAGAAAGAGGTATACTTCCAAAAGATAGTTTGATAAATATCTATTGTTATTTCAGGTCTGATAAAACTATTCCTAAGCAACGTTTATTTGGCTTACAGGGTTGTGGCAAAGCGTTTAATGCTCTCGGTAGTCGTTATAACGGTAAAAACTTTGATAAGTATATGCACGACTTAGCAGAGGAATCATACGAATAAAGCCAAAAATAAAAGCACAGCTCAGGCTGTGCTTTTATAATGCCCGTCAGAAGATTGACGGAATATGTAGATTTTGGTATAATGTACTCGCACACGAAAGCGTGTACATAGTGCATACCACATAACGGTAGGCGGTCAATCCTGCTCCCGGAAACGGGGGTGTTACATATGGAAAATGTTGTTACATGGTCTGATTTATTTCAGTTTATCATAGCAATAGCAACAGTTGGAACTCTTATAGTTTCTATTGTTGATTCCCATAACAAAAGGAAATAACCGCCCTGCTACCCAATAGGACGGTTATTTCAATAATCACTTAATCTGGGAGCGACCGCTTATCGGTATGCTCTATGTTTATATTATACACTACATATTAAAATATGTCAAACATATCATTCGATTGCACAGCTTTTGCTGTGCTTTTTTGTTGTCAAAAGGAGGTACATATGATAAAAGTAAAAATCACAAAGAATGTTATTAACAAAAGTGTAAGCCCTCTTGGAAGTGCAATGACTCCACGATTGATTGTATGCACTGTACTTGGCTTAGTTGCTGCTATTGCAACATTCTTTGCGTTAAAAGACAGTATAGAGTTCAATGCACTTATGTGGATAGTCTTTGCAGAAATAGCACTATTTGTTGGATTTGGAATTCAGAT
>OLIQ01000261.1_pt1 | contig 26990 bp, 18 predicted proteins | sample 1609631 | NCBI WGS metagenome assembly OLIQ01 (sample SAMEA4350114, study PRJEB24818) | metagenome | biome: human; feature: gut; material: faeces | place: Denmark | collected 2013-09
CCTCCACACCACCCCACCGTAGCATCACCCACTCCTACTCCATTCAGTCCGCTCACGCTGTGATAATGTCTACCTCTTTTTTTTTTTTAAACAAAAAGACGGCATACGAGATGGGACTCCGTCTCGGGGGCGGGGAGATGTGTAAAAGAGACGGCCCAGTACCGCCGATGAGTGGACAGCCAATGATGGGGCACTCAGTACCGCCGATGGGTGGACAGCCAATAATGGGACAGATGCCGAAGCCACAGGCACCAGCACCGGAAGCACCAAAACCGGAGATGCCAAAGCCACAGGCACCAGCACCGGAAGTACGAAAACCAGAAATGCCAAAGCCACAGGCACCAGCACCGGAAGTACCAAAGCCGGAGATGCCGAAGCCGCAGGCACCAGCACCGGAAGCACCAAAGCCGGAGATGTCAAAACCACAGATGCCTCCAATGGGACAGCGCCCGGCGATAGGAGGTCAGCCAATGATGGGACAGGTCCCAACGATGGGACAGCGTCCACCAATGGGACAACCAATGGCGGGACAGATGCCTCGACCACAGGCACCACAGATGTCAAACGGCAATTTGATGGGACAACTTGGCGGAGCTCGCCCGATTCCGCATTTTGTGCGTAAATCAACAGGTGAGATTATCAACATAACAAAACCGGAATTTGTAATTGGAAAGTCGAAAACAAAAGCCGATTATGCGATTGAAAACAACAGCGCTATCAGCCGCGAACATTGTATTGTGGTTCAAAGAGATGGCGTAAACTATATCAAAGACAACAATTCTACGAACCATACTTATGTGAATGGCGTAGAATTGCAGCCGGGAAAAGAAGTGCTTCTGAAACATAAGACAGAAGTTCGATTGGGAGATGAGGAATTTACATTCCTTCTGAGAAAAGGAGAGTAATATGGAGTACATTGCAACTTATCACACCGATGTAGGTACAAGAAAAGAAACAAATCAGGACTCTCTTGCAATCAAGGTCGTGAATACAAAAGAGGGAAATGTAGCGTTTGCAATTGTGTGTGATGGCATGGGAGGACTTGCAAAAGGCGAGGTTGCCAGTAAAGAGGTAATTGAAGCTTTTTGTGCATGGTTTGACGATACACTGATTGACGAGATTTTGAATGGAACATTTACAGAGCAGGAGCTTGTAACGCAGTGGGATGATATTATTCAGAACCAGAACCGCCGTTTAGGTGCATATGGGGAAGAAAATCATTTGCAGCTTGGAACGACGGTGTCCGCTATTTTACTGTATAAGGATCAGTACTATATTGTGCATGTAGGAGACAGCCGTGTCTATGAGCTGACCAATACTGCAAAACAGTTGACAAGTGATCAGACATTTATAGCCAGAGAGCTTGCGGCAGGACGTATGACACCCGAACAGGCAAAGGTGGATCCGAGACGTAGTGTATTGTTGCAATGTGTCGGAGCGTCTCCGGTTGTAGAACCGGAATTTTCAAAAGGTACCGTGAAGAGAAATGCTGTGTATATGGTTTGTTCAGATGGATTCCGTCATGTGATCACACCGGAGGAGATTATTGAAAAGATCGGTCCTGGGGAAGCGTCGGATGAGGAAAAAATGAAATATGGAGCAATATATCTGACAGAGTTAGTAAAGAACCGTGGGGAGCGTGATAATATCACGGTAGCGATGGTTCGCACGATTTGATTTAGAGAGGGTTTGCCATGACGAAGGAAGGAACCGTATTAGACGGAAAATATGAAATATTGGCAGAAGTTGGTCGAGGTGGTATGTCCATCGTGTACCTTGCCCGTGATAAGCGTCTGAACAAGCAGTGGGCGGTCAAGGAAATCAAGAATGATGGAAAGAAATCCGCAAAGACGTTACTTAAGGGATTGGAACGAGAAGCAAATATTCTGAAGAATGTAGATCATCCGGTATTGCCACGAATCGTAGATATTATCAATCAGGATGGAACGATCTATGTTGTGATGGATTATATCGAGGGAGATACGATTCAGGACCGATTGAAAAAAGAAGGCGCACAGCCACAGGAACTGGTTGTAGAGTGGGGCTTGCAGCTTGCAAGTGCATTGAATTATCTGCATAACATGAATCCTCCGGTTATCTACCGGGATATGAAGCCTTCTAATGTTATGATCAAGCCAGAAGGCGGCGTAAAGCTGATTGATTTTGGTACAGCCAAAGAGTATGAAATTGAGAACAATGCGGATACAACGGCACTTGGTACGAGAGGCTATGCAGCGCCGGAGCAGTTTGGAGATTCTAAGGGGCGTGGTATCTATAACACAGATGCGAGAACGGATATCTACAATCTGGGTGCAACTCTGTATCATATTGTAACAGGAAAGAACCCTTGCGAGCCACCATATGAGATTAAGCCAATCCGGGAATGGAATCCGATGTTATCCTCCGGTCTGGAGAAAATTATTTTAAAGTGCACACAGGCAGATCCGAACGACCGATATCAGAACTGTACGGAGCTGATGTATGCGTTGGAACATTATGATGAGCTGGATGACAGCTATCGTAAAAAGAATAAGAAGAAGCTTGGTATTTTTGCCGCAACAGCAGCACTGGCAGTTGTTTCCGGTATTACAGCGGGAATCGGATATTCCGGAATGCAGAAAATTAAGCTGAATAACTATAACCAGTATATTGAGAATGGTATGAATTATTGCCGGGAAGAAAATTATGAGGCAGGAACGGCAGAGTTTAAGAAAGCAATCGAATTGGATGGCTCAGAGGAAAAGGCCTACGAGCAGTATATACAGGCATATATTGATGCGACAAATAAGGCGGAGGAAGCTGGGACGGAGTCCACACTCAATCTGGATGATGCGCTGACATTGGTTTCCAATCGGATCAGCAGTAAACATGGCGGAGTTGAAAAGAATAGTGCAGTGCTCTATAAGCTGGCACTTACATATTTTGAGGAAGAACGTTCTTACAGCCAGGCAGCAAAGTATTTTGGTATGATTGACGAGAAGGATGAGGAATATGGAAAGCTTGCAGGCTTTTATAAATCCATTTCTGAGCTGCGATCTGACAGTACCTCCGATGCAGCAGAGCTGATGCAGGCAGTCAATGATTTTGCTGCTTACAATGAGAACAACTTCACGAATCAGGAGGCGACCAAGTTCATAAATTATCGTATTATCGGTGAGATATACAGTACGAATGTAAGTAAGGATGCGGGTGCAAGTATCGCGGAACAGGCAAGCACGGTAATGGAACAGGCGGTTGCGGATCTGGGCGAATATACCGGAAACGAATTGGATGAAGATGCAGTAATGGATCTGAATTATCGTTATGATGATAATCTGATCGTGATTTATGAACAACTCGCAAGGGAAAATGCAGAAAACGAGACTGTAGCGAACGGATATTATTCAATGACTATCAGTTACTGCGAGGATTATATTGGAATATTGAAGATGAAAGTGGATGCGGATGCAAGTATTTCGCTGGGAGGATCTTCAATCAATGCGTATAACCAGTCCTATTATAATAAGATGATGACGGAAGCACGCTGTTATGATGCACAGGGGAAAACCGATGAAGCGCTCAAGATATATGAAGCAGCAGAAAAGGTATTCGGAACGAAGAACGAATGGAGCGACAATGTATATGCAGAGCATCTCGATTATCTGTACCGCCTTTGTGAGGCACAGGAACAGGATCCAAAGCTATGGACTTCGAAACTGCCGGATTTGACAAAGAAGTTGATTCAGGTGTTTGATGATGGCGGGAATGTATTGGGCATCGACAGTAATAAGACATGGTACAAACGAAAAGATACTTTGCAGATGATAAAGAGTGGAAGTTATGATATTGGGGAAGATGAAACAGCGCAGCTGCCGGATGCAAATACAGGTGATACGCAGTCCGCTGAGATGGGAGAGTGATAAGCATGCAAAACGTATATGAGATATGTTTTTATGGTGGTTTAGTATTGGCAATTCTCCTGTTGATTGCGGCAATTGTATTATTCGTTGTTCTGAAGATTCCAAAAGTAATTGGAGAATTATCCGGAAGCACAGCGAAAAAGGCAATGAAAGAGATGCAGGATGGTACTGCAAAGCCGGGCAGCGTAGCGAAAAAAGAACAGGAAAAATACTACAATATGGGTAGCGGAAAGATTACCGCGAAAGAAACGGTTTCTTCAAAGGAAGAACGTAAGAATTACGGAAATGATTCCACGGAGCTGCTGGATAATAAAAAGAAGAAAGAAAAGAAGTTTGAGGAGACTGACGTCCTTCGACCAGGCATCAATGATTATGAAACGCCGGATGACGGAGAAACGGAAATACTTGGAGCAGACAACGCAGATGAAACGACGGATATCCTGCGGGATGCCACATCTGTCGGTGATGACGGAGCGACGGATGTTCTGCGGAATGACGAAGGCGATGATGGAGCAACGGATGTACTTCGGAATGACGAAGACGATGATGGAGCGACCGATGTTCTGCGGAATGACGAAGGCGATGATGGAGCAACGGATGTACTTCGGGGAGATGACGAAGATGATGGTGATGCAACGGATGTGCTTCGTGGAGATGAAGACGACAGCAATGCAACCGATGTATTACGGGCAGATGATGACGAGGAAGGTACAAGTGTATTGACAACCGGAACATTGGCAGCCAAGGTAAAGGTAGTATACAATATTGTGGTTGTTCATTCGGATGAAAGCATAGAGACGGGTAGGTGAGAAGTGGAATGAAAAGAAAACAGGAAAAACAAAACAATACAAAGCACTCATTGAAGAAGCTCATAGCACTGTGGATTGTCTTTGTGCTCCTGGTTGTGCCGTTCGCAAACCATGTAAGTGGAAGAGATGACGCGAAAGCCGAGGGGGAGACACCAACAACATCGGAAGAATATTATACAGATAATTTGTCTGAGGTTGGTGTGGATTATTTTAAGTATGATACTACTGCGAGTGCATATTACATGCAATATTTAGGAGATGCGTGTCCACAGGTAACTGCTAAAAATGTATATTATGCTGCGGATAAGGTTTATATGCAGGTGAATCCTGAAAAAATAGAGGATAAACAATATAATTATACATATGTAAATGGGCAGGGCTCTGCTTCAACCTCGAAAGCATCAGTTGAAAGATTGGAGGTTGTATATGTAAAAGCAGGTAATACAGAAACAGATAGTATATACAAACAGACAATTTCAGATGATGTCAAAATTACAGATTTGATGTTAACAGGAGATTTGGCTTCTAAATATCCAGATGGAATTGCCGTATATATTCAACCTGTAATTAAAGAGTCAATAATAGTTGGCGATGAAGGTAATTTTGGAATAGAAAAAGATGCGCTGCAAGCGAGGATGGGCTACACGTTAGTTGGTCTCTATAAGTTCTCAAAGGCATCTAATCCAACAATCACCTGGACAGGAACAAATAAAACGGATACAAATGTAGCTGTAACGGATAGTACAACAAAATATAAAAGCGCTTCAATAAATGTGACAGGCGGTAATACGACGGATACCGCAGGAACATGGAAGTACAAATATTTAAAAGCAGATGAGAATGGAAATATACCTGCCGATGATTCAGTTAAAAGCCAGGAAGGCTGGGGTGATTCCTGCCCGATTTTGGACAAGGATACAGGTATCTCCGATGGTACCTACTATGGATATGCAGGATACTTTGTAAACAATGCAGATGGAACACAGACATTGCTTAAATCTGTATCTACAGCAATTCCGGTTGCATTGGATGTAACAGCACCGGTAGTTACTATTTCAGCAGAATATAAGGATGGGGATTCTTATAAGCCGATTACGATAGATGATATAGACACAACCTATTCGAGCAATCCTTCAGAGGGTATATTTTATGTGCTTAAGTCAGAGACCATCCAGTTTTCGATAGAATCGGATGAAGATGCAAATATATCATCAAGCTGGGGAGATCTTAGCGTAACAGAAAATGTTCCTCAGTATACAAAGTTTGATGTAAATACAATTCAAAATAATGATTCTTATTCGGTTACGGTCGCAGATAATGTGGGAAATGAAACAACTGCCAGTTTCATGCTTGACGGCAGAACAATTCTTTTTACTAAAGAATACTCTAAATTTGAGCTACAGGGGGCAACGGTTAAAGGTGTAAATATTGAAAAGGTTTTGGGGGATATAGATATAGATGAATACTGGGTAACCCGTTACGGAGAGCCAAGTGTAGAGTTCACATTTCTGTCAGATGAGAACATAAAGGCAGTAACGGGGGAGCCGACGAATAAGTATGAATACCAGATTACAGGTTTAACAGACGTTGTGGAAGACGTGAGCTTCAGCAGACCATATTATACAACGAAGGTGTCAAAGTCCCTGGAAGAAGGAACCTATACGATAGAGTTAAAGATGTATAATGGAAATTTTTTAGAGTCGTATTCATATGGAACTATGGTCTATGATAAGACACCGCCGGTAATTACGCAGGCAGAGCTGCAGCATAAAAATGCAGCGGGCGTGTGGGAGGCTGTTGCGCAGGAGAATATAGAAAACGGTAAATACTATATTAATTATGATGAGGATTTATCGAATTACAGATACTTTGTCGCTGTAAATGATGGAACGGGTGTTGGTATAGACGAAGATTCGTTTAATATTCAATTTGAGAAAGTGGCAGAGGGAGAGTACCAACATATACTTCAAGCTTCTGATCTTGCAAAAAATATGGAAGAGGCAACAGATCGTGATACTACTGTATGCGTTAAGGATAAAATTGGTAATGAGAGCGGAGCATCCTTTACGATTCCGGTTAAGCAGGATAAGGCAACAACGATTGTACCAGAACTTCGTGCGGATGGAACTGTGATTGACTTATCAGATTCATCAAAATTTACAACGAATAAAAATATGACTCTGACGGTTACTGCGGAATCTTCGGCACATATTACGGGAATTTCAGTAACTGGAAACGTAAACGGCAATGCACAAAGCCTGATAGGCACACTGGTATCTGTCAGTGGCATGGATGCAAAGACAAAGCTTTACACAGTTCAGTATACATTTGAGATACCGAACGGAACGACACTCAATCAGCTGTTAGAAAATGGCAAGATAACTGTCATAACAGAAAAAGACGATAAGAATGCGGAATATCCGTTCAGAACAATATTGTATGATCATACAGAACCGATCCTGCAGTCGACAAATGTGACACCGGAAGTGGATCTGAGTGGTCTGCAGGTTGACTGGGTTAAGAACTATACATTGCAGTATAAGATCATAAGTGGTCTTGGAAATGCGGAGTCGCCGATTGCCGGTGCAGAGTATTCCATTTCCAATGCAGGTGATAACAATGTTGGATCAACGGCGATTGATGTGACTGGAAATACAGGAACGGTCGACGGAAATTTTGATATTCCGGAATCTGTATCTGTAACTGGAACAACGATCTACATGAAAGCAAAGGATGAAGCCGGAAATGAGAAAGATCAGAGTGTGAATATCAAGGTAGATGCGACAAAACCGGAAATCACTGATATTTCGGTTGGTGGATATGTAGATGCTGCGACGCCGGTAGTGGGTACGCCTGCAGTTCATACCTCTGTGTCGGATAACCTGACAATCAAAACCGCAGAGATGACGATTACATATCCGTATGGCACAACTGTTAAGAAAGTTACAGCTGCTTCCGGAGAGGACATTGATATGTCAAGATCACTGGATTATACATTTGAAGCAGATGCTCCGGATGGAGATTACACAATTGATGTGTATGTGGAAGATAAGGCAGGAAACAGCAACACAAAATCTATGACATTCCGTCTGGATAACACGGCTCCGGTTGTAACAGTCAAGATTACAGATGGAACAACTGCCGGAAAACAGCCAATGACAAACTTTGATGGAACGTCGCGTGATTATTATTATGGTTCAGATGTTACGATGCTTCTGACTTATGAAGATACCAATATCTCTTCTAAGGATGTAGTAGTAACTGACAATGGAACGAAGGTCAATGTGACATGGACACAGGTTGGAAATACGAATAAGTATCAGACGAACTATGCGGCAACAACAGAAGGCAAGCATGTGCTCTGCATTAATGCGACTGATGAGGCTGGAAATCCGGCACAGGAAAAAAAGATTGAATTTATCAAAGATACACAGAAGCCGACGATGACACTTACGGTCAACGGAAAGTCTGCATGGACAGAACCAATTGAAGGTGCAGTGAAAATACAGACAGGTGTGGCGGATAATCAGACGCTGAATATAGCGAAGATTACAGTGGTAGGTCCAAATACACAGACAGTTAAGACACTTTGTGATGCTGGTGATCAGCTGGTAAACAAGCATAATATCAGCTTTGCATTGGAAGATCTGGTTGGTAATTCAGTTGTGGATGGGGATTATGCAATCACGGTCGAAGCGTCAGATAAGGCCGGAAATTCAGATAGTGCTTCTATATATTTCCGGGTAGATAATACTGTGCCGGTAGTAACGGCAAAGATTGCAGATGGTGTTACAGCAGGAAAGCAGCCGGGGGTTAACTTCGACGGAACGGATTGTGATTTCTTCTATCGTTCGGATGTAGCGGTATTGCTTACATATGAGGATAACAACATGGATGCTTCCTCTGTAGTCGTAACAGATAATGGAACGCCGGTAGCTGTACAGTGGACAAAGGTTGGAACTTCAAATAAATATCAGGCAGTCTATCAGGCAACCAGAGATGGTGCCCATACGATTAAGATTGGTGCAACAGATAAAGCTGGAAATAAGGCAGAAGAAAAACAAATCGTATTCATCAGGGATACGGCGGCTCCGGTGATTACAGCAATGATCAATGGCGGCATGGTATACAATGAAAGTATGGGAGTTGTAGATCTGACATCCAATGCAGTTGTATCGTTCTCAGTCAATGATACAAATGAAGACGTGAATGACTTCAACTATCAGTTGATCAAAACGCTTCCGGATGAGAATCCGGTAACTGCGGATGTGTTGCAGACAGACAATCGTTCTTTTGGATACAGCGATGAAGCAGACTATGTAATTAAAGCATATTCTGTGGATAAAGCAGGTAACCGGAGTGCGGAGAGAACCATACAGTTCCGTATTGACAAGACCGCTCCGGAACTGAATATTACCGGAACAGCGTCCGGTTCAACATTGAATGCCGGTACAACGCTGACATTCAGCATGACAGAGGCATTCTGGAGAGATGCATCCGGTACGATCACGATTACGAGGAAAGCAAATGACAGTACGGCAGAGTCGAATTATAAGACGATTGACTTTAAACCGACAGCGCGTGTGACAACCCTGACAGAGACTCTGAGTGAGACGGGTGAGTATAAGGTAACCTTTACAGGAAAAGATCGTGCAGGACATACAGCAGAGGCTGCCACTTATACGGTAAGAATTGATACAGGCAAGCCGGTCATTACATTGAGTGGTGTGTCAAACAACGACAAGACGACAAAACAGGTTGAGTTCCAGGCTCAGATTGAGGAGGACTTTTATCTGACAAAGTCTGTCAGCATTCAGGCAACAAGAACTTATTTGGATCCGGAATCTTATAAGGAAAAGACAGAGGATCTGCAGATTACCGGATACAATCCGACGGCTGCAACGACGCTGATCCGAAATACATTTACGGAAGACGGTATCTACAAGATTCAGGTAACCTGTAAGGATGCCGCAGGCAATGAAGACACACAGGAAGTTTCGTTTACAATTGATAAGACGAACCCTGTGATCGATCCGAAGGTTATGAGTGCATATCAGGGAACGCTTACATCGTTTGCGTGGGATTATGATCTAAACGATATCATCTACGATCTGACTGTCTGTGATACACATATGTACTTGAATGGTAGTGAGTACGATGGTACTTCAGAGGTTGAAGATGGCGCATACGAGATGAAGATTACAGCCGAGGACGAACTTGGAAATGCAACGGAGGAGACGGTAAACTTTAATCTGGATACAAAGGCACCAACATTTATTGTAACAGGTGTTGAAGATGGAGAGATTAAGAACGCGCAGTACGATATCAACGTATCACTTCAGCTGGATGAAGATACATTGGATGAGGTGACGTTGAATGGTTCGGCGGTTGAAATCAAGGACAATGCGGCGACGATTACAGTCACGGAAAAGGGTGATTACAAGCTGGCAATGAAGGCGCACGATGAAGCCGGAAATGTAGCAGAAAAGACGATCAGCTTTACATATGGAGAGAAGAGCCATGTACTTCTGTATGTACTGATCGGAGTTGGCGCACTGGTGCTGCTTGGTGGTGGTGCTGCCATTGTTGCGGCTGCAAAGAAGAAATAGAATAACCAATCGGCAGTAAAAGGGAACATTTAGACGGGAGCATGGAAACATGCTCCTGTTTTGCTTGCAAACAAAGTCATGGCATATTATAATCAGAAAAGCGAAATAGTAACAGGGAAAATTTGGTAGGAGGTTGACGCATGGTAGACGTTGCGATGCTGACAAAGCAAGGGGGAAGAGATCACAACGAGGATTACATACGAAAAGCCGTATATGAGGAACAGCTTTGTCTGGTCTTGTGTGATGGCCTTGGCGGGCATGCATGTGGGGAGATTGCATCTGCGCTGGTTTCGGAAAGTATCGTACAGGCGTTTGAAAAAAAGGGGTATTATGCGGATTTTTTCAAGGATGCGATGGAGCAGGCACAGAAAGAATTGTTGGAAGAACAGGTGCGGAGGGATCTTCGTAATTCCATGAAGACAACTGTGGTTGTGCTTGTGATTACACCGGAACTCATACAATGGGCGCATATCGGTGACAGTCGTCTGTATCGAATCTACGACAATGGAACAAAATATCAGAGAACGCGTGACCATAGTCTGGTACAGATTCTAAGCGATACCGGTGAGATTAAGGAATCCGAAATCCGTACGCATGAGGAACGGAATAAACTGCTGCGTGCTATGGGTGCACAGTGGGGAACGAAAACATATGACATAAGTGCAGTGATAGAACGTGGAGAAACACAGGCATTTGCATTGATGACAGATGGTTTCTGGGAGTATGTGTATGAGGAAGAAATGCTTGCCACACTCAAAGAAACATCGTCTGCACAGGCATGGCTGGATGCGATGGAAAAGTATGTGCTTAAGCGGGCAGATATGACAAAAACTGATAATTATTCAGCGATTGTTGTTCGAGTAGAGGAATAAGGAAAGATGAAAAACCACGGAGGATGGACATGAAGTTTCAGGCAGTTGTATTTGATATGGACGGTGTCATTACGGATACAGAGAAGTTATATCGAAGATTTCAGCTGGAGGAAGGCAGAAGGCTTGGAATCCCGGATGATGTGATGGTGGTTGCCTGTGAGCGTATCGCAGGTGGCACGAAGTATACGAACAAGCAGCGGTTTGAGGAAGTAGTAGGCATGGGAATTGATTACTATGAATTCCGAGAGGCTGTCGTGAACAAGCTGGACGCACATATTCAGGCACATGGTGTAGAATTAAAGCCGGGCGTTGCAGATACATTGAAGTACCTGAAAGAAAAGGACGCGAAGGTCGGACTTGCTACTTCGACGGTACGTGAACGTGCTACAGGATATCTGAAGGCACATCAGATCGACCGGTATTTTGATGAGTTAGTATTTGGAGATACCGTGGAACATGGAAAACCGGCACCGGATATTTACTTGAAGGCATGCGGGATGCTGGGTGTAAAGCCGGAGGAAGCAATTGCAGTGGAGGATTCCATCAATGGAATCGTATCGGCGGGACGCGCCGGCATGTATCCGGTCATGGTGATCGATCTGATTGAGCCAAATGACATTACGAAGCAGTATGCAAAGAAGGTATATGAATTCGGACGCATCGACCGTCTGAAGGAGTTAATATAGTGTCGAACGAGAATAATATGGAGGACAGAAAAATGAGTAACATGAATTTGCTGGTTGTTATTTTGAAGCATGAAGATCTTGTGAGTGAGATCTGTAAGGAACTGGTTGAAGAAGGCATCCATGGCGGTACGATTGTTGATGGTACTGGTATGGCAAGTGTAGTTGAGAAAATGGATGATCTTCCGATTTTTGGAATGTTACGTTCAATTCTTGCAGATGATGATGAACATGAAGTGGCAAAGATGATGTTCTTTGTTGTTGATGATGAAGAAATGAAGAAGGCACGCAAGACGATTAATGATGTAATCGGGCTGGATAAGCCAAATACCGGAATTATGTTTGCGCTTCCTGTATCGTTTGTAGAAGGGCTGGGGGCGTAGTTATGGATTTAAATATACTTACTTATCTTGGCATTATGTTGCTGGCTGCGTTGATCGCGGGCAAGATTGTCAAGCAGATGCGGCTGCCGAATGTAACAGGATATCTGGTTATTGGGTTGTTGATTGGTCCAAACTGTTTGAAGCTTCTGAATGAAGAGCTGATTGACAGGATGGATCTGGTGACAGAATTAGCGCTTGGATGTATCGCTTTTTCTATTGGTGCGGAGTTCAAAACAACTTTTTTGAAGAAAGTTGGAAAGGCGCCGCTCGTTATAGGTATTACAGAGGGCGTAGGAGCAGTGCTCGTTGTGGATACAATTCTGCTTCTGCTTGGCTATGACGTTACATTTGCACTGGCGCTTGGTGCAATCGCATCTGCCACGGCGGCAGCATCAACGATGATGATTGTGAAGCAGTATAAAACGAAAGGCCCTGTGACAAACACTCTGCTTCCGGTTGTGGCATTAGACGATGCGGTGGCTCTGATTGCATACGGACTTTCGATGGCAGTTGCAAATGTAATCAGTTCGAGTGGCAGCGCACCGGTTGGCAAACTGCTGATTGCCCCTTGTATCGAGATATTCGGCGGTTTGTTGTTCGGCGCAGTACTTGGCGTTATCATGGCATTGCTGGTAAAATTTTACACTGGACGGGGAAACCGCCTTGCAATCACAATTATGATGATCTGTCTGTGCGTGGGTGTTTCTGATATGGTTGGATTTTCTTCGTTGCTTGCATGTATGATGCTTAGTACGATTTTTGTGAATATTTCAAAGCAGAGCGACAAGATCTATGAGCCACTGGACCGGATTACCCCACCGATTTACATGATGTTCTTTATCTTGTCTGGTGCATCGCTGGATGTCACAGTCATTGTATCTGTCGGAGTTGTCGGTGCGGTCTATGTCGTAGGACGAATCATAGGAAAAGCACTTGGCGCAGCGTTCGGAGCGAAAATCTCAAAGGCACCGAAGGTTGTCCAGAAGTGGCTTGGGCTGACACTCGTGCCACAGGAGGGAGTTGCAATTGGACTTGCAACCTCTGCCGGAAAGTCTCTGCCACAGTATGCCGCGCAGATTCAGACAATCGTGCTGTGTGGAGTCGTAATCTATGAGCTGATTGGACCGGTTATCACAAAGCTTGCCTTAAAGAAGGCAGGGGAACTTGTGGAGGAACCAAAGAAGACTGGCGCAAAAGCATAAAACAGAAAGTAATAAACGCAACTCATTTTTCATATATATAACTAAAGTAAGCGGGAATGGTGAAACTGTCATTCCGGATAATGGGAGTTTATATGGAAAAAAGGGTTGCATTTTGTGTTTTAAAGGCATTGGCTGCAGCGTACATTGTGACCGGACTGTTACTTTTAATCATGGCATTTGCATTGTATAAGCTGGGATTAAAAGAGAATGTCGTGGAACTGGGAGTTGTATTTATCTATCTGTTGTCGAGTGCCATCGGTGGATTCTTCATCGGTAAATGTATGGAAATAAAGCGGCTGTTGTGGGGGATATTGCTCGGATTGTTTTATGCAGTGATTCTGCTTATTTTATCTTTGATCGTGCGTGGAAATGCACAGGGAATTATTCATTCTGGACTTCTCAACACACTGATCTGCCTTGGAGGAGGGGCAATCGGTGCATTTCTGTCATAAAACATACGGGCAATTATTTTACAAACGGAATACAAAAATAAGGCAGTTTATATTACGTATAATGTAAAAATAAGGGATGACATATTACACATAATGTGATAAAATACTCAATAATAATGCTAGTAGGAGGCGATAAAGATGAAGAGAATTAAGACTTTGACACAGAAGACAATGAAGAGCACTGTAGTTAAGGGTGGTTGCGGCGAATGTCAGACATCTTGCCAGTCAGCATGTAAGACAAGCTGTACAGTTGGTAACCAGAGCTGTGAGAACAACTAATTACAGATAAAGAAAGTGTAGTACATACACTTCGCACAGAGAAAAGGGGATGTCCTGCGATGTCCCCTTTCCTTAATGAATAAGAGAAATAGGAGTGACAAAAAAGTGGTACACCAGTACAAGAACAATGGGTATAATATCGTGCTTGATGTGTGCAGCGGCTCCGTACATGTAGTGGATGACCTTGTATACGATATGATCGCGTTGTACGAGGGGAGAAAATACGAAGAGATTGAAGAAGCAATTCTTAAAAAGTATGGAGATACCTATAGTAAGGAAGATATCCAGGATGCATACTCCGATATTTCCGAGTTAGAGGAACGGGAAGAGTTATTCACGGAAGATGTATATAAGGATGTAATTATCGATTTTAAGAAGAGAAAGACCGTAGTCAAGGCACTTTGCTTACATATTGCCCATGACTGTAACCTTGCCTGCAAGTATTGTTTTGCGGATGAGGGCGAGTATCATGGACAGAAGCGGGAACTGATGAGTCTGGAAGTTGGTAAGCAGGCGATTGACTTTTTGATAGAGAATTCCGGAAACCGTGTGAACCTCGAAGTCGATTTCTTCGGCGGTGAGCCGTTGATGAATTTCGATGTGGTGAAGGAGATCGTAGCATATGGACGTAGCAAGGAGAAGGCGGCGAACAAGAATTTCCGTTTTACTCTGACGACGAATGGTATGCTGTTAAACGACGAAGTCATTGATTTTTGTAACAGAGAGATTTCGAACGTTGTGTTGAGTCTCGATGGCAGAAAAGAGATTAATGACAGGATGCGCCCAACCAGAAACGGCAAGGGCAGCTATGATATCATCGTGCCGAAGTTCCAGAAGTTTGTGGAGCAGCGTGGTGACAAGAGCTATTATGTGCGTGGTACATTTACGAGAAATAATCTGGACTTTACGAAGGATTTTGAATTGATGACCGAACTTGGTTTCAAGGAGATTTCCATCGAGCCGGTCGTCACACCGGATGAGAATGATTACGCAATCCGTGAGGAAGATTTACCAACTATCTTCGAGCAGTACGACAAGCTGGCGGTTGATCTGATTCGTCGCCAGAAAGAAGGAAAGCCGGTAACATTTTTCCATTACAAGCTGGACTTGAATGGTGGTCCGTGTGTGTACAAGCGTCTGTCCGGATGTGGTTCCGGAACGGAATATCTGGCAGTGACACCAACCGGAGATCTGTATCCGTGTCATCAGTTTGTCGGACATGATGAGTTTAAACTTGGCGACGTGTTCCACGGGGTGGAACGAAACGATATCGTGGAAGAATTCAAGCTTTGCAATGTCTATGCCAAGGATAAGTGTAAAGATTGTTTTGCAAGATTCTATTGCAGTGGAGGCTGTGCGGCAAATTCGTACCAGTTCCATGGAAATATATTAGATGCGTATGATGTGGGCTGTGAATTGCAGCGGAAACGTGTCGAATGCGCAATCATGATGAAAGCGGCTCTGGCGGATGAAGAAGATGAAGCGGCAGAGTAGAATAAATGAAGGAGAGACAAAAAGATGAAGAAGACAAAAAGAAAAGCAGTCATCAATCTGATTATTTTCTTCCTGCTTCTGGCTGGCGGTATTTATATGGCAATCGCGGGCGTAGGAAAGAATGAATCCGGTAAAACTGCAAATGTTCCGTTGGGATTGGATCTGCAGGGCGGTTTGTCCGTAACTTATGAAATCCAGGATGAGAAACCGTCTAAGGATGAGATTGATGCAACTGTGGATAAACTGCAGCGAAGAGTGGATGAGTACAGTTCAGAGGGCGAAGTGTATCAGGAAGGCGATGACCGGATCACAGTTGAGATTCCTTTGAACACGGAAAAGGTGGATGCACATGATGTATTGGATCAGCTTGGACAGCCTGGACAGCTTCTGTTCCTTGATTCTGAAAACTATACAATCTGGCAGCAGAACCAGAACAATGGTACAGATGATGTATACGAGGCAGTTCTGACAGGTTCCGATATCAAGAATGCGCAGGCAGGTGTGGATGATTCCGGCACAGTCAAGGACTATGTTGTACAGCTGCAGTTCACGGAGGAAGGTGCGCAGAAGTTTGCAACAGCAACAGCAGCCAATATTGGTAAGCCAATTTATATTATCTATGACGGTAAGGTTGCGAGTGCACCAACCGTACAGAGTGCGATCACAGATGGAAATGCAGTAATTAACAAGATTTCTGATTATGATGAAGCAGAGAATCTGGCAGCAACCATCAAGATTGGTGCATTGCCTCTGGAGTTAAAGCAGATCCAGTATAATATCGTTGGTGCAAAGCTTGGTCAGAAAGCGGTATCAACCAGTCTGGTTGCTGGTGCAATCGGTTTCGGATTAGTATGTATCCTGATGATCATACTGTATCGTTTCCCTGGAGTTATTGCCAGTCTGGCTCTGACAGGATATGTAGTATTGATGCTTTTGATTTTAAGCATCCGTCACATCACACTGACACTTCCTGGTATTGCAGGTATTATCCTTTCTATCGGTATGGCGGTAGATGCGAATGTCATCATCTTCACACGTATCCGTGAGGAAATCTCTGCAGGCAGTGGTGTGCGTGCGGCAGTAAAAGCAGGTTTTTCCAAAGCGCTTTCAGCGATTCTGGATGGAAATATTACAACATTGATCGCAACTGTTGTCTTGATGATCCTTGGTTCTGGTAGTATCAAGGGATTTGCGGTTACATTGATGCTTGGTATTGTTCTTTCTATGTTCACAGCATTGTTTGTGACAAAGATGCTCTTGAACTCTTTCCTGGAGCTTGGAGTACAGAATCCGAAGATGTATGGAAAAGCGAAAGAACCGAAGATTCATGGATATGTAAAAAATTTCAAGATCTGTGGTATTGCTTCTTTGATTGTGATCATTGCAGGACTTGCATTCCTTGGTGTTAATCATTCAAGAATTGGAAAGTCACTGAACTATAGCCTGGAGTTTACGGGCGGTACATCAACAACCGCTACATTTGTGGAAGATGATGTATATACACTGGAACGTGCGGAGTCTGAGGTTGCACCGGCGATTGCGGAAGCGGTTGGCATTGATGCCGGAACAATTCAGATTCAGACAGTAGAAGGAAACAATCAGGTAATCTTTAAGACATCCGAACTTACAGAAGAGCAGAGCGCAAAGATTGATGACCTGTTGAAATCACAGTTTAAGGCAACAGAAGTAGACAACCAGAGTATCAGTTCAACTATCAGTGGAGAGATGAAGAAGGATGCTATCGTAGCTATCGCTGTATCTTCTGTATTGATGCTTTTGTATATTGCGTTCCGGTTCTCTGATGTGAAGTTTGGTGTCAGTGCAGTGCTTGCTCTTGTACATGATGTATTGGTTGTATTTGCGGCATATTCGATCGGAACACTGTCTGTTGGTAATACATTTATTGCATGTATGCTGACGATTGTAGGTTACTCTATCAACGCGACAATCATTATCTTTGACCGTATTCGTGAGAATATGCGTACACAGGATAGCAAAGAAAGTCTGGAAGAGCTTGTCAACAAGAGTATCGGTCAGACATTTACAAGAACGATTTATACATCTTTGACAACCTTTATCATGGTATTTGTATTGTTCGTGATGGGCGTAACTTCTCTGAAAGAGTTCACATTTACATTGATGCTTGGTATTGTATGTGGTGCTTACTCATCTGTATGTATTACCGGACCACTCTGGTATACAATGAAGAAGAAATTCTCAAAGAAAAATGCATAAGTAACATAAGGTGGGGCTGTTTCGGCAGCCCCATTTTTAAGTGAAGAAGAGAGGAACACAGATATGTCAGAGTACAAAAAAGAAGAATGGCGGGTGAAAACGCCGGCCGCAGATATTCGTGCACTGGCACAGCAGTTTTCAATCAGTCCGATATTGGCGCATATCATCGTGAACCGGGAAATTACAGAACCGGATGCAGTTGCGCAATATCTGAGTGATGATCTGACATACGCACACGATCCGGCGCTGATGAAGGATATGGATAAAGGCTGTCAGATTATGAAAGAAAAGATACAGACAGGAAAGAAGATCCGGATTATCTCCGATTACGATGTGGACGGAATTACGTCCAATTATATTCTGTATCAGGGACTTCATAAGGCGGGGGCAGATGTCTCGTATGACATTCCACACCGGATTCTGGATGGGTACGGTATGAATGTCCGGCTGGTGGATGCGGCATATGTTGATGGCGTGGATACAATTATTACATGCGATAATGGAATTGCTGCGGAGGCGGCGGTTGACCGGGCGAAGGAACTTGGCATGACGGTGATTGTCACCGATCATCACGAGGTTCCCTGTGAGGTGACAGAGGCAGGTAAAAAGAATTATTTGTATGTGAGAGCAGATGCGGTGATCGATCCGCATCGTCCGGACTGTGCATACCCATACAAAGGACTGTGTGGTGCCGGAGTGGCATATAAATTTATCCGGCGTTTATACCAGATAATGGAGCTCCCGTGGGAGGACGCGGATGCCTATATGGATATTCTGTCGCTTGGTACGGTATGCGATATCATGCCGCTCACAGATGAGAACCGGATCTTTGTCAAGCATGGATTACGGAGACTTACGAATAGCACGAATCTCGGTATCAATGCCTTAAAGAAAGCATTAAATCTTGATGGTAAACCGATTGCAGTGCATCATTTAAGCTTCCGGATCGGACCAAGCCTGAACTCAACCGGAAGGCTGGAAAGTGCGAAAGAGGGCGTGGAACTGTTGTTGACACAGGACTCTGAGAGAGCGGAAAGCCTGGCACAGGATATGGCAAAGCTCAATGAACTTCGTAAGGAAATGACTGATCGTGGTGTGCGGATGGCAACTGATTGGGTGCGAAAGGATATTCGCCTGATTCCAACCGGGGATGGTGTGAAAGAGACGAAAATCGTGGATGATAAGGTTATCGTCCTGTATATGCCGGGCATCCATGAGAGTATCGCGGGATTGATTGCGAGCAAACTGAAGGAAGCATTTTATCGTCCGACGCTTGTGTTTACCGATGCGGAAAATGGACAGGGGCTGAAGGGCTCCGGGCGTTCAATTGAGACGTACAATATGTTTGATAAACTCTGTGAGCATAGAGATTTGTTTATAAAGGTTGGGGGACACCCGATGGCGGCGGGGTTTACGATCACGCGTGAGGCGCTCGAGCCGTTGCGCGAGGCTTTGAACCGGGACTGCAAGCTGACAGATGTGGATCTGGTTGAGAAGATGTATGTGGATGAATCCTGCGCTATAAAGCAGCTGACATTACCACTTTATGATGAACTTGCAAAGCTGGAGCCATACGGAACTGCGAATGCAAGGCCGTTGTTTGGTATTGTGAAAATGGGTATCCAATCGATTAAAATGGTTGGAAATGAGGGACAATATGCACGTTGTACCTTTGTTGATGGCGGTGGTACACGTATAAACGGTATGGTATTTCGAGGAAAAGAGTTATTGGACAACATAAAAGTGTGGTTTGGAAACGAAGAATGTGATAGAATATTGAAGGGTTTACAAAACCATGCATTGATTGATATTCTGTACCATATGAAGAAGAACGAGTTCAATGGAACGGTTTCGATTCAGATGGAGCCGGTATCAATACGGAAAAGCATATATTATGAGTCATCAAAATAGATCATAAGTGAAGGTAGGAGGAGCACAAATGAAGAGTGTAAAAGATTATATCATCAGTATTCCGGATTTTCCAAGCAAAGGGATTATATTCCGGGATGTGACAAGTGTACTGGAAAGTCCGGAAGGGTACACACTGGCGATTGATGAACTGAACAAGTTATTAGATGGAGTGGACTATGACCTGATCGCAGGTACAGAATCGAGAGGATTTATCTTTGGTGCACCACTTGCCTACAAGAATAAGAAAGGATTTATCCCGGTTCGTAAGAAGGGAAAGCTTCCACGTGAGACAGTTGAGATGAGCTACGATCTGGAGTATGGTTCCGCAACGATCGAGATTCACAAGGATGCGATTAAACCGGGCGATAAGGTTGTGCTGGTCGATGACCTGATTGCAACGGGCGGCACGATTCAGGCAGCAGCCAAGCTGGTAGAAGAATTAGGTGGAGAAGTTGTGAAGATGATTTTCCTGATCGAGCTGACAGACCTTGGAGGAAGAACACTCCTGGAAGGCTACGATGTTGCGTCTGTTGTGCAGTATGAGGGTGAGTGATTTACTGGAACCTGAAACCAGATTTAGATAAGTTATACGACTATATTCGAGGAAAGAAGTGATTTCTATGGCCGATACAACCTATAAAATACCACATGATACTCTGAAAAAAGATATTAGTAAACCGGAAGATTTTACTCCGCCGGAAGAATTGTATAAGAAATTGATTGCCACGATTCGGGCGTATCGTCCGACGACAGATCTGTCGGAGATTGAGAAGGCATATAAGATTGCAAGCAAGGCACATGAGGGACAGAAACGGAAGTCCGGGGAACCATATATTATCCATCCGCTTTGTGTAGCAATCATTCTGGCAGAGCTCGAGCTTGATAAAGAAACGATCGTAGCCGGAATCCTCCACGATGTCGTTGAAGATACAGTCATGACACGCGAGGAGATTGCAAAGGAATTCTCAGAAGAGGTTGCTCTGCTTGTCGACGGCGTTACCAAACTGACGCAACTCGACCTGTCACAGGACAAGATTGAGGTTCAGGCAGAAAATCTGCGTAAGATGTTCCTTGCGATGGCGAAGGATATCCGTGTTATCCTGATCAAGCTTGCCGACCGTCTGCATAATCTGCGGACAATGCAGTACCAGTCACCGGCAAAACAGATTGAGAAATCACGTGAGACGATGGATATTTATGCACCGCTCGCGCACCGTCTTGGTATTTCCAAAATCAAGGTCGAACTCGATGATCTTTCTATGCAGTATCTCTATCCGGAGGTCTACAAGAACCTGAAAGAAGAGATCACAACACGTCTGAATGCGAGTGAGGACTTTATCGTACAGATGGTAGAGCAGGTCAAGCAGTACATGAAAGAAGCCGGTATCGAGGCAGAGGTGGACGGACGTGTCAAGCATCTGTTTTCCATCTATAAGAAAATGATCACGCAGAACAAGACACTTGATCAGATCTATGATATTCATGCAATCCGTATTAAGGTTGACACAGTGCGGGATTGTTATGCGGCACTTGGAATCATTCATGAGAAATACAAACCGATTCCGGGACGTTTCAAGGACTATATTGCAATGCCGAAGGAGAATATGTATCAGTCACTCCATACGACATTGATTGGACCGGGTGGACGTCCATTTGAGATACAGATACGTACTTACGAGATGCATCGTACGGCAGAATATGGTATTGCCGCACACTGGAAATACAAAGAGGGCGGAAGCGGTAAGAACGATAACGAAGAGCAGAAGTTGAGCTGGCTCAGACAGATTCTGGAGTGGCAGACTGACACGACGGATAATAGGGAATTTATGAATGCTATCAAGACAGATCTGGATCTGTTCTCCGATCAGGTGTATGTATTTACTCCGGCGGGTGATGTCAAGAACCTTCCGGCAGGCTCTACGCCAATTGATTTTGCGTATAGCATCCATACGGCAGTCGGAAACAAACTGATTGGTGCACGTGTCAATGGACGTCAGGTGCCGATTGAGACAGAACTTCACAATGGCGACCGTGTTGAGATCATTACGTCCCAGAATTCGAAGGGACCAAGTATGGACTGGCTGTCTGTAGTCAAGAGTTCGCAGGCGAAGACAAAGATCAACCAGTGGTTCCGTCAGGAGAACAAGACGGACAATATCCAGCGCGGGAAAGATGCCATTGCTGCATATTGTAAGACAAAGGGAATTGTGTTATCGAATCTTTTACAGCCGGAGCTGCAGGAAAAGGTGATGAAAAAATACAACTTCCTGACCTGGGATGCCGTGCTTGCTTCCATCGGTCATGGCGGACTTAAAGAAGGACAGGTTGTCAACCGCCTGCAGGAAGAATACAAAAAAGAAGAAGCAAAGAAAATCACAGAGGAGCAGATCGTCGACAAGATCAACACGCCGGGCAGAGGCGAGAGCCATAAGCATGCCAAAGGTGGTATTGTGGTCAAGGGCATGGACGATGTTGCAGTGCGTTTCTCCCGTTGCTGTGCTCCCGTACCGGGGGATGAAATCGTCGGTTATATCACACGTGGGCGTGGTGTATCGATCCATCGTACGGATTGTGTGAATGTGCTCTGTATGGATGAGTTTGACCGGAAACGTCTGATCGAGGCGGAATGGTCAGAGGATCTGTTACAGAATCAGAAGATGTATATGACGGAGATCAATATCTATGCGAATGACAGTAAGGGGCTGGTATTCTCGCTGTCAAAGATCTTCAATGAGGAAAATATCAATCTGACAGGTATGAATGTACGTGTCAACAAGCAGGGCAAGGCGACGGTTTCCGTGAAGTTTGAGATCCGTTCGAAGGAGCAGCTTAACAAGATGATTGCGAAGATTCGGAATGTGGAAGGGATCATCGATATCGAGCGTACGACGGGGTGATTCATAAATTTACAAAATGGTAGAGGAGTTGAACGTAAACTACGCAATTCTATGCAGACGCGCTCTCGCTCGGTTCAGCACGCAGTGGTACTAAATTCGCGACAAAAGATGTCGCTCATTAAGTGCCAGCGTGCTTCAACGGTCTGCATATGAATTGGTAGTTTGCGTCCAACTCAATCTATAGATTGTGGTAGATGCAGTAATTTGTGAATATATATGCCATGTTAATCTTTACTGTATAAATATGTTTGGAACTTAGAAGTCCTTGATGTTCTGAGAATATTCAGCAATGTTTGAACACGATGTTCAAACAAGCCGCCACTGAGCCATGGATGGCGAATTGGCGGCGGTTGCGTACGATATCGATATTTGTAACAGAACATCTAGTACTTCTTAGTTTCAATACATCTTATACAGAAAAGATTAATATGGCAGATATTCACAAATTACGGGTTACCGCAATCGTTACCTTGAAAGGAGATATATGGGAAAGATTGAAATAACGAAGAAAGTGCTTGGAATCTGTGCGACGAATTGTTACACGGTAGTTGATACAGAGACGAAAGAAGCGCTCATTATAGATCCGGCGGATCGCGCAGATGTTCTGATTCACGATTGGAAGGATAAAGGCGTGACGCCGCAGGCGGTGCTGCTTACGCATGGCCATTTCGATCATATCGGGGCACTGACCGGCGTGAAGAAGGAGTATCCGGATATTAAGGTGTATGCGGCAGCGAAGGAGAAGGAAGTTATGGAGAGCCCAGCTCTGAATCTGTCGTCTTCGTTTGGCGCGGCATTTACGGCGCAGGCGGATATCTATCTGGAGGATGGTGCCGAGATCGAGGTACTTGGACGGACATGTAAGTGCCTGTTAGTGCCGGGGCATACGAAGGGTGGCATGTGTTATTATTTCCCAGAGGAGAATGTTGTCTTTACCGGGGATACGCTGTTTTGCTACAGTGTCGGAAGAACGGATTTCCCGACGGGCGATGCGAAGGCATTGGAGAAAGCCATCCGTGAGAAGTTATTTACACTGCCGGACGAGACACTTGTGCTTCCGGGACACGATGCACAGACAATGATTGGAAAGGAAAAGAAGGGCAATCCTTATTTCTAAGATGATACTGCTAGACCAGAATAACCAATTATATAACAATGACCTGCGGGCGATGATTATGGCGTTTTATCCGGGGGTGAAGATCGTTGAGGACGCAAGTTTATCTGATGATTTTGACCTGCGGCTCCTGATCCGGTATGAGGAAGCATTTACCATCCTGACGGTGTGCAAGCACGGACACGCGTGCGACAAGCCGGATGATCTGCAGGAGGTGCCGGAGCTTCCGGCGTATAAGGATAAGCTACGGATATCGACCTGTGGGCTGCGGGCGAAGATTCTTGCCGATTACCGGGATAAGACAGAGTTTCGGAATGTGCTGAAGATGGCATCGTACCGGTTGCTCGGACAGTTTGCGGACCGGAGGCTTCCATGGGGCGACCTGACGGGGGTACGCCCGACGAAGATCGCAATGACAAAGCTTGTGGAGTATATGGATGCAGGTGCGCAGGAGCTTCCGGGTGATTCGGACGAAACAGACGAAACTGGAGTGAACGGACATGGATTCGTGGGAAATGTCGATCTGTCACTTGCAAAACAGCAGGAAATACACGGAAGAATCGTACAATATTACCGCGATATCTATGACACAAGTATGCAGAAGGCAGAGCTTGCAACGACAGTGGCAGAAAACGAGCATCGTCTGGTGAAAGGAATTGATCTCGACAATGATTATTGTCTGTATGTCGGGATTCCGTTTTGTCCAAGCCGGTGTCTGTATTGTTCATTCACATCGTATCCGATTGGAATCTATGCGGAGAAAGCAAGGACGTATATTGATACGCTCCGCAAGGAATTAGCTTATGTGGCGGAACAATATAAGCACAAGCGGTTAGTCGCAATCTACATTGGCGGCGGAACGCCGACGTCGATCTCACATGAGCTGCTTGCGATGTTGTTGCAGCAGATTCAGACTGTATTCCGGTTACAGGAACCGGAGGTTGCGGATGGACTTGTGGAGTTTACCGTGGAGGCGGGACGCCCGGATAGTATCACACCGGAGAAGCTTGCGGTGATGAAGGAATATGGCGTGACGCGTATCAGCATCAATCCGCAGACGATGAACGACGAGACACTGCGGACGATCGGGCGTGCACACAATGCGGCTCAGGTGAAGGAAGCATTTGCGATGGCAAGACAGGCGGGCTTTGATAATATCAATATGGATCTGATTGCGGGACTTCCGGGAGAAGACTTAGACAGTATGCGGCATACGCTTGCACAAGTGCGGGCGTTGGCACCGGAGAGCCTGACGGTACATTCGCTGGCAATCAAGCGTGCGGCGAATCTGAACCAGCAGATGGACGATTACAAATCCACGATTCATCATGATATGGACGCGATGCATATGGCGGCACAGGAGACGGCGCAGGCACTTGGCATGGAGCCATATTACCTGTACCGGCAGAAGAATATCGGTGGCAATCTGGAGAATGTCGGCTATGCGAAGCCGGGCTGCGAATGTTTATATAATGTTTTGATTATGGAAGAGATGACAGATATCATTGCGGCGGGCGCAGGCGCGTCGACGAAGCTCGTCTACCATGCAGAAAACCGTGTGGAGCGGGTAGAAAACTGCAAATCTGTCGATGATTATATCAACCGTTTTGATGAAATGCTTGACCGGAAGCGCAAAGCGTTTTAAAATCGAACGAGAATGAACACAAGTGGGAGGAAAAAGATGGCAATGAAGAAGAAGCCGGTAACCGGCATGAAAGATATATTACCAAAGGAGATGGCAATCCGTGATTACTGCATCGCATTGATCAAGGATACCTATAAGACATTTGGATTCAATTCGATGGAAACACCTTGCGTGGAACATATCGAGAACCTGAATAGCAAGCAGGGCGGCGAGAATGAGAAGCTCATTTTCAAGATTTTGAAACGTGGTGAGAAGCTGAAGATCGACGAGGCAAAGGAAGAGCTTGACTTAGTTGACGGCGGACTCCGCTACGATCTGACGGTACCGCTTTGCAGATATTATTCGAACAATGCGAATGAACTGCCAAGTCCGTTTAAGGCTTTGCAGATGGGAAATGTATGGAGAGCTGACCGTCCACAGCGTGGTCGTTACAGACAGTTCATGCAGTGTGATATAGATATTTTAGGTGAGCCAACAATCTTAGCAGAGATCGAGCTGATCTTAGCGACAACGACATTGCTTGGCAAGCTGGATTTCAAGAACTTCACGATCCGTATCAACGACCGTCGTATCTTAAAGGCGATGGCTGCTTACAGCGGATTTGCGGAAGCAGATTATGATACCGTATTTATTATCCTCGATAAGATGGATAAGATCGGTTTGGATGGCGTCAAGGAAGAGCTTTTGAAGGAAGGCTATGCTGAGGACGCTGTGACAAAATATCTCGAACTGTTCGAGAAGGTGACAGCCGATATCAGCGGCGTACAGTATCTGAAGGAGACACTTGGTGAGTTCTTGCCGGAAGAGGTTGCTGAGAACTTAAAGACAATCATCGATAGCGTGGAGAGCACGAAGAGTGCGGACTTCAAGATGGCATTTGATCCGACTCTGGTACGTGGTATGTCATATTATACAGGACCAATCTTCGAGATTTCAATGGATGAGTATGGCGGATCGGTCGGTGGCGGCGGACGTTACGATGAGATGATCGGCAAATTCACCGGTCAGGCGACTCCGGCGTGTGGATTCTCCATCGGTTTCGAGCGAATCATCATGCTTTTGTTAGAGCGTGATTTCGAGGTACCGGGAAGCAAGAACAAGACCGCATACTTAATCGACAAGAAGATGCCAAGCGACAAGCTGCTTAAGATCTTAGAGCAGGCAAAACAGGCAAGAGCCGAGGGTCAGATCGTGAATATCGCGATCATGAAGAAGAACAAGAAGTTCCAGAAGGATCAGATGATTACAGAGGGATATACACAGTTCGAGGAATTCTATTCGGATTCTTACGAGGGTTAATCGTAACTTAATGATATGAAAATGCTCCCTATCTGGATTAGATAATTGTAAGCTTAGATTGTTGGAGATAGGAGTAAGTCTTTATAAATTAACTTAGACACAGGAGGCTATGAAAATGGCAGAGTCAATGCAGGGACTTCACAGAAGTCACAGATGTACAGAAGTAAATAATACGATGATTGGGAATACCGTCACCGTGATGGGATG
>OLIQ01000269.1_pt1 | contig 26155 bp, 24 predicted proteins | sample 1609631 | NCBI WGS metagenome assembly OLIQ01 (sample SAMEA4350114, study PRJEB24818) | metagenome | biome: human; feature: gut; material: faeces | place: Denmark | collected 2013-09
TGCTTATATGATGATAGAATACATGATTTATTACAAGATTCATTAAGCGAATTTTATAAAATGAAAACAATTTCTGCACGAGTGGCAATAGAATTAAATCCAAATAATATGTTATAAAAAAGAAAGGAATAGATATGGCACTTAGAGAAATAAGAAAAGAAGGAGACGAAATCTTAAGAAAAAAATCTAAAAAAGTAGAAGTAGTCGATGATAAAATTAGAGAAATATTAAATGACATGGACGAAACTATGCATGCTTCAAATGGTGTAGGTTTAGCAGCTGTTCAAGTTGGAATACTAAAAAGACTAGTTGTAATTGACGTAAATTATGATGGAACTCCATCTCTAAAACTAGTCAATCCAGTGATTATCAAAGCAAAAGGGAAAGAAGAATTTAAAGAAGGATGCTTAAGCTTTCCTAATAAATTTGCTAAAGTAATAAGACCTAATGAAGTAACTGTTAAAGCATTAGATGAAAACGGAAAAGAAATAATTGTAAAAGGAAAAGAACTACTTGCAGAAGCTTTAGGACATGAGATTGATCATCTTGATGGAGTATTATTCGTAGATAGAATGGAACCAGGAACATTAGAATATATAGATAATGATGATGTAGAAGAAAAATAATAAATAGATTGCTTGAAAAAGCAATCTATTTAAAGTAAATGAGGAGAAAATAGTATGAAAGTTGTTTTTATGGGTACACCTGATTTTGCACAGGAATCTCTTAGAGCAATATATGAAGCGGGATTTGATATATTAGCTGTAGTTACTAATCCAGATAAGCCTAAAGGAAGAGGGATGAAAATGATTGCCTCACCTGTAAAGGAATATGCCCTGGAAAAGGGAATAAAGGTATATCAACCACCTAAGATTAGAAATAATGTAGAATTTATTGATACATTAAAAAGCTTAGAGCCAGATGTGTTATGTGTTGTTGCTTATGGAAAGATTTTGCCACAAGAAGTGCTTGATATACCAAAGTATGGAGCTATAAACGTGCATGGTTCACTACTTCCTAAATATAGAGGTGCAGCTCCAATACAGTGGGCAGTGCTAAATGGAGAAAAAGAAACAGGAATAACTACTATGTTTATGGATGCAGGAATGGACACTGGAGATATGATTTTAAAAGAAAAAGTGTCAATAGGAGAAGAAGAAACAACAGGTGAGTTGTGGGAGAGACTATCAAAATTAGGAGCGCAATTACTAGTACAAACTCTTGAAAAAATTCAAAATGCTGCACATGAAATTAATAACGCAAATTCAAATATACAAGAACAAATAAAATTAAAAGTTGGAGCTGAAAAACAAGGTGATGAATATACAATGGCACCAATGCTTGATAAAGAAATGGCTAAAATAGATTGGAACAAATCAGCAGAAGAGATACATAACTTAATAAGAGGATTAAATCCAATAATGGGTGCATATACGTATGAAAATGGAAAAAAGATAAAGATTTGGAAATCTAAGATAGCAAATATTGAAACTGATAATGATAGTAAAAATGGAGAAGTAATTATATCAGATAAAAAAGAAGGACTATTTGTAAAAACTTCAAAAGGAGTACTACAATTATTAGAAGTTCAAGGTGAAAATGGAAAGAGAATGGATATAAAAAGCTTTCTAAATGGAAATCAGATTGAAAAAGGAACTATATTTGATAATTAATAAAAAAGGGAGATACTTGAGTAATGAGTATGTCCCTTTTTATTTTAAAGGTAAGCATTGAGTTTATCGATATTTTCACGTTGAAATTTATTAAAAGTTTTTAATAAATTTAATGTACTTTTGTCAATATCAATATTTCCATTAAGAATTTTTTGACACTGAATTACTCCCATTAATGTTCCTTGTATCATCATTTCTGCAATATGCGAATTAGATTTATCAACTGCAAGATTTTTCTTAATAGCACAGCAACTCATTACTTTACTTGAAAGAGAAATGTCGTCAGGGACTTCACCGTATTTTTCAAAATGTTGGTTTACTTGTAGCAAAATATTAGAATATTGAGAATACATTGCGACTAGAGTTTTTTTCATTTCATGGTCACTGATTTTGTTAGTCAAACATGAAATCGAACTCATTCCCATTTGGGCAATCTTACTTATCTCATTAAGAACTGCTAAATCAAGGCCGAAATTATTAGAGTTAGGAGCTGAGCTATTAGAGTCATCATTTGCTGAAACAGCGGAATCTGAAGGAATGTGCTCATGTATTCCAGAATTAGAGATATCGTTAGAGCTATTAGCTTTTTTCTCATTGACTTTTGAATCCAGATTGATACTTTCAGCATTGTTTTTGAGAGACTGATTTTTATCCATAATAAACCTCCTTGAATATAATTTGCCCAATTTTTGAAATAATATTATTGAAATAAATAAAAATCTAATATATACTAATGGAAATATTAAAGAGAAAAGGAACAAAAAATGGGTTGGACAAAAGAACAAGAACAAGCGATAGAAAGAAAAGGAAAAAATATTTTGGTATCAGCAGCTGCAGGTTCACGGAAAAACATCAGTACTAGTTGAGAGAATAATAAACAAAGTTGTAAATCAAGGAATTGATATAGATAAATTATTGGTCGTAACATTTACTAATGCTGCAGCAAGTGAAATGAAGCAGAGATTATTAAATGCAATTTATAAAAAAATTGACGAAAATCCCAATGATATGAATTTGCAAAGACAAATCATGTTGCTAAATCATGCACATATTTGCACAATTCACTCATTTTGTTTGGATGTAATACGAAATAATTTTTATGAAATCGGAATGTCTGCAAACTTTAGAGTAGGTGATACAACTGAAATAGAGATAATGAAACAAGAAGTAATAGAAGATTTATTTGAGAAAAAATATGAAAGCCAAGATGAAGAATTTCTTAAACTTCTTGATTTATATACATCATATAAAGATGATACTCCACTAAAAGATATAATATTAAATACATACGAATTTATTAACTGTGTGCCATTTCCTGAAAAATGGTTGCACGATAATGTTGAAAAATTTAATGTACAGGAAACAGATTTTGCAAAAACGATATGGGGTAAGTTAATAATTGAAAAAGTAAAAGAAAATTTAGATGATGAAATATTAAATCTTGAATCAGCTAAAAAGAAATTAGAGCCATGCTTAGAATTAGTAGACTTTGAAACTTTAATTAATTGTGACATAAATGATATTAAACAGATAGATACTGAGAGCTGGGACAAAGCATATAGTGGAGTGCAATCTAAAGAGTGGGATCCATGGCCTAGAAAAAGTAAATTAGATGAAAATGCTAAAGAATTAAAAGAAATAGCAAAAGCAATAAGAGATGAAGCAAAAAAATCGTATGAAAAAGAAGTGCAAAAGGTTGTTAATTGTACTTCAGAAGAGGCAATTACAGATCTTAAAACAATGCATCCAGTATTAAAATCTATTGAGAAGATAGTGCTAGAGTTTGGAACTGAATTTGCTAAAAGAAAAAAAGAAAAGAATATTGTTGACTTTTCAGATATTGAACATTTGGCATTAAAATTACTTGTAAATGAAGATGGAAGTAAAACTGAAATTGCTAAAAAATATGAATTTGAAGAAATAGCAATAGATGAGTATCAAGATAGTAACTTGGTTCAGGAAAGTATACTAACAAGTGTATCAAATGGGCATAATATATTTATGGTAGGAGATGTAAAGCAGAGTATATATAGATTTAGGCAGGCAAGACCGGATTTATTCTTGACTAAGTATGATAAATATATTTTGACTGACATGAGTTTTGATGAATTAGAGGAAGACACAAAAATACAATTATACAATAATTTTAGAAGTAGAGAAAATGTGTTAAAATTGACTAACCAGGTATTTGATAGAATCATGAGTAAAAGACTGGGCGAAATTAATTACTCAGAGGAAGAATATCTTAACTTCACAGGAACATTTGATGAACCTAAAACAAATTGCAAATCAGAAATGTACATAATTGAGACAGAGAAAGATGAAGATCAAGAAGAATCTGATGAATCAGAAGAAGTAATAGAGAAAACAGTTTTAGAAGCTCGATTATGTGGCAAAAAAATTATAGAACTAAAAAATCAGGGATATTCTTATAGAGATATGGCTATATTGCTAAGAAGTCCAGCACAGTCAGCACCGATATATGAAAAAGAATTAATAGAACAGGGAATACCAGTGTTTTCAGATGCAACATCTGAATATTTGGAATCAATTGAAATAGATACAATATTATCATTATTAAAAGTAATTGATAATCCATTGCAGGACATTCCTTTAGTAACAGTGCTTAGGTCTCCAATAGGTGGATTTACAGATAATGAGCTTGTAGAAGTAAGAATGGCAGATAGAAATGCAGCTTTTTATATGGCATTAGAGAAATTAGCTAAGGAAGAAGAGAAAAAAGGAACAATTAAAGAGTCAGCAATTCAAAAGGCAATACATTTTATTGAAACTCTAGAGGAATTTAAACAAGATGAGAAAGTATTACCATTAGATGAGTTAATATGGAAAATCTATGCTAAAACAGGATATTTTCATTATGTAAGATTGATGCCTAACGGTAAGCTAAGACAAGCGAACTTAAAGAAATTGTTTGAAAAAGCAAAAGAATATGAAAAGATAAGCTTTAAAGGATTATTTAATTTTATTACATTTATTGAAAAAGTTGCTGCAAAATCATCAAATATGCAGGCTGCTAAAATAATTGGAGAAAATGATGATGTAGTCAGAATAATGAGTATTCATAAAAGTAAAGGACTTGAATTTCCGATTGTCTTTATTTGTAATGTTGATAAAAAGATAAATTTAAGAGATTTAAATGAACGATTGATATATGATCAAGATGTTGGCTTTGGAGTAAACTTTATTGCAGAAGGATTGGAATACCAGACATTAAGTAAAGAAGCGATAAAAATAAAAATGAGAAAAGAATCTATTTCAGAAGAAATGAGAGTTTTGTATGTTGCTCTTACTCGTGCAAAAGATAAATTAATATTAATTGGAGCAGATAAAAATGCACAAGATAATATAGAAAAAAAGCAGATAGAAATATCTAAATATCATGGTTTAGATAGACCAGAGAAAATAAATCCAAAGCTTGTAGAAAAATATACAAGATACCTTGATTGGATTGAACTTGTAAAACAATATGATCCAGATACTGAAATTGATATTCATGTAATTAATAGAGAAGAGTTAGCAGTAAAAGAAGAAAAGGCAGAGAAAGAAGTAGCATTAAATAATAGAGAATATGACAAGCAAAAATTAAAACAGGTTGACAAACTATTAAGTTGGAAATATAAATTTAAAGATGCTGTTGAAGCACCAAGTAAGACATCTGTAACTGCTTTAAAACAAGAACAGCAAAGCAAGCAGGAGTATTATTCTAATAAGAAACAATTTAGCGAAAAAGATAAAAATGCAAAAATAACAGGGGCAGCTTTAGGTACATTAGTTCATTTAGTGTTATCAAAAATAGATGGAAACATGCAATTACAAGATGTAAAAGAAATCATAAATAATTTAAAAATAACAGAAGACGAAAGAGCAGCTGTAAATAACAATATTGAAGTGTTTGATAAATATATAAATTCAAATTTATTTAATATGCTAAAAAATGCAAAAGCTGTTTATAAAGAAACGCCTTTTTATATGGAGATACCATATAAAAATACAAGAGAAAATGTTTTGGTACAAGGTGTAATAGATTTATATTTTGTTAATCAAGATGGTGAAATTATATTAGTTGATTACAAAACAGATAGAAATGTTGATGAAAATGAATTAAAGGAAAGGTATGAATATCAGCTACAATTATATAAAGAAGCGATAGAGAAAAGTTGCAAACAAAAAGTATATAAGATGATTATTTATTCAACATTTTTAAACAAAGAAATAGAACTATAATTGGAGGTAAGCAGAGTGAGAATTGACAAATTTCTTAAAGTATCTAAAATAATAAAAAGAAGAACAGTTGCTAACGAAGCAGCAACAGGAGGAAGAATTTCAGTAAATGGAAAAGTAGTAAAGCCAAGCTATGAAATAAAAATAGGTGATGAAGTAGAAATTAGATTTGGAAATAATACATCAAGGTTTAAAATAATAGCAATTCCAAAAGGACAAAGTTGTAATGCAAGTGATGTAGTAGAAATGTTATAAAATTATTAAATATGTATTGACTTTTTTTTCAATTAACAATAAAATGTTAATATAAAATTTATATTGTGGAGGAACATAATGAGAGGAACTGAAGAAGGAAAGAAGAGTAATAAAAAAATATTAAGGATAGTTTTAATTGTTGCTATAATAGCAGTTATAGTAGTTGCTATTGTTTTAATTAACCAAAATAAAGGAAAAGCATCTGGAAAAAATGCAAGTGATGGCTCAACAGTTGAATTACCAGATGGAAGTCAAATTGATTTAAACAATCTTGATAATGCCGAAATTAAAGAAGGAAAGAAAGTAAATAATTCAGAAAGAATTAAAGAAGCTAAAGAATTTGATGGATACAAGTTTAGTGATGTTACAGTAAATTCAGAAAATGGTGAAACAAACTTTGTTGTAACAGTAACTAATATTTCTACAGATTTTAAAGAAGAAAGATATGTAAAAATAGTTTGCGTAAATCAAAATGATGAAGAAATAGGAACACTATATATAGCAATATCTCAACTAGAGGCAGGCGAATCAATAAACGCAAGTGCTGTAACATCAGATGATTATATCAATATGTATGATTATAGAATTGAAAACAATGACTAATAAAAATTAGAAGGTGAAAACTCAAATGGTAAAGTAATTTACCGTTTGAGTTTTTTTAACCTTTCAAATAGTTGCAAAATATGCAAAAAAGGTATAAAATATATAGCATAGAAAAATGACAAAGAAGGGAGAGTATATTTTAGCAAGAGATGCAGAGTATACAAATAATTAATGAACAAAAAATGGGAGATTAGAGAACAAAATAATGAATTAACAGAAGACATAGCGAAAAAATATAATTTGTCAGAAATTACAGCTAAAATATTAGCTAGTAAAAATTTAAATGATAAAGAATTAGAAAAATATTTAAATCCTACACGTGCAGATTTTTACGATCCATTTTTAATGCCAGATATGAATCTAGCAATAGAGAGAATAATGGAAGCAATAAAAAACAAAGAGAGAATAGTAGTTTATGGTGACTATGATGCAGATGGAATAACTAGTACAACAATATTAAAGAGATTTTTTAAAGATAGAGGAATTGATATAGGGACATATATTCCTAATAGACTTGATGAAGGATATGGATTAAATCAAGAAGCAATTAGGCATATTGCCGAAGAAGGTTACAAGTTAATGATAACTGTTGATTGTGGAATAACAGCTATTGAGGAAGTAAAACTTGCAAAAGAGCTTGGAATAGATACAATCATAACAGATCATCATGAAACACTTGATGAGATACCAGACGCAATAGCAGTTATTGACTGTAAGAGAAAGGATAATACATATCCATTTAATCAATTAGCTGGTTGTGGAGTGGCTTTTAAATTAACACAAGCACTATGTATAGAAATGAAATTAAATGAGAATGAGGCATTAAAGTATTTAGATATTGCGTGTGTTGGTACAATATCGGATATAGTACCTTTAGTAGATGAAAATAGGGTAATTGCAAAATTAGGACTGAAACTAGTAAAACAAACAAAGAACCTAGGATTAAGATCAATATTACAACAATCAGGCTATAGAAAAATTGATTCAAATTCGATATCTTTTGGAGTGTCTCCAAGAATAAATGCTTGTGGAAGAATGGGACATCAAGAAGACGCACTTGAATTGTTTTTAACAGATGATCCAATTGAAGCTAGACGATTATCTCAAAAATTAGAAGATTTTAATAAACTAAGACAAGAAACTGAAAAAAATATATATCAAGAAGCATTAGAGCTTATTGAAAAAAATAAAGAAGACAATAATCCATGTATAGTTATTGGAAAAGAAGGTTGGCATCATGGAGTAATAGGTATAGTATCTTCAAAAATAACGGAAAAATATTATAAGCCTAGTATACTTATATGCTTTGAAGGAGAAGATTCAAAAGGGTCTGGAAGAAGTATACAAGGATTTGACTTACATGAAGCTGCTGTGAAATGTAGCAAACATTTGAAAGCTTATGGTGGACATAGTATGGCAATAGGATTAAGCTTAAAAACAAATGAATTTGAAGATTTTAAACAAGAATTTGAAGAATATTCAAAAAATAAAATTACAGCAGACATGGTACCAGAGCTTATTATTGATGAAGTTGTGGAAAAGAAAGATATAAACATAAATTCTGTAGAAGAACTTAATGTACTAGAGCCATTTGGCGAAGCTAATAATATGCCAGTATTTTTATATAAAGGTCTAAAAGTTTTATCAATTAGATCTTTATCAGAAGGAAAACATTTAAAGTTGACTTTACAAGATGACAATGTACTAATAGACACAATTGGATTTAACTTAGGGGATCTAGTTGATAAATATCAGATTGGGGACAAGTTGGATGTAGTAGGAAACCTAGAAATTAATGAATTTAACAATATAAAAAGAATCCAAATAAATATAAAAGATATTAGAAAATCAATAGAGTAAGAAGGAGGAGATGAATATATGTCAGAACATGAAGAAAAAGGTATAAAAGATATATTGCAAGAACTAAAAAAGCATAATAAGAAAACTGATACTAAGCTAGTAATGAAAGCATATAATTATGCGGTATCACATCATGGAGACCAGAAAAGAAAATCAGGAGAACCATATATAATACATCCTGTTCAAGTGGCATATATTCTATCAACACTTGGCTTAGATGATGCAACAATATGCGCAGCCCTAATGCACGATTTAGCAGAAGATACAGATGTTACAATAGATGACATTGCTAGAGAATTTAGCCATGAGATAGCTGAGCTTGTAAATGGAGTTACCAAATTAGGAAAAATCAATTATGTAAGTGCTGAAGAGCAACAAGTTGAAAATTACAGAAAAATGTTTCTTGCAATGGGAAAAGATATAAGAGTAATCTTAATAAAGCTTTCAGATAGACTTCACAACATGAGAACTTTGAAGTTTTTATCAAGAGATAGACAAATTGCTAATGCAAAAGAAACATTAGAACTATATGCACCACTTGCTAATAGACTTGGTGTATATTCTTTAAAATGGGAACTTGAGGACTTATCTTTTAAATATTTATACCCTGAAGATTATAGAGAAATTGTAGAAGGAATAAATAAGAAAAGAGAAGAAAGATTAAAATTTATAGATGCAATAACAGATGAAATCAGGTTGCAATTAAAAAAAGAACATATTGTAGCAGAAATTACAGGAAGAGCTAAACATTTATATTCGATATATAGAAAAATGCAAAGAGATGGAAAAACTTTAGATCAAATATATGATTTATTTGCATTACGAATACTAGTCAATTCAGTTAAAGACTGCTATGCAGCACTTGGTGTTGTTCATGAATTATATACACCAATGCCGGGAAGATTCAAGGATTATATAGCTGTACCAAAGCCTAACATGTATCAATCATTGCATACTACTTTGATAGGTCCTAATGGAACACCTTTTGAAGTACAGATACGTACATATAATATGCATAGAATAGCTGAATTTGGTATAGCTGCACACTGGGCATATAAAGAGCAAAGTTTCTTAAAAGGTAAAAAGGAAAACGTTAAAGTTAGTGAGGACAAATTAGCGTGGCTTAGAGAAAGTTTAGAGTGGCAGAAAGACATGCAAGATCCTCAAGAATTTTTAACCACTTTAAAAACAGAACTATTTGAAGATGAAGTGTATGTATTTACACCTAAGGGTGAGATTAAAACTCTACCAAAAGACAGTACACCAATAGACTTTGCATATAATATTCACGCAGAAATTGGAAACAAAATGACAGGTTGCAAAATAAACAGCAAAATGATGCCTATTATAACTAAGCTTAATAATGGTGATATTGTAGAGATTATTACAAATGATAATAGTAAAGGACCAAGTAGAGACTGGCTTAAATTTGTAAAAAGTACTAGTGCAAAAACTAAAATAATGCAATGGTTTAAGAAAAATGAGAGGCAGGAAAATATTGAAAAAGGCAAGAACTTAATTGAACGTGAAATAAAAAGAATTGGAATGTCTTATGATGAATTATTTGCACAGAAATATTATATGCCAGCATTGCAAAGATATGGATTTAAAACTCTTGATGATATGTATGCTGGAGTTGGATTTGGTTCAATTGGAGCTAGCAAGATAATAGCTAGAACTTTAGAAGAATATAAAAAATACAATAAAACATCAGATGATGTTGTTGAAGAAAAATTGCAGGAATTAAAAACATCGGCAAGACCTAAATCTTCTAGAACTGGAATAATTGTAAAAGGAATTGATAACTGTCTTGTAAAAATATCAAAATGTTGCTCACCAGTTCCAGGAGATGAGATAATTGGTTATATTACAAGGGGAAGAGGAGTTACTGTTCATAGAAAAGATTGCAAAAATGTTAAAGACTTATTCCAAGATGAAGGAAGAATTATAGATGTATACTGGGATACTGAAAAACAGAGTTCATATAATGTTGAAATATCAGTATTTGCAAATGATAGAGACGGCTTATTAGCAGATATAATAAAAGTAATATCTAATTCAGAATCTACATTAATTGCAGTTTCAGCAAAATCAAATAGAGAAAAAATTGCTGTTGTAGAACTAACTCTTGAAGTAAAAAATATAGAAGATTTAAACAAAACTTTAAGATTATTAGGAAAAGTTGATAGTGTATATGATGTAAAACGTAAAAAATAATAGAGGAAGAGGTGAAAAAATGATTCAAAGATTGAAGGGAACAAGAGATATATTACCTGATGAAGTAAATAAATGGCAATATATTGAGGAAAAAGCAAAGAAAATATTTACAAACTATGGGTATGGAGAAATAAGAGTACCTGTTATTGAAAAAACAGAATTATTTCAAAGAGGTGTAGGAGAAACAACAGATGTAGTACAAAAAGAAATGTACATATTTGATGATAAAGGTGGAAGAAGCATTGCCTTAAGACCTGAAGGAACAGCTGGAGTTATACGTGCTTATTTGGAAAATGGAATGTCAAGTTTACCTAGTCCAATGAAATTATGGTATGCAATGCCTATGTATAGATATGAAAATGTACAAAAAGGAAGACAAAGAGAATTTCATCAAATAGGGGCAGAATTAATAGGTTCATCAAGTTATTTAGCTGATGTCGAAATGATAGAAATGATAACCGAATTTTTATCAGAGCTAAACATTAAAGATATAGAACTTAATATTAATTCTATAGGATGCCCAAAATGTAGAAAAGAATATCAAGAAGCATTAAGAGATTTTATTAGACCTAATTTAGATAAATATTGTGATACGTGCAAAACTAGATTTGATAAAAATCCAATGAGAATATTGGACTGCAAGGAAGAAAAATGCAAGAAAATGAATGAAGGAGCTCCACGTATAACAGATTATTTATGTGAAGAATGTAGAACTCATTTTGAAAATGTGCAAAACATGTTAAAAGAATTAGGGATAGAATATAAAATTGACACTAATATTGTTCGTGGATTAGATTATTATACAAAAACAGTTTTTGAATTTGTTTCAAAAATAGATGGATTAACTGTTCTTGGTGGAGGAAGATATGATGGCTTAGTTGAAGAATTAGGTGGTGTATCAACTCCAGCAGTTGGATTTGCAACAGGAGTTGAAAGATTAATAGATATATTTACGAAAAATAATCCTGATTTAAACTTAGAGGAAAATCCACAATTATATATTGCTTCAATAGGTAGCGAAGCGGAATTATATGCTACTATTCTTACAGCCAAATTACGTAAGTCAGGTATATATGTAGAAAAAGACATTATGGGAAGAGGAATGAAGGCACAATTCAAATATGCAGATAAAAAGAAAGCACAATATGTACTGACAATAGGCGAAAACGAAATTCAAACTCATAAAGCAGTGTTAAAAAATATGACATCAGGAGAGCAAAAAGAAGTTGAGCTAAGTGATGACATTGATGAATTAATTAGTATATTAAATAATGATTAAAAAGATGTATGAAAAATTTAGTAAATGAAGAAATTGAAAGTTTATTAATAAAATCATAATTAAAAAAGTGGGATTTGAGTTAAAAGTTAACTCAAATCTCATTTTTTGTGGACTTTTTTTACAGTCCATTTTTGTGATATAAATTATTTGCAACAAGGTGGTTTAGGTGGTATGCATTCAGGTTTATTTTCAGGCAATGCACATTCACAATCATTGTTTTCTGGTTCATTTTCAAAACCTTTACGATAGTCGCAATCTAGTTTAATTCCTTTTAAACAACAACCTTCACGATGACATTTTGCACAAATTTTAACATGATTTACACTATTAGCCCATACTTGAACTGAATATTTTTTTCCAGGACATAGTGGACCGAATACAAACTCGCCATCAGAGTCGGTAAAAGTATGAGTTACAGGTTTTAGTTCTTTCTTGCCACAATTGTAATCTACTTCTACTAATTTTACAACAGCATCTTTTACTGGATCTTTAAAGCAATCTCTAACTATTCCATAAATGACATCACGATTATCATTTGCTAAAGTGATGTCTAAATCATATTGCTTACCATTAGCAATATAACCATCAATATCAATGATAGGGCACATTGGTTCTACATTTTTTTCATTTAATTCCATATATAATACATCCTTTCCTGGCATTAAGCCATTCTTAATATATAATATGAAATTTGTAATTTGATGTGATAAAAAGAATTAACATAAATTGAATAAATAATAGAGAGTATAATACAAGTTAACAAAAATTAAATAAATGTTGAATGTAATAAAGATTGACGAAATAAGATTAATTAAAGAGTGAATTAAGAAATTTTATGTTTGGAATTGTCAATGTAATCTTTGTTATTAGATAAACCAACTAAATAATCTAATGTGACATTATAATATTTTGCTAAAGCAACTAGGTGAGGTACAGTAATAGTTCTTTTTCCGCTCTCATACTCAGAGTAGTATTGTTGAGAAATGCCAAGTAAACGTGCAATATCTTTTTGCAATAAATCATTATCTTCTCTTAAATCTTTGATTCTTTTAAATTGCATCTGATTAACTCCTTTCCGAACGTAGAACTTATTACAAATAGCTTATAATGTAATATAAATTTTATTTTAACAGAAAAAATAAGATTGACACTTTCTTACATAATATATCGTGTAGAAAAAAGTAATATTTTGATAGAAGCTTTTATATTACAAATGTATTACAAAAATGTATAATATATTGAAAATACATGATATATTATGTACAATAAATATACATAACATATCATGTATAAATATTACATCAACTATTTTTTTACTGCCATAAAAAGAGAATAGTTTGGAAAATTTGGAGCAGAATATTTATATATGAAAATGGAAAACATAGGAGGAAATATGAAGAAGAATATCAAACGGAATCACATTGATTGCATTAGTTGTAACAATAGTAATATTGTTAATTTTAGCAGGAGTAACAATCACAATGACATTAGGACAAAATGGATTGTTTACAAGAGCTAGAGAAGGAGCTGCAGCATACAATGAATCAGAAGTAAGAGATGATCTAAGTATGTTAATAACTCAATATACATGGGACAAGGCAGCAGAAAAAACAGACAAAAGTTTAGGAGATTATCTAAAAGATAATGGAGCAACAAGTGTAAAGGCAAATGCAGATGGAACAACATTAGAAGTAGAATACAAAGGTTATGTATTTACAGTAAATAAAGACAGCGGAGAAATGACCAATGTTAGTAAGGCAGGACCACGTCCACAAGTAAGTGGTGTAAAAGTAACAGAAGATTCAGCAGGACAAGGAAACAATGTAGAACAAGGAAAGATAGCAGCAGATAGTGGAAAGAAATTATACATTACATTTACAAGTAGTATAGAAGGTGGAACAACAACAGTAAGTCCAGCAGTACCATTTGAGGTAAGTAAAAATGGAAGCTATAAGTTTACGATAACAGGAACAGTTGGTGGAAAGGCATATTCATTAGAATATACAGTGACAATAAATCAATACAAAGTAGACACATCAAAGCTAGTAGGAAAAATAGTAGATTATAAGCCAGATACCCCAAGTACAGGATATGATTTAAGTACAGCAAAGAGTGGATATAGTAGTGCACAAACAATAGATAGTAAATATGATCCAACAGTGTGGAAGATTATGGAGGTCGATGAAAACGGAAATATAACCAAATTATTTGGAGTACCAAGTAGTAGTCAAAGTAGAGTATATTTCCAAGGATCAACAGGATATAATAATGGAGTATATTTATTAAATGATATATGTAAAAGTAGATATGGAAATGCAAGTTTAGGAGCAATAGCAAGAAGTTTAACAATAGAAGATATAGAATCAAGAATGAATTCAAAAGGAATAGCAGCAAGGAATGCATACAAATCAGGAACAACACAATATGGAACAACAAGAAAATATACAGGAAGTAATACAAAATACCCAGCAATATATGCACAAGAGAAATATTCAGGAGTAGATGTAAGTGATGTAACAGATGGAGCACAGGTTATAACAGGAAGTGTGAATACAACGGCACAAGGAAAGATGAATCCAAATGGAAAATCAGGAAGTGATGACATATATACAACATTACCAGAGACATCAGAAACAACAGGACCATCAAAAACAAACCTAACATGTACACAAACATATTATGGATTTGATAGTACACCAAGTTCATATTTTGATGATACAAATTTCCATAGTATGATATTTGGAACAGGAACATATTTCTGGCTTGCGTCGCGCTATGTCGGCTGCTTTTCAAGCAACTCGTATGCGTATTTCGGGCTTCGCCGTGTCAGCAGCAGTTACTTGAACGGCAATAACTTGTTCGGCTCGAGCGGTAACAGCAGTATCGACAACAACCGCGTGGCCCCCGTAGTTTCTCTAGGCTCTGGAATCCAAGTAAAGAGTGGAAGTGGAACAACAAGTGATCCTTATGTAATAGGAAAATAATCAAAGGGGGAAATTTTAAATGGAAAAATTAAAAAGACGTACGAGCTTAGGCGAAAAAGCGATAACATTAATTGCTCTTGTAGTGACAATAGTAATATTGTTAATTTTGGCAGGAGTAACAATCACGATGACATTAGGCCAGAATGGATTGTTCACAAGAGCTAGAGAAGGAGCTGCAGCATACAATGAATCAGAAGTAAGAGATGATCTAAGTATGTTAATAACTCAATATACATGGGACAAGGCAGCAGAAAAAACAGACAAAAGCTTAGGAGATTATCTAAAAGATAATGGAGCAACAAGTGTAAAGGCAAATGCAGATGGAACAACATTAGAAGTGGAATACAAAGGTTATGTATTTACAGTAAACAAAGACAGCGGAGAAATAACCAGTGTTAGTAAGGCAGGACCACGTCCACAAGTAAGTGATGTAAAAGTAACAGAAGATTCAGCAGGACAAGGAAACAATGTAGAACAAGGAAAGATAGCAGCAGATAGTGGAAAAAAATTATACATTACATTTACAAGTAGTATAGAAGGTGGAACAACAACAGTAAGTCCAGCAGTACCATATGAGGTAAGTAAAAATGGAAGCTATAAGTTTACAATAACCGGAACAGTTGGAGGAAAGGCATATTCATTAGAATATACAGTAACAATAAATCAATACAAAATAGACACATCAAAGCTAATAGGAAAAATAGTAAGTTATACTCCCGATACACCAAGTACAGGATATGATTTAAGTACAGCAAAGAGTGGATATAGTAGTGCACAAACAATAGATAGCACATATGACCCAACAACATGGAAGATCATGGAGGTAGATGAAAACGGAAATGTAACCAAATTATTTGGAGTACCAAGTAGTAGTCAAAGCTCAGTATATTTGTATGGAGCAACAGGATATAATAATGGAGTATATTTATTAAATGATATATGCAAAACTAGATACGGAAATGCAAGTTTAGGAGCAACAGCAAGAAGCTTGAATATAGAAGACATCGAGTCAAGAATGAATGGGGCAGGAATAGCAGCAAGAAATGCATATAAAGCAGGAACAGTGCAATATGGAACAACAAGAAAGTATACAGGAAATTATAAGACATATCCAGCATTATATGAACAAGAAAAATATGCAGGAGTAAAAAGAAATGCAGATAATACATTAACAGAAGTGAGTGATGTAGACGATGGAACACAGGTTATAACAGGAAGTGTAAATGCAACAGCACAAGCAAAGATGAATCCAAATGGAAAAACACAAAGTGAGGATGTATATACAGTACCAACAAAAGATTACTTAAAAACGGCATCAACAACTTTAACTTGTACACAAACATACTATGGTGTTTCACAATCAAGTTCATATTACGATGATGCAAATTTCTATAATATGATATTTGGAACAGGAACAGATTTCTGGCTTGCGTCGCGCTGTGTCCAATGCGATTCAAGCAGTTCGGGTGTGAATTTCGGTTTTCGCTATGTCATCGGCCGTTACTTGGACGGCTCTTACTTGTTCTACTCGTACGTACTACGGTAACAGCTTTAACAGAGACTATTGTTTGGCGCCTGTAGTTTCTCTAGGCTCTGGAATCCAAATAAAGAGTGGAGAAGGAACAACAGAAAAACCTTATGTAATAGGAAAATAAAAATATTTTGAGAAAAAGATCCGACCAATGAGGCCTTATGTCTCATGGTCGGCGAATATAAATTTAACTGGATAATATAAACGAGAGACACCAAATTTAATCTAATATAATTAAGATTTGGCGTCTTTTTATAATATCAGCTAAAAATCAGAATCTATTTTAGATGGGGGACTTAGATGTTGATAGGATATTATAGAATTAACTAAGTTGATAAATTAATTTTTTATGGAGTTAGCATATATAAGAATATTATATGAAAAGATAATACATAATAGAAATAAGAAATAGTAAATTTTTTTATAAAAATATACTATTTAATATTAATAAAAAAAGAATCTGTGAAATGACTGAAAATACAGGATATAAAGAATAACAAGAAAAAATCAAAAATTGTACCATTGTATTTTTTTAAGCAATATGTTATAAATATATTGTAATCATTTTTTGTTAAATAGTATACTTAATAATATTTAATAAAAAATGTGTTAACTTAGCAACAAAAGAATATGGAAGGAGTAGAAAAATGCTAAAGAAGAAAGAAAAGCAACATATAGTTGCGAACGAAAAAGCGATAACATTAATCGCACTAGTAGTAACAATAGTAATATTGTTAATTTTAGCAGGAGTAACAATCACAATGACATTAGGACAGAATGGATTGTTTACAAGAGCTAGAGAAGGAAGAGCAGCATATGAAGAATCAGAAGTAAGAGATGATCTAAGTATGCTAATAACCCAATATACATGGGACAAGGCATCAGAAAAAACAGACAAAAGTTTAGGAGATTATCTAAAAGAAAATGGAGCAACAAGTGTAAAGGCAAATTCAGATGGAACAACATTAGAAGTAACGTATAAAGGATATACGTTTAAGGTAAACAAGGACAGCGGAGAAATAACAGAAGTAAGCAAAGGTGAAGGTAATGATAGTCCAACAACACCAACGATAATACCGAAAGTAGGAGAAATAGTAAGCTATACACCAGATACCCCAAGTACAGGATATGATTTAAGTACAGCCAAGAGCGGATATAGTAGTGCACAAACAATAGACGGCACATATGACCCAACAACATGGAAAATCATGGATGTAGATGAAAGCGGAAATGTAACCAAGTTATTAGGAATAGGATCAAAGACAGTATCTTTCCAAGGATCAACAGGATATAATAACGGAGTATATTTATTAAATGATATATGCAAAAGTAGATATGGAAATGCAAGTTTAGGAGCAACAGCAAGAAGCTTAAATATAGAAGATATCGAATCAAGAATGAATTCAAAAGGAATAGCAGCAAGAAATGCATATAAATCAGGAACAACACAATATGGAACGACAAGAAAGTATACAGTCGATACAAAATACCCAGCAATATATGCACAAGAGAAATATTCAGGAGTAGATGTAAGTGATGTAGCAGATGGAACACAGATTATAGCAGGAAGTGTGGATACAACGGCACAATCAAAAATGAATCCAAATGGAAAATCAGGAAGTGATGACATATATACAACATTACCGGAGACATCAGAAACAACAGGACCATCAAAAACAAACCTAACATGTACATATACAAGTTACTATTTTCACAGTACACCAAGTTCATATTTTGATGATACAAATTTCCATAGTATGATATTTGGAACAGGAACAAGTTTCTGGCTTGCGTCGCGCTATGTCATCTGCAATTCAAACTACTCGCATGCGAGTTTCGGGCTTCGCTATGTCTACTACAATGACTTGGACGGCAATTACTTGTTCCGTTCGTACGGCGACAGCAGGAACAGCGGCGGACGCGTGGCTTCCGTAGTTTCTCTAGGATCTGGAATCCAAGTAAAGAGTGGAAGTGGAACAACAAGTGATCCATATGAAATAGGAAAATAAAAATATTTTGAGAAAAAAATCCGACCAATGAGGCCTTAGGTCTCATTGGGGTAACTATAAATATGATTTAATATAAGCTTGTCAATAGAAATTATATTTTCTAAATAACAAGCTTATATTTTTATTTATTTTGAAATGTCGCACAATAATTTTTTATAGGGCATTGTGCACATTTAGGATTTTGCGAAGAACAAATTGCACGTCCATGCCAGATAAATAGATGATTTACATCTTTCCAATATTCTTTAGGGATTATTGCACATAAATCCTTTTCAATTTTAGTTGGTTCAATTTCATTTGAAAAGCCAATTCTATTTGCTAAACGTTTTGCATGAGTATCAACAGCAATTCCTTGTGGATCATTAAAAGCTTCAAGCATAATAACATTAGCACTTTTTCTACCAACACCAGGTATTGTAATAAGTTCATCCATTGTGTGAGGAACAATACCATTAAAGTCATTTATAATTTTTTGTCCTGCTAGTTTAAGATTTCTAGCTTTATTTTTATAAAATCCGCAGGGATGTATGATAGATTCAAGTTCATTTATATCAGCATTAGCAAAGTCTTGAGGAGTGTCGAATTTTGCAAAAAGTGATGGAGTGGTTTTATTTACTCTATCATCTGTACACTGAGCAGACAAGCATACAGCTACTAGCATTTCAAAAGGTGTAGAAAAATCAAGACTACATTTTGCATCTGGATAATAATCTTTTAAATTCTTTATAATTTGTATAGCCTTTTCAGTATTCATATTTGATTCCTTTCATGACTAAAATTATACAATAATATTGGCTAAAGGTCAATAAATACGCATATTTTGCTATTTTATTGTCAAAAACACTTGACAAAAATGCAAAAAAGGTGTAAAGTATATATGCTTTACAGCAAATACACATAGTGTAAGAAAAGAATGGTGAGAAGAAATGGAAAAACATATTGAAATAAGTATGCTTGTTGAAATATATGGCAAGCTTTTAACTGAAAAACAATATCAAGTAATATCAGATTATTACAATGAAGACTTATCACTTTCGGAAATTGCTGAAAACAATAATATATCTAGACAGGGTGTACGTGACATTATAAAGAAAGGAGAAAGCAAACTCTTCGAATACGAGGAAAAACTGCAAATCATGAAAAAGACACAGGAAAACGAAAAGACAATTCAACTTATTTTAAGTCAATTAAGCAAGATACAAGATAATTCATCAGATAAAAAAGTTGAAAAAATCTTAAATGAAGTACAAAAAGAACTAAGCTGTATTGCATAAATATATAGCAAATAAAAAACAAAACAACTTTTAGTTGTGAAGGAGGATAAGATGGCTTTTGAAGGATTATCAGAGAAGCTTCAAGCGTTTACAAGAAAATTGAAAGGAAAGGCAAGAATTACAGAATCTGATCTTAATGAAATGTTAAGGGAAGTTAAGCTTGCTTTACTAGAAGCTGATGTAAATTACAAAGTAGTTAAGGAATTTATAAATAATATCCATGATAAAGCATTAGGAAGTGATGTATTAAAATCACTAACACCAGGACAACAAGTTGTTAAAATTGTTAAAGATGAATTAGTAGAATTATTAGGAGGAACAGATAGTAAAATAACTTTTACGCCTAATCCACCAACAGTAATAATGCTAGTAGGACTTCAAGGTTCAGGTAAAACAACCACAGCAGGAAAATTAGCAAATCTACTAAGAAAACAGGGAAAGAATCCATTATTAGTTGCATGTGATGTGTATAGACCAGCAGCAATTAAGCAATTACAAGTGGTTGGTGCTCAATTAAATATACCAGTTTATGCGAACGAAAATGAAAAAGATGTTGTAAAAATTGCAAGACAGGCTAAGGAAATAGCAATAAGCAAATTAAATGATGTTGTAATTCTTGATACAGCAGGAAGACTTCAAATTGATGAAACTTTAATGCAAGAATTAAAAAATGTAAAACAGAGTGTAAAACCACATGAAATTTTACTTGTAGTTGATGCAATGACAGGACAGGAAGCTGTAAACATAGCTAGTAAATTCAATGAAGACTTAGGAATTGATGGAGTTATTCTAACAAAATTAGATGGTGATGCACGTGGTGGTGCAGCAATATCTGTTAAGAAAGTAACTGGTAAACCAATAAAATTTGTAGGTACTGGTGAAAAACTTAATGAGATAGAAGAATTTCATCCAGATAGAATGGCTTCAAGAATTTTAGGAATGGGCGATGTCTTATCAATTATAGAGCAGGCTGAAGCAACATTTGATGCAGAAGAAGCAGCTAAGCTAGAAAAAACACTTAGAAAAAATAAAGAATTTGATTTAAATGACTATCTAGCACAACTTAGACAGGTTAAGAAAATGGGATCATTATCATCTTTATTAAAAATGATACCAGGAATGGGACAATATAGTGCAAAGGTTGATGATAAAGAATTTACTAGAATCGAAGCAATTATTTGTTCTATGACAAATGAAGAAAGAGAAAATCCTAAAGTACTTAATGCATCAAGAAGAATTAGAATTGCAAATGGAAGTGGAACACAAGTACAAGATATTAATAAATTTATCAAGTCATTTGAATTAACACAATCAATGATGAAAAAAGTAAAGAGTGGAAATCTTGATCCACGAATGAAGAAAATGATGAAAAAGATGAATTTAGATAAAATGTCAGAAGAGGAAATACAAGCTTTAGAAGATAAATTAAAATAAATCAGTTATTAAGTTATTAAATTTAATATAAATATTTTATTCAGTTTTGGGAGGTGAAAATTATGGTAAAAATAAGATTACAAAGAGTAGGAGCAAAAAAAGCACCTTTTTATCACATTGTAGTAGCTGATTCAAGAGTTGCAAGAAATGGAAAGATTATTGAAAAAATCGGAACATATGATCCAATGACAGAACCAGCAACAGTTGTTTTAGATAAAGAAAAAGTTGCTGCTTGGATGAAGAATGGAGCTCAACCAACTGATACAGTAAAAGCTTTAATAAACAAAGCTAACTAATTGTATTTAGAGGAGGAGTTATCATGGAAGAAATCCTAAAAGTAATTATAAGTAACCTAGTTGACAATAAAGAAGCTGTTTCAATTGAAAAAAACGAAGTTGATGGTAGAGAAATCTACAAAGTCAAAGTTGCTCAAGATGAAATGGGAAAAATAATTGGAAGACAAGGTAAGATTGCACAATCGATTAGAACTATAATGAAATCATTAGGTTCAAAAATGCACAAGAGAGTAGAAGTAGAATTTGTTGATGACTAATATTATTGCAAAGTAAAACGGAAGAATATCTATAATTAAAATATCGTTTCGGAGGAAAATATGGAATCTAGAATGGAACTTGGAAAGATTGTTAATACAGTTGGACTAAAGGGAGAAATAAGAGTATGGCCATATATTGATTACTTTGATAAAGTTAAGAAGGTTTATATCAATGGCAAAGAGCATGAAATTGAAAGAACTAGAAATCATAAAAATGTAGTAATAATAAAATTAAAAGATATTAATACTATAGATGAAGCTGAAAGCTTAAAAGATATGATGATAGAGATGGAAAGAAAAGATGCTCCAAGTTTACCAGAAGGTACTTATTATATAAATGATTTAATTGGATTTGAAGTATATTCTGATGATGGAAAATTTTTAGGAACATTGGATGATATATTCAATACTGGAGCAAATGATATTTATCAAGTTGGAGATATACTTTTGCCAGCAATAAAGGATGTAATAAAGCAAATTGATACTGATAACCAAAAAATTATAATACATTTAATAGATGGACTAATATAATGAAAGGAAATTAAATGAAATTCGATGTGCTTACGCTTTTTCCAGAGATGTTTGAACCAATGAAACATAGCATAATAGAAAGAGCTAGTGAAAAAGATTTAATAGATATAAATTTAATAAATATTAGAGACTTTTCAAAAGATAAACACAAACATGTTGATGATACACCTTATGGTGGAGGAGCAGGGATGCTCATCAGACCTGATGTTGTATATGATGCATATAGTTCTGTTTCAGAAGAAAATGCTAAAGCCATATATATGTCTCCTAAGGGAAAAGTGCTTAATCAAAACATGGTAAAAGAATTATCAAAAGAATCGCATTTGATTATATTATGTGGACATTATGAGGGAATAGACCAAAGAGTTTTAGATGAAATTGTTGATGAAGAAATTTCAATTGGAGACTATGTATTAACAGGAGGAGAGCTACCAGCAATGGTACTTATAGATTCAGTTAGTAGATATGTTGACGGAGTTTTAAGTAATAGCTCAACAGTTGAAGAATCTTTTTCAGGAGAGGATAAATTACTAGAATATCCTGAATATACAAGACCAGCTGAATTTCATGGAATGAAAGTTCCAGAGGTTCTTACGTCAGGTAATCATCAAGAGATTGCAAGATGGAGAAGAGAACAATCATTAATAACCACATATAAAAAAAGGCCAGAACTATTAAATGAAGTTCAAAAGCAAGAAGCTATAAATAGCATGAACAAAAATGATTAAGAAAGTCTAAATGATAAAAAATTAAAGAAAGGAGTAGAAATCATGGACGTTATAAAATCAATAGAACATGAACAATTAAAAAATAAGGTTCCTGATATTAGAATTGGTGATACTGTAAGAGTTCATCAAAGAATTAAAGAAGGAAATAGACAAAGAATCCAAGTATTCGAAGGAATCGTTATTAAGAAACAAAATGGTGGATTAAATGAAACATTCACAGTAAGAAGAGTTGCTTATGGAGTAGGAGTTGAAAAAACATTCTTATTACATTCTCCATTAGTAGAAAAAGTAGAGGTAGTTAGAGTTGGTAAGGCTAGACGTGCTAAGTTATACTATCTAAGAGATAGAGTAGGAAAGGCTGCTAAGACAAAGGAAGATATCGGAGCTAACTTAAAGAGAAACGATATAGTTGTTAAGGAAGAAGTTCCTGTAGAAGCACCAGTTGCTGAAGAAGTAAAAGCTGAAGAAACACCTAAAGCTGAATAATAAAATAAAAGAGGTTTAAGATTATATTCTTAAATCTCTTTTTTTCTACTAAAAATAAAAAATGCTGAAGTTATATTAACTCCAACATTTTTTTGTTTTATGATCTCTTATATGCTACAAAGCTTATTGCACCGATTATAATTGATAATGTAATTAATGATCCTGAAATAATTGCTGTATTTGAACCTGTTTTAGGCATTTCTTTATCTGGAATGATTGTATTATCAACTGGTTGTTTTTCAACTTCTAATTTTACTACTGGACATTTATTATTTTGTTTTTGATCACCAGGAACTTGATTTTCCTTATAATCAATAGTTACATTTTTGTTTGTTGGTAAATTAACATCTAATATTTCACTTGAGAATGTGTCTTTTAAAGATAATCTGTAAGAGAAATTAGCTGTTTCACCAGGAGCTAAATTTGATATAGTCCATGTAATAGAATTATCTGTTTTGTCAACTTCAGCAGAAACTGTACCAATTTCGGGTTGTGTTAAATATGAAAAATCGAAATTGTCAATTATGTTTTGTGGGAAATAGTCTTTTATAACTATATCTGTTAAAACATATTCATTTACAGGAACTAATTCAGAATAAATTTTATTAGTTACTGTATCTAATACATCTGAATCATTAACATAGTAAACTGAACCAGATGTAGGAGATAGAGGAGTACCGAAAACATATTGAGCTACGTCTTTGTATGTTTTGAAAGTTGCATCTTCTGGTCTACCTGTTATTTTTATTTCTTCATCTTGAATATCAATAAGCATTGAAATTACATTTATACCACTTTCTTTTAAAGAAGTTAAAGTTGCTTTAGTTGGATCAGCAGAAGCTTCAGTGTATAAGTCAACCTTTACTCCTTCAGCAGTATTAGGAACTGCATCTGTTAATACAACTATATATTTATTTGCATCTGAATCAGTAGATGTCTCTAATAATTTATTAGCTGTTTTTAATCCAATATCAATATTTGTTCTTGATCCCATTACATCAGAAGAAATTGTGTTTAAAGCAGAAATAATATCAGATTTTTGATTTGTTAGGGCAGGTGTGATAGCTTTAGCATCATCTTCAGTACCTTCTTTACTAACATCAGTACTTGTTGCAAATTCTACAACACCGATTTTAATATCAGAATTACTTGATAATAGTTTGTCAACTAATTGTGAAGCAGAATCAAGTACTAATTGTTTTCTAGTAGTTGTTTTATCACCAATAGTAACTTGTCTTGTTGACATACTGTTTGATGAGTCAATAAGAAGTACGACTTCTCCAGCTTTATTAAGTAGTGCTTCTTGATTATTTTTAACTGTAAGACCTATATCAATAGTCTTATCGTTTGTTTCACATTTAATTAATTTTTTCTCAAATTCGCCATATTTACCAAAAGTGATATTACATACATTATTTTCAACTAAAGTCATAGTTGCGTCAGCTTTGGCTGTTTCGGCTGCAAAAACAGATGTAGATAATAAAACTAACATAAATATAGTTAAAATTAAACTAAGATATTTTTTCATTATTAATACATTCCTTTCTATTTAAAATAGTATATCACATAAATATATAAATTATTATAGCATAGTGAAAATCCAAATTCAACAAAATATCAATTAATATGTTAACTTTCCTTCAAGTAAATCATCATTATTAATCCAGTCTTTAACTTTGAAACAATTGAAACTGTTTTTATCAATTCGAACAATGACTTCTGAAATTCCAGAATTGATTATTAATTTTCTACACATCTGACATGGAGAAGCACCTTCTTCATATTGATTGGAGTCAGTCCTAACACCTACTATGTAAAGAGTTGAATTAATCATATCTTTTCTTTCAGCACTTAGCATTGCGTTTTGCTCAGCATGAACACTCCTACATGCATCATATCCACCGTGATGAATTTCGGGGAAAAGTTTCTTTTTAGTGCAAAATCCTAAATCAGTACAATTCTTTCTGCCTCGTGGCGCACCAGAATATCCGGTTGCAATTATTTCATCATTTTTAACAATAATAGCTCCATACTTCTTTCTAAGGCAGGTGCTACGTTCAGAAACGGTTTCAGCAATATCTAGATAATAATTTATTTTATCAACTCTATCCATACAAATAAATCCTTTCGTATATGATAAAATATTTATAACATAAAAATAAAAAAATGTATATACGAAAACACAAAACTATGATAAAATGAGACAAAATGTTGTAAAGAGAGGTCTAATAATGGCAGAGATAATAGATGGAAAATTACTAGCACAAAAAATAAGAAATGAATTAAAAGAGAAAGTTATAAAAGAAAATTTACATCCGTATTTAGCAGTAATATTATGCGGGGATGATGAAGCTTCAAAAGTATATGTGAAAAATAAAAGCAAAGCATGTGATGAGATTGGAATTGAATTTAAAGAATATAGATTACCTAAAGAAACAAAACAGGAAGAAATTATTGCACTAATAAAAAAATTAAATAATGATAAAAAAGTAAATG
>OLIQ01000273.1_pt1 | contig 25694 bp, 13 predicted proteins | sample 1609631 | NCBI WGS metagenome assembly OLIQ01 (sample SAMEA4350114, study PRJEB24818) | metagenome | biome: human; feature: gut; material: faeces | place: Denmark | collected 2013-09
ATACAACTGGATTTCCGGTTTCCTTGCGGATAAGAGTCCGTGGGTGACCGGGGGAACCGGACTGCTTGCGTTCGGCGTTGGAGCCGGATGCATGGGCTGTATTATCCTGCATGCGGGATATGTGCAGATGATGATCGCGGGTGGGGTACTGTTTTTCCTGCTGGGCGTGCTTGGGGCTGGCGTACATTACCGGATGGCGTACTCGGTTTATGATCGTGCAATGCTGGCGAGATGTGTTGGGTTTGCGTATGCAGGGGGGATTTTCCTCCAGTTTCTGAATAATAATATGATTCATGAAAATCACACCCAGGCAGTTGCACTGTGTGCAGGGGCTGGGTATCTGCTGTTTGTGCTTTGCACTCCGGGCAGGAAGGGAAGTCTTCCGTGTCTGGAGCAGGAGGGTGGATATACCATTGCCGGACAATCACAGGAGGCTGTCGGACAGAAGGACATACAATATCCTGTTTACGTCGGGATTATGCTGATCGGAATTGTCTTTCTCCAGACGATAGTATTTACAACGCTTGACAATGCGGTTACTGCGGTGCATGCATCGGGCGATGTGGATATCGGACAATGGCCGCGCCTGCTGCTTGCGTTAAGCGGAATTGCGGCTGGCTTTCTGTATGATATACGCGGTCGGAGATGGATGCATATGATTATGTATTGCGTGACGCTTTTGTCTACAATCTGCGTGATCGTGATTGGGTTTGGCGGACCGTTCCTGCTGGGGCTGCTTGTATTTTATCTGTCTGCAGGCTTTTTCTCGGTATATTTCACAGTTGGATTTATGGATATCTCCTATCATAGTGCGAAACCGAAGCTCTGGGCCGGATTGGGCCGGGCTGTGAATAATGTATGCGCGCTGATGATCATGACATTGGCAGGTGGATTCGCTTCTGTGCGATATGAAGTGATGATTGTCGCGGTCATTCTCTTTTTCCTGATCAGCGTGTTGGCGTTTTCGTACCAAAACATTCTGATAGGGATGGAGCTTAGAAGCATGGAAGCTGCAGCATCCGCATTGATGCCACAGACAGGCGGGGCAGTGGAACCGGAGGATAAGCAGACCGGTCTGTCCACGACGGATAAATTCACAGCCTTCGGCGAACAATACAGCTTGACGGAACGGGAGCGGGAAGTGCTCCGGGCATTGCTTTCCTCGGGTGAAAATGTACAGGATATTGCACATACACTTGGTATCTCCCGGGCAGCAATCTATCGTCACATCTCGAATATGAATGAGAAGACCGCGACGAAGGCACGTATGGGGCTGATTCAGTTCTATTATGGGTGGAACCCTGATAAATAGCGTTTTTTGTGCATTTGAGACATATGTCAACTACCATAGCAGGCGAAAATCTGCTATGGTTATTTTAGTTTATGGGCATTTTCGCTGAAATGAAAACAAAAAGAAAGAGGAGGAACAAAGCTATGAACAGGAAGAAAAGACTATTACCGCTTCTGATGGCATTGCTTTTGATCGTGAGCTATCTGCCGGTGATGCGAAGCTATGCGGCAGAGTGCATTGTAAGAGGAGATAATCATACGCCATGGAACAGCGTACAGGATGGTGTGTTCACGTATGATGGCGGAACGATGACGATTACGACATCAAACGGAAGCTTGACGGGGGCAGCGGATAATGTAACGGTACCAGAGAATACTACAGTAACAGTTACTCTTTTCCCGAGAGATGGATATACTGTACAGTTAGTGGTGAATGGCAATCAAGTAACGTTGAACAATAACGTGTATACGGTAGAAACTTCCGCGAATCAGCCGGAATTGAAGTTTGAAGCTTGTTTCACAAATCCGGGTGGTGGTAACAATCCGGGTAATCCGAATCCACCGGCTGGTAACCAGCCAATCTGCCTGATCTTAGAAGGCGATGCATTCAAAGGGGCAGATGATACAGATTACTATCATTATATGAAATCGCAGGATAAAAATTTCGAAATATATGTGGACCTTGATGATACCGGAAACTCTCGGTCGCAAACCATGGATAACCTGATGAAAGAACAGAAAGTATCTTTGGCACCGGAATCTCAGTCAACATATCGTTTCGCGGATTCTGTTTCGAATGCGCGAGTTACTGTTATGTGTTCATCAGGAACATATACGATAACTACACCGGGAACCACATCAAATGGCTCTTCCGGGGAACGGTCATTTGCAGTAAAAAAAGGAGAAAGTGAATCGCACATCCAGATTGATAAGAATTCTGAGACATTGACAGTAACCTGGGCGTATGACAGCGATTCCTTCGGCGCGGACGCATACCTCGAACATGGAAAGGCACAGATAACCGCGATTGAGGGTGTGAGTGATTTTTCAACTCTGTTCGGAGGCAATCCGGGAGATGCTAAGGGCGGAAATATTGCGGTTCCGGCGGGAAAGAAGGTAACAATTAAACTTGTTCCGGATTATGGCTATCAGGTCGCAGGATTGCAGTTGAACGGTGGCGTGACCTTGCAGCCGGATGATGCGCAGACATCGACGTTTACATTTGTTATGGGTAATAGTCCGGTTCATATGAAGGGGCTTTTCACGAAGGTATCGGATACAGTGAATTCAAACAGCAAACAGATTGAGGCTGCAAGCATTACCAATGGTGCTAATGCAGCCGCAAGCGGCAATCTGAGACTGACGGTATCGGATGCAGAGAGCTATGACACGACGGCTGCACAGGCGCTGGTATCCGGTGCGCAGTCTGCACAGGCAGTAGATCTGAAGCTGGATCAGATTGTGAGTAAGGGAAATGGTTCGAACTGGGAAAAAAATATTACAGAGTTTGAGAAACCAGTCACATTGAATCTCGCACTGGATAATTACGATGCAAACTATGATTATACGGTTGTGCGTAACCATAATGGCAAGCTGACCGAGCTTTCGACAACGGTCGAGCAGGGAACGATTTCCTTCGAGACAAATCAGTTCTCAACCTATATTATTGTGAAGAAGTCGAAGGCTGCAGGCGTGGACAAGCCATCGACGACACCATCAACAACGACACCATCGACGACACCGGCAGCGCCGGATACAGATGTTACGAAGCCGGCAGCCAAGGATACGAAACCGGCAAAGACAAATGACACAGCTTCGCCAAAGACCGGAGATGCGATGCCGGTTGCAGGGATGATGCTTGTTCTGGCAGGAAGCCTGACCGGGTATGTCGTAATTCGAAGAAAAAGAAGATAAATCCTCCATTCTGAATGGAAAATGTGTGTGCCGCGTGCAGAGAAGAAAAATCTGTACGCGGTTTTTCTTTTTTAATTGTTATTTTTTACACTTTCCAATATAATGAAACTATGACAAAAAATGGGAGGTACACATATGCCATACAAACGATACGGGAGACGCATCCTGGCAATCCTGCTGGCGGGGATTTTATTTATTACGAACTGGGGGATGAACAACGCGCAGACGATGGCGCGGGCAGCGGATGAAAAGGATTATGCGAACGTTGTTGTGTTTGCATATTTTAAGGGAGATGCGGAAGGCGCTTCATATTTCCAGACAAATCGTGCGAAAATCCTAGGTTTGTATGATGGCGCAAAGAACCGTTCTTTCACGAATTATCTGTCTGCTGTTTCCTATGGAAAACTTCGTGTGAAAAATTATTTCCCACAGGATGATGGCACAACACTTTCTGCCTGTGCACTTTCGGTTACGGAAGCTTCTGTGCAGGCAGGTGGAAATATGGATACGACGATCGTGAGTGAAATCCTGGCGAACATTCCGGCACTTTCCGGGCAGGTGTTAGACTATGACGGAGATGGATACATCGACAATCTCACTGTCGTTATGAAGTCGGAGAAAGAATCCCAGACATCCGGCAATTCACTCGTCGCGCATCACGCATTTTATCCGACAGATAAGAACTTACGATATGGTGGGAAGGAAGTCGGACATTATAACATGATCAATACACCACAGTTTTTAGGTGCAGGCAATACGACGATGGCTCAGGAATCCGGTGTACTCGCACATGAATTCCTGCATGGACTTGGCTTCCCGGATCTTTATACAAGTGATGGAACCTATCCGGTCGGGAACTGGGATATCATGGGCGGCGCAGATTATGGAATGTCTTATCCGCTTGCGTATATGCGGATGAAAGTGGGCGGCTGGCTTATGCTGGATACGGTTACTACATCGCAGACGCTGACACTGGACACGCAGGATAAGCAGGACGGTCATCCGGCATATATTCTGAAATCACCGCTCAATGAGCAGGAGCTTTTTGTTGTGGAATTCCGGAAGAAGGATACGGGTCTCGACAGCTATGACCGGTTTATTGGAGGATCCGGCGTGATTGTCTACCGGATCAACCCGGCAGTCGAAGGCTTAAGCAATCTGTATGGACAGACCGGTGTGTATGTGTTCCGTCCGCAACCGGGGCAGACAGGATATTCCCAGATGGCAGAGAGCGTCTATAAAGCATATCTTTCCAAAGAAGAAGGACGGACAACCATCGGCAAATCCGACCTTTCCGCAGGTCTCTCCGATGGCGCACTGACTTTCTCAGATGGAACGAATTCTGGAATCGTGATCAGTGAGGTCGGCAGTGCCAAGGGCAGTCAGATTACTTTAAAGGTGGATTTCCCGAAGGTTTCGGACTCTGCGAAATGGACGGATTGTGGATTTGCCTCTGTAGCCGGAAATAGCAAAAATGCATGGAACCAGATAGCGATGACGCTTTGCGGACAGAAACCGTACGTGCTTACGTATACGAAAGATGATGCAGCGCTTACGCTATATTCCTGTGAGCAGGACACGTGGAAAAAACTGTATCAGCAGAAAATCTCCGAGAACTATGGAAATGAAGTAAAGCTCTGTGCCTATAATGGATCGTTTTATTTTGCATATGCGGATGCGGCAGGGATAGAGATTGAAAAGTTGGATGCATCCTGCAGTCGCGTGACAGAGAAACAGACGATCGCAGGAGCTGCGGATTTTGATATGCAGGCTGGCGCAGATGGCGTGTATCTTGTATACACGCAGAACAATACGACCGCATATGCGAGATGCTTCAAAGCCGGAAGTTTGTCCGTGACAACCAATCTCGGAAGCTATTACACGACCGCCGGGACAAATCATTTTGCAGGTCAACCAAAGCTCCTTTCGATAGGCTCCTCGATGTATGCGTCTATACGGAATACAGGGACGATGGCGGTTCACACATTTTGCCTGGATGCAAATGAAAACCACAAAGAAGTGAGTGATGCAGCGACAAAAGGAAGCACGTATGGCATGGCAACGGATGGGAAAAACCTGTATGTTGCCACATGCAGCGAAGGCATACTTGTCAACCGGTATGATGGAAAAGCATGGCATTGCTCAAAAATGAAAGATGGCACAATCTCGGATGTAGTTCCGGTGTGCAGGCAGGGAACACTGTTCGTGCTCACATCGGGTGCCTATACAGGGACAACCAATCTGTACCGGTATGATGTGGCAAATGACCAATTTGCGCAGGAAGGAGTCTCACTCGATTCGTATTCTACATCGCAGACGATCTGTGCGGCGGATGGAACGTTGTATGTTTCGTATCTGCGTGGGGCAGACAAGACGTTTGTCATCAAGAAAAAGAGCGTGACAGTCACACCGGCGCCGGAACCAACCCCGGATCCGGGAACAAATCCAGACCCGGGAACAAACCCAGATCCGGGAACAGGTGGCGAGACAACGACCACGACGGAGGCAGCTACGACCACGACGGAGGCACCAATGCCAACACCAACCCCGACCCCAACACCGGTTGTAACGCCGGATGTGACGGTGTCTTACCGCACGCACATTCAGACCTTCGGATGGGAGAACACCTGGCGGCAGAACGGCATGATGTCCGGGACTTCCGGAAAAGCGAAAAGACTGGAGGGAATCGAAATCAAAGTATCCGGTAATTCCGGTATAGGAATCCAGTACACGACGCATTGCCAGAGCTATGGCTGGCTGCCTTGGTCTGCGAACGGTGACATGAACGGCACGCAGGGGGAAGCAAAACGTCTGGAAGCAATCAAGATCCAACTGACCGGATCCGACAAGGATAAATATGATGTCTATTACCGCGTGCATGCGCAGAGCTACGGCTGGCTTGGCTGGGCGGCAAATGGCGCACCGGCAGGAACCGCAGGTTATGCGAAGCGTCTGGAGGGCATTCAGATCGTGGTCGTGAAGAAGGGTGCGGGATTCAACCGGAATATGCAGGGAATCGCATCGCAGTTTGCGAATGCATTTTACGCGGCGCCGGGACAGAGCATGAATCCGCAGATCGCGGGTGCGGACAGCCCGAATGTTACATATCGTACCCATGTGCAGAGCTATGGCTGGCAGGGCTGGAAATATAACGGGGCGATGAGCGGCACATCCGGACAGGCAAAACGACTCGAAGGAATTGAGATCAAACTGACGAATGCACCGTATTCGGGTGGCGTCTGCTACACAACCCATGTGCAGAGCTACGGATGGCAGGAACCGACAAACAATCCATCTGCATGGCGCAGAAATGGAACGATGAGCGGCACATCCGGGCAGGCAAAAAGACTCGAAGCCATCTGTATTGCATTGACAGGAGACATGCAACGGCATTATGATGTATACTATCGTGTGCATGCGCAGAGTTTTGGCTGGCTTGGCTGGGCGAAAAACGGCGCGCCGGCAGGAACCGCCGGTTATGCAAAACGATTGGAAGGGATAGAGATCCGGCTTGTGCCGAAGGGACAGGCAGCTCCGGGCAGTACAGCAAGATCCTATATCTCTGCATATTAAATAGAAAAACAGGAGAGGAAGACATTATGAACGCAAAATGGAAACGGCTAGTGACCGCAATTTTGATGATGGCGCTGCTGCTTGGACCGATTGTATCGATGCAGACACCGGCACGGGCGGCGGACGGAGAGGACGACAATACGTTTATTGTCGGCTTCGATGCGGAGTTCCCGCCATATGGCTACAAGGACGATAACGGCGAATATGTCGGCTTCGATCTGGATCTGGCACAGGAGGTATGCGACCGGAACGGTTGGACACTGAAGAAGCAGCCGATCGAGTGGAACTCGAAGGATATGGAATTAAATTCCGGTTCGATCAGCTGTATCTGGAACGGATTCACGATGAATGGCAGAGAGGATGACTATACTTGGACAAAGCCATATGTCGATAATTCACAGGTGGTTGTCGTGCGTAAGGATTCCGGCATCACACAGCTTAACGATCTTTCTGGGAAGGTCGTTGCCGTGCAGGCAGATAGCTCTGCGCTTGCGGCACTCACAGGCGAGGATGCAAGCGAGGAGAATAAAGCACTGTGTGCGACATTCAAGGATCTGCAGCAGGTGGGTGATTACAACAGTGCATTCATGAATCTGGAGTCGGGCGCGGTCAATGCAATCTGCATGGATATCGGTGTCGCAAACTACGAGATCGAATCCCGCGGGGATAAATTCATGATGCTCGAGGATCGTCTGTCTTCCGAGGAATACGGAATCGGATTTAAAAAGGGAAATACAGAGCTCCGTGATAAAGTGCAGGCAACGCTGCTTGACATGCTTGCCGATGGTACATTTGACGAGATTGCAGAGAAATGGGGACTGGAGGAATCTATCTGTCTGACTGCAGACGATGAGGTACAGGAAGAGACAACCGCAGATGACAATACATTTGTTGTCGGCTTCGATGCGGAGTTCCCACCATATGGATATAAAAACGATGACGGCGAATACGTCGGCTTCGATCTGGATCTGGCACAGGAGGTATGTGACCGGAACGGCTGGATCTTGAAGAAACAGCCGATTGAGTGGAACTCGAAGGATATGGAATTAAACTCCGGTTCGATCAGCTGTATCTGGAACGGATTTACAATGAATGGAAGAGAAGACGCCTACACATGGACGACGCCGTATGTCGATAATTCGCAGGTAGTCGTTGTGCGTAAGGATTCCGGTATCACACAGCTTACCGATCTGTCTGGGAAGGTCGTTGCCGTGCAGGCAGACAGCTCTGCACTTGCGGCACTCACCGGTGAGGATGCAAGCGAGGAGAATAAAGCGCTTGCAGAGACATTCAAGGAACTGCAGCAGGTCGGCGATTACAACAGTGCATTTATGAATCTGGAGTCAGGCGCCGTCAATGCAATCTGCATGGATATCGGTGTTGCAAACTATGAGATTGCATCCCGCGGCGATAAGTTTGTGATGCTCGAGGATCGTCTGTCTTCCGAGGAATATGGAATTGGATTTAAGCTTGGAAATACCGAGCTTCGTGATAAAGTACAGGCAACGCTGCTTGACATGCTTGCTGATGGTACATTTGAGGAGATCGCAGAGAAATGGGGTCTGGAGGAGTCCATCTGTCTGTCGCCGGACGATCAGGTGCAGGATGGAAATGTTGCTGCAACTGCGACAGACAGCACATCCATAGGCAAGAAGAACACAAGCTTCTGGGATAAGTTCTGCTCGATCACAAAGCAGCTTGCAGAAGGTCTGCTGGCATCCCTGGTGATCTTCTTCCTGACACTTTTGTTCTCCCTGCCGCTTGGACTTCTGGTTGCAGCAGGCAGAATGTGTAAGATTGCACCGATTCGCTGGCTGGTGAAGTTCTACATCTCCATCGCACGTGGTACGCCGTTGATGTTACAGCTTTTGGTTGTATTTTACGGACCATATTATCTGTTTGGCGCGACGCTTACGACAAGCTATCGTTTCCAGGCGGTTATCATTGGATTTGCCTTAAACTATGCAGCATATTTCGCAGAGATCTACCGCTCCGGTATTCAGGCAGTGCCACAGGGACAGCATGAGGCAGCGAAGATCTTAGGATACAGCAAGATCCAGACGTTCTTCAAGATCGTGTTCCCACAGATGGCGAAGAACATCCTGCCTTCTGTCACAAACGAGGTTATCACACTGGTTAAGGATACGTCGCTTGCATTTGCAATTTCTTATACGGAGATGTTTACACTTGCCAAGCAGGTCGCTGCCGCACAGACGACAATCATGCCGCTGTTTATCGCAGGCGTGTTCTACTACATCTTTAACTTTGTCGTTGCGTTTGTGATGGAGAAGATTGAAAAGCGCATGAATTATTATCATTAGGAGGTCGCGTATGAACTTACTGGAAGTAAAAAATATTAAGAAAAGCTTCGACGATCTCGAAGTACTAAAAGATATCAGCATGTCGGTGGCAGAGAGAGAGGTTATCTCGATTCTCGGACCATCCGGCTCCGGAAAATCAACCTTCCTGCGCTGTATGACGATGCTGGAGAAGATTGACGGCGGAAGCATGGAGTACTGCGGAAAGGAAGCGGTTAATTCCGACAGCGGCGTTCCGGTCTATGCAGACAAGGCAGACTTAAAGGAGATCCAGAGCTATTACGGACTGGTGTTCCAGAATTTTAATCTGTTTCCGCATTATTCGGTACTGAAGAATATCGCAGATGCACCGATCCACGTGCAGAAGCGTGACAAGGACGAGGTATATGCCGAGGCGAAGGAGCTGCTTCGCAAGATGAACTTAGAAGATAAGGGTGACTATTATCCATATCAGTTGTCCGGCGGACAGCAGCAGCGTGTGGCAATCGCCCGCGCGCTTGCGTTAAAGCCGAAGATGCTCTTCTTCGATGAGCCGACATCGGCACTCGATCCGGAGCTGACCGCCGAGATCTTAAAGGTATTAAAGGAACTCGCCGCCGAGAAGATGACAATGGTGATCGTAACCCATGAGATCGGTTTCGCCCGGAGCGTATCTGACCGCGTGATCTTCATGGATGGTGGTGTAATCGTCGAGGAAGGAAAGCCGGAGGATGTCATTGACAATCCAAAGACCGATCGCGCCAAGGCATTCCTCAAGAAAATGCAAGAGATGTAGAGAAAAATCCCCCGCAGAGCGTGTCTGCAGGGGATTTCTATTTTTGTACGCTGTGCGTCCGTTTAAGAAGATTACATCTTCTCCGGCTCGTCATACTCGACACCCTTCGTGTCGACGGTAACGGTCTTGATACGCTGGTCTTCAAGCGGGCGGTCCATGTAGTCGGTTGGAACATCTGCAATCTTATTCACGATATCCAGGCCATCCACGATCTTGCCGAAAGCAGCATAGCTTCCGTCGAGATGCGGACTATTCTTGTGCATGATGAAAAACTGCGAACCGGCGGAGTTCGGCATCATGGTACGTGCCATAGAAAGAACACCCGGTTCGTGCTTCAGATCATTTGCAAATCCGTTCTGCGCGAACTCGCCGCGGATTGAATATCCAGGACCTCCGGTACCATTTCCGTCAGGGCAGCCACCCTGGATCATAAAACCATTGATGACACGATGGAAGATCAATCCATCGTAAAACCCTTTCTTAATCAGAGAGATAAAATTCTTTACTGTGTTTGGTGCGATATCCGGATACAGTTCGAACGTCATAACATCGCCGGATTCCATTGTCATTGTAACAATTGGATTACTCAAATTTATCATCCTTTCTTGTATTTTTATCTAAAAGATGATAGTATAATACCATTATTGTAAAATTACATCAAGTGTGTAATTTTTTAAAAAGTTATGTAAACTAAAATGCAAAGAAGAGGTACGAAAAGTGGGAAAAACGGTGATTCGAGTCGTGAAGGGAATCATATTGTTGGTGGCGATTGTCACACTTGCCAATATGACCTATAAACATATACGAACCTATTACGATGATTATATGGACGAATACAAGGGAACGGAGTCGACACAGGGCGAAGATGTAACTGTTACGATTCCGGAAGGCGCATCTGTCAAGGAGATCGCGCAGATCCTGAAGGACAATGGATTGATCAATTATCCGCGTGCATTTACAAAGCGTCTGCAGGACTCTGAGTACCGTGGCAAGCTGCATGGTGGTACATACACCTTGAATACTGGTATGACAACCTTGCAGATGATGGCAGCCATGAGCCCGACATTCGAGGAAGATCAGCCAGTCGATTATCTGGTTGTGCCAGAGGGCTTTACGGTAGAGATGATAGCAGCGCGGTGCGAAGATCAGGGAATCTGTTCTGCAACTGAATTTTTAAATGCATGCAAATCGGTTACGAAATCTGATTTTGCATATCTGGCAGACATACCGGCAGGTGCCAATGTTAATTATAAGGTACAGGGTTTCCTGTTCCCGGCAACTTACGATATTTATGAGTCGACGACAGCGGAATCATTAGTCGATTATATGTTGAGAACGTTCGACAACTACTATACACAGGAACTGCAGGATCGTGCGGCAGAGCTTGGATACAGTGCATTTGAACTTGTGACGAGAGCTTCCATTGTAGAACGTGAGGCAAAGGTGGATTCAGAACGTGCGACGATTGCAGGTGTTATCAACAACCGTCTGAAAGCAGAAATGCCTTTGCAGATGTGTCCGACTGTCTTATATCCATTGACCGATGGAATGTATGACAAGAGTCAGGTTCTGTACGAGGATCTGGAACTGGATTCTCCATACAACACCTATAAGAATGCCGGACTTCCGGTAGGTCCGATCTGTAATCCGGGACTGGCATGTATCCAGGCAGTATTGTATCCGGAAGAGCATAATTACCTGTATTACCATGTTGGCGACGAAGATGCAGGTACACATATCTTTACAGAAAACTATGAAGATCACATAGATACACAGATTATTGGTGGACCAAACGGCGTGACACCGGATGGAGAAGCTTCCACCGAGGAATCGACAACCGAAGAATCACAATAGGAATAAATAATGTATTAGGAGGGACGTTATGAGAACTTTTAATTTTAGGGCGCGAAACATCGGCGAAGAAAAATATCTGTCATACACAATGGGCGAGGATTGTGAGTTAGATGAGGATGTTTTGGATTACTGTCAGGACAATGCGCCGGAAGAACTGATAGAGATTATCTATGAAGAAGATGACGATTATGATTATCTGACCTACCAGATTACGGGTAAGACATCTCTGGAAGAGTACATCACACAGGAGCATGATTGCGAGAGCGTACTGCTCATCCTGCGGAATGTCGCACAGGAGATGATTTCCTTGAAGGAGCAGGCGATTCCGCTTTCGTATGTACTGCTGAACCGTGGATTTATCTATGTGGATGCAGAGAAGAAGACGGTACAGTTCCTGTGCCTGCCAATCGAAAGCAAGGGCGCACTTTCTGTAGAATTCAAGAGCTTTGTACGCCAGCTGCTTGCGAACATGAAATACGATGTGGAAGAGGATCTGAATTATGTTGGTAAGCTCCTCACGTATATCAATGGAGATAACTTCAATCTGCGTGGCTTGATCGGACTTGCAGAGGCGTTGATGGAAGAGGAAGGAATCAGCTTCGAGGAGGCTGGAGCCATTGATGCAGACGGTGTAGAAGTTGTAAGTGCAGAGGAAGAAGCACCGGCAGAGAATATCAGCGACATCATGAATAGCCTGCAGGAAGAGGATGATACACCACTTCCGGAGATCGGCGACGATGAAGAAGACGAAGAGGAAGAAGCAGAGGAGCCTGCAAAGGAAGAGGAAGAACTGGAAAGTATCCTTCCAGCTGGCATGCAGGTAAAGGAAGAAGAAACACCGGTAGAGGAGAAGGTGGCAGAACCGACAGAGGCTGTCGAGGAGACACCAGCACCTGTCGAGGAAGCACCGGCACCAAAGCCAGTGATGGAAAAGCAGGAAGCACCAAAGCCGGAACCAGTAGCAGAAAAACCAGAGGTTTCCACAGCTGCAGAGCAGATCCTGTCACAGGTGAAGCCAGAGGGGGCAACAAATGGTGGCGAGAAGCTGCAGTTAAAGACAAACAAGAAGGAATCCGATATCAACCTGATCAAGGATCGGATCAAGGAGCTGGTTGGAGAAGTTCCATCTGCAAAGCCGACAGCACAGCCAACCAAGAATATCCAGACATTGGAAGATCTGGATCATTTCTTAGACAAGCCACCTGTGGTTAAGCGGAATGTGGTAAAGGTAAACCGTGCGGCAATCATCCAGCAGACAGAGGCTGAGATGGAGGCAGCTGAGGCAGAAGCAGCAGCTGAGACAGCAGAGTCTGCTGAACCGGAAACAACCGTACAAAACGAAGAACCGACAAGCGGACAGACAGAAAACATCAAGGTGCCTGTGATCGAGGATATCTACGATGACATGAACATTGAGAAGAAAAAGGACGATGAAAAGGACAAGAAGCCAAAGAGTACATCTATTTTGAATAAATCTGTAACAGAGCTTGTAAAAGATGCCGTTGGTGCTGTGAGTGCAGCGACTGCAGCAACCAATTCGCCGAAAGCATTGCCATATCTGATCCGTGTAAGTACAGAAGAGCGTATCATGCTGAACAAGGCGATCTTCAAGATCGGAAAGGCAACCAGAGGCGTGGACTATACCGTTGGCGGAAATGGAGCGATCAGCCGTCAGCATGCATTTATCATTCAAAAAGATGGGGTATGTTATATCAAAGATAACAAGTCTACGAATCATACATATGTGAATGGAAAGCGTGTAGAGGATGGGGTAGAAGAAATTCTGACACATGATTCTCTCGTAAGACTTGCAGATGAAGAGTTTACATTTAAGATTCGCTAATTAGGATGATTATATCATGAGGAGGTAGCAAATGAAGGGGTTAGAGTTGAATGTAACAAAACAAAACGGAATGACATTGGTGGAGTATCAGCTTGGAGTAGCAGATGTCTATGACGACAGAGTGTCAGACAAGGTTGCACAGCTCGGAAATATTATTCCGTTCCAGTACAAGGACGAGGATGGAAAGAGAAGTATTGTCTCTTATGTGCATCATGACACTTCTCTGGAAGTGATGCTGCGTCAGACATTGAAGAAGGCAGATGTACTTGCAATCCTGAAGGGACTGTTGTGTGCATTTGAGATTGGTGCAGCAGGTGTGCAGATCTGTTATCTGGTACGCGATCTGAATTATATCTATGTAGATCCTGAGAGCAAGGCAGTAAAGTGCATTATGGTTCCTGTAAAGCAGGATCCGTTGGGACAGTCTGATATCCCGGATTTCTTCCGAAATATTGTGTCACATATGCGCTTTGATGAAGCAGACAAGGATGATTATGTAGCAAGAATCCTGACCTTGATCAATACGGATCATTATTCCAATATGAAATTAAAGGGACTTGTAGATGCGGAGATGGAGAAACTTGGTCTCTTCTATACAAGAGACGAGGGACTTAAGAAGGAAGCAGATACAACCCCAGCTCCGGAAGTACAGAACCAGAATGTAAAAGTAAATCGTGTCGGCGTGATGAACAACATGCGTCCACAGGGTATGCCAGCGATGGGACAGCCAATGGGACAGCCGGTGCCACCGATGGGTGGACAGCCAATGATGGGACAGCCAGTACCACCGATGGGCGGACAGCCAATGATGGGACAGCCGGTACCACCGATGGGCAGACAGCCAATGGGGCAGCCGGTACCACCGATGGGCGGACAGCCAATGGGACAGCCGGTACCACCGATGGGCGGACAGCCAATGGGACAGCCGGTACCACCGATGGGCGGACAGCCAATGGGGCAGCCAGTACCACCGATGGGGCAGATGCCGAAGCCGGAAATGCCAAAGCCACAGGCACCAGCACCGGAGGCACCAAAGCCAGAGATGCCGAAGCCGGAAATGCCAAAGCCACAGGCACCAGCACCGGAGGCACCAAAGCCAGAGATGCCGAAACCGGAAATGCCAAAGCCACAGGCACCGGTACCGGAGGCACCAAAGCCAGAGATGCCGAAACCAGAAATGCCAAAGCCACAGGCACCAGCACCGGAGGCACCAAAGCCAGAGATGCCGAAACCGGAAATGCCAAAGCCACAGATGCCACCAATGGGACAGCGTCCAGCGATGGGCGGACAGCCGATGATGGGGCAGCCAGTACCACCGATGGGTGGACAGCGTCCTCCGATGGGACAACCAATGATGGGGCAGCCGATGATGGGACAGATGCCAAGACCACAGGCGCCACAGATGCAGAACGGCAACCTGATGGGACAACTTGGCGGTGCACGCCCGATTCCACACTTTGTGCGTAAATCAACTGGTGAGATCATCAATATTACAAAACCAGAATTTATCATCGGTAAGTCAAAGACGAAAGCCGATTATGCAATAGAGAACAACAGCGCAATCAGCCGGGAGCATTGTATTGTAATCCAGCGCGATGGCGTGAACTATATTAAGGATAACAATTCTACAAACCATACCTATGTAAACGGGGTAGAGTTGCAGCCGGGTAAGGAAGTGCTTCTGAAGCATAAGACAGAAGTTCGATTGGGAGATGAGGAATTCACATTCCTTCTGAGAAAAGGAGAGTAATATGGAGTACATTGCAACATATCACACCGATGTAGGTACAAGAAAAGAAACGAATCAGGACTCTCTTGCAATCAAGGTTGTGAACACAAAAGAGGGAAATGTTGCATTTGCAATCGTGTGTGATGGCATGGGAGGACTCGCAAAAGGCGAGGTTGCCAGCAAAGAGGTAATCGAAGCATTTTGTACATGGTTTGATGACACGCTGGTGGATGAAATCCAAAATGGAACATTCACAGAGCAGAATCTTGTATCACAGTGGGATGATATTATCCAGATTCAGAATCGCCGGCTGGGCGCATATGGAGAGGAAAATCATTTGCAGCTTGGTACGACGGTATCTGCAATCCTGTTGTACAAGGATCAGTATTATATTGTGCATGTGGGCGACAGCCGCGTGTATGAGCTTACAAAGACAGCGAAGCAGCTGACAAACGACCAGACATTTATCGCAAGAGAACTGGCAGCGGGACGTATGACACCGGAACAGGCAAAAACCGATCCGAGACGAAGCGTACTGTTGCAGTGTGTCGGCGCATCACCGGTTGTTGAGCCGGAATTTACAAAGGGAACTGCAACAAGAAATGCAGTTTATATGCTCTGCTCAGACGGATTCCGTCATGTGATCACACCGGAGGAAATCATCGAGAAGATTGGACCGGGTGAGGCGACGGACGAGGAAAAGATGAAATATGGAGCAATATATCTGACAGAGTTAGTAAAGAACCGTGGGGAACGTGATAATATCACAGTAGCAATGGTTCGCACGATTTGATTTAGAGAGGGTTTGCCATGACGAAGGAAGGAACCGTACTAGACGGAAAATATGAAATTTTGGCAGAAGTTGGTCGAGGTGGTATGTCCATCGTGTACCTTGCCCGTGATAAGCGTTTGAACAAGCAGTGGGCGGTCAAGGAGATCAAGAATGATGGAAAGAAATCCGCAAAGACGTTGCTTAAGGGATTGGAACGAGAAGCGAATATTCTGAAGAACGTAGATCATCCGGTGTTGCCGCGAATCGTAGATATCATCAATCAGGATGGAACAATCTACGTTGTTATGGATTATATCGAGGGTGATACGATTCAGGATCGATTGAAGAAGGAAGGCGCGCAGCCACAGGAGTTAGTTGTAGAGTGGGGCTTGCAACTTGCAAGTGCATTGAATTACCTGCACAACATGAATCCACCGGTTATCTACCGGGATATGAAACCTTCGAATGTCATGATCAAGCCGGAGGGCGGCGTAAAGCTGATCGACTTCGGTACAGCAAAAGAGTACGAAATAGAGAACAATGCAGATACAACCGCACTTGGTACGAGAGGCTATGCAGCACCGGAACAGTTCGGTGATTCCAAGGGACGTGGTATCTACAATACAGATGCAAGAACAGATATCTATAATCTGGGCGCAACCCTGTACCATATCGTAACAGGAAAGAACCCATGTGAGCCACCGTATGAGATCAAGCCGATCCGCGAGTGGAATCCGATGTTGTCCTCTGGATTGGAGAAGATCATCTTAAAATGTACACAGGCAGATCCGAACGACCGTTATCAGAACTGTACGGAGCTGATGTATGCATTGGAGCATTACGATGAGCTTGACGACAGCTACCGGAAGAAGAACAAGAAGAAGCTCGGGCTTTTTGCAGCAACCGTGGCATTGGCAGTTGTATCCGGTATCACAGCCGGAATCGGATATTCCGGTATGCAGCGGATCAAGCTGAACAACTACAACCAGTATATCGAAAATGGTATGAACTACTGCCGGGAAGAGAATTACGAAGCCGGAACGGCAGAATTCAAGAAAGCAATCGAACTGGACGGCTCGGAGGAAAAAGCTTACGAACAGTACATACAGGCATACATTGATGCTACGAACAAGGCGGAGGAAGCCGGAACGGAATCTACGCTGAATCTGGATGATGCGTTGACGTTGGTTTCCAATCGAATCAGCAGTAAACATGGTGGTGTTGAGAAAAACAGCGCAGTGCTTTACAAGCTGGCACTTACTTATTTTGAGGAAGAGCGTTCTTACAGTCAGGCAGCCAAATATTTCGGCATGATTGACGAGAAGGACGAGGAATATGGAAAGCTTGCAGGCTTTTACAAATCCATTTCCGAGCTGCGATCTGACAGTACGTCGGATGCATCAGAGCTGATGCAGGCGGTAAATGATTTCGCAACCTACAACGAGAACAACTTTACGAACCAGGAAGCAACGAAGTTCGTAAACTATCGTATTATCGGCGAGATTTACAGTACAAACGTCAGCAAGGATGCGGAGACAAGCATCGCAGAACAGGCAAGTACGGTGATGGAACAGGCGGTTGCAGATCTGGACGAGTACACAGGCAATGATCTGGACGAAGAAGCAGTTATGGATATGAATTATCGTTACGACGATAACCTGATCATGATCTATGAGCAGCTTGCCAAGGAAAATGCAGATAATGAAACAGTTGCCAATGGATATTATTCGATGGCAATCAGTTATTGTGAAGACTATATTGGAATCCTGAAGATGAAGGTAGACAGCGATCCGAGCATTTCGCTGGGTGGTTCCTCTGTCAACGCGTATAACCAGTCTTATTACAATAAGATGATGACGGAAGCACGTTGTTATGACGCACAGGGCAAGACAGATGATGCACTCAAGATATACGAAGCCGCAGAAAAGGTATTCGGTACAAAGAACGAGTGGAGCGACAACGTATATGCAGAGCATCTGGATTATCTGTATCGTCTGTGTGAGGCACAGGAGCAGGATCCGAAGCTTTGGACGACGAAGATTCCAGATCTGACAAAGAAGCTGATTCAGGTATTTGATGATGGTGGTAACGTGCTTGGCATCGACAGCAACAAAACATGGTACAAACGAAAAGATACGTTGCAGATGTTGAAGGACGGTAGCTATGATATCAGCGAAGAAGAAGCGACGCAGGCACCGGATGCAAATTCCGATGATTCGCAGTCAGCAGAGATGGGAGAGTGATCAGCATGCAAAACGTATATGAGATATGTTTCTATGGCGGCTTGGTACTGGCGATTCTCCTTCTGATTGCGGCGATCGTGTTATTCATTGTATTGAAGATACCGAAGGTAATTGGAGAATTGACCGGAAGTGCTGCGAAAAAGGCAATGAAAGAAATGCAGGATGGTACAGCGAGTCCGGGCAGCGTAGCGAAGAAAGAACAGGAAAAATACTACAACATGGGAAGTGGAAAGATCACTGCGAAAGAAGCGGTTTCTACGCGGGAGGATCGTAAGGCTAATGGTAACGATTCCACCGAACTGTTGGAGAAATCAAAGGAGAAAGAAAAGAAGTTTGAAGAGACCGACATCCTTCGTCCGGGCATCAATGATTATGATACACCGGATGATGGCGAGACAGAAGTACTCGGTTCAGGTGCGGATGATGAGGCAACAGATGTGCTTCGGGATACATCGGCAGGAGATGACGGAGCAACGGATGTACTTCGAAACGACGAAGGAGATGACGGAGCAACGGATGTACTTCGAAATGACGAAGGCGATGACGGGGCAACGGATGTACTTCGGAATGACGAAGGAGATGACGGAGCAACCGATGTACTTCGGGGAGACGATGCAGACGATGAGGATGCAACCGACGTTCTGCGGATGGACGATGATGACAGTGATGCAACCGATGTATTGCGTGCCGACGATGACGACAGTGATGCAACCGATGTATTACGTGCAGATGATGACGAGGAAGGTACAAGCGTGCTGACAACCGGAACATTAGCGAAGAAGGTAAAAGTAATTTACAATATAGTAGTTGTTCATTCAGATGAAAGTATAGAGTCGGGTAGGTGAGAAAAAGGATGAAAAGAAAAGAAACAAAATCAAACAATTCAAAACACCCGGTAAAGAAGCTCATAGCATTATGGGTTGTCTTTGCTCTGCTGATTGTACCATTTGCAAACCATGTCGGTGATAAGAATGGCGCGAAAGCAGAAGGGGGGAGTGCAACTGGAGGTGTAAAGGTTGTCACAGATTCGTCCGTAGGTGTAACCGTGGATGTATCTGAGAAGATACGAATCAACAAAGATGATACAGGCGCTATTGTGACGGGAACCTCAAAAAAAACAGTATATCTGTTAGAGGGTGTACAGAGTGTAACGAAATTAAAATTGCCAGAACTTAAAAGCAATGCTACAGATTTGGCTTTGCTTGGAGCTGCTTTTTATGGAGCAGATAAGTCTGTTGATTTAGAAGTTACTTCTTCGTTGTTTCCGTTGGGAAACAATGGTGAGACAGATTTACAGGCGAATGCAGTGAAAGAAAATGGAAAGATTGGAATCTATGCAAGAGCGAAAGATACGGATTCTTGGAAATTGCAATGTGTAGTGAATGTTGTATGTTTGGATACGGTATTTACAGGTATTGCGGGACTGTATGGTGATAACGCGCACACAGATAAGCTGACAGCGGATCGATATGTAAATGAAGCATATATAGGAGTATGGGTGGATCCCATTGATATACCACCTAACACAAGCTTAAAATATTATGTAAAAACAGACAATCCTGCAACGTCAGAGGAATTAGTAAATGTAGCAAGTTATACTTGGAATTCATGGGATTTTAAAATTTCAGCAGATGCAGAGAATAACGGAAAACAAGTTTACGCATACGCGGCATTGATTGATAATGCATCATCACAGGTTCTCGAATACATAGACGCTGGCACGACTCATATAAGTAATGATGCACAGGCACCAACGATTTCGAAGGTTACAGAAGAGCAGTCAGAAGATGGGAATGTATACGTTGCATTTGATACAGGACATACAGATGACAACGGCGTATATTATGGAAACAAAAATTATTATCGGTTCACCGTAAAGGTAGAGGATGTAGCAGCAGAAAATCAGGATGCATCTGGAGTAAAAAATGTTACTGCATATTTGAATGGCGATACTTCAAAACCATTTTTAGCCAGCAAGAATGCGATAACGGGTAATTATGAGATCACAATTCAGAAAACAGATTTAGCAGAAGGCGATAACACAATTACAGTGACAGCCGAAGATAATAAGGGAAATAAGTCAGAAACATTCACATATCCGGTAAAACTTCATCAGGTTACGGACTCTACAGAGATTAAGAGTGTTAAATTCTTAGGTGAGGATGGAGATCTTCTTATAAGTGATGCAATCATCCGTGAGCCAAAGACGATTGAAATTACACTGGAATCTACCAAAAATGTAGGCAAGGTAGAGGTAAAAAGTGGAGATGATGTTTCTTTTGCAGATGTAGCTCCAGTTACAAATGCAGAGAGTGTGAAACGTGTATATTCTGTTACAGCGAAGATTCAGATCCCAACAGATGCAAATATTGCATCTACAAACTTTTCTGGATTGAAGATTGCTGTATATGAAAAAGACACAAATACAATACTTTCAGATAATAAATCTATAAAAGATATCATGTACGATGCAACTGCTCCAGAAGTAAAAAATCCGGTTATCCAGAAGAAAAAGAATGGAAGCAGTACATGGGAAGATGTAGCCGATGGCAGTTTAGAAACAGCGATTGTTACAGAACTGGATACAGAGTATAGATATATGGTAGAAGTAACCGATGATTTGAGCGGTGTCGCGAAAGTAAGCTCAGACAAAGGAGACTTCACATTTGAATCGGGTAATAAGTATGTATTCAATATTCCATCGGGTGAGCTAAATGTGACTCTTCCATATTCGGTCGCAGTTTCAGCAATAGATAACGCGGGCAATCCATCAACGACTTTGACACTTCGTGGAGTTACAAAGATTGATGATGCCCTGCGCGTAGATAAATGCGTGATTACGGATGCATCTGGAAACGATGTAACAAGCGATGTTCTGGCAGGAAAGAATACAAATGAAAAATATCAGCTGGAAGTGACTGCAAGCTCTGCTTACGTTGTGAAGAAATTTGAACTGATTGCAGGCGGTACGAATGACCAGGTAAAGGATGTTGCTGACTCTGATAATGACAAAAATCTAGACAGTCATCGTTACAGCACAACGGTGAAATTTGAATTGCCTGCTAAGACGAATATAAATGCACAGCTGGATAGTATGTATCTGAATGTGATAGATGGAAATGCACAGAAGATTCGTTACCCACAGGATGCATCTAAAACGCTTGGTACAATTTTATATGACCGTACCAATCCAACTGTATCGGTGAATGTGGCAAACGACAGCACATGGTATAAGGAATATACAATCAACTATACGATTACTTCTGGTGATAATGGCGTGGAATCACCACTTGCAAATGCCGGTTATTCTCTGGCAGGAAGCAAGGCAAATGTAACAGACAAGGAAATCGCATTGAATGGAACACAGACTTCTGTGAACGGAACGATTGCGATTCCGGAGTCAGCAGGAATTACAGGTACATCTCTTGTGTTTAATGCACAGGATGCAAGTGAGAACCTGCTTCTAAACAATCTGTATAAGATCAAGGTCGATAAGACAAATCCTAAGGCTGAATTGACAGTCAATGGAAAGACAAACATTACACAGCCATTGGATGGCGAGGTACTGATCAAGACAACGGTATCGGATAATCTGACAATCAATCAGGCGACGATCACAGTGAAGGGACCAGACACCGATGTGACAACAAATCTGAGTGGAGCAAAGGAACTGGTAAATGTCAGCCAGGAAAACAGCTTCACATTGAATAACCTGATCGGCAAGAAAGCCGCGGATGGTGACTACACCGTGACAGTCAATGTGTCAGACAAGGCAGGAAACATTGATTCCAAGACGATGAAGTTCCGCGTGGATAACACAATCCCGGTTGTCACAGCAAAGATTTCCGGGGGTACAACTGCTGGCAAGCAGCCAGGAAAGAACTTCGATGGAACTGTTTGCGATTACTTCTATCGTTCTAATGTAACGGTAGAGCTTACTTATGAGGATGAGAATATCTCAGCTTCCGGAGTAAGAGTAACAGATAATAACAACGTGGTAAATGTAACATGGCAGCGAATCGGTACATCTAACAAGTACCGGGCAAGCTATGTTTCAACCGGTATTGGTGCACATGTAATCAAGATCAATGCACAGGATAATGCAGGCAACAATGCAGTTGAAAAGCAGGTTGTATTTATCAAGGATACAGAGGCACCGAATATTGCTGCAGTAATCAATGGAGGTATGGTTTACTCTGAGAATATGGGCGTTGTTGATCTGACTTCCGATGCAACGGTTGCTTTCTCTGTAAGCGACGCAAACGAAGACGTACATGATTTCAATTACCAGCTGATTAAGACAGTACCGGATCAGCTTCCGGTAACCGCGGATGTATTGAAGACAGATAACCGGGTATTTGGCTATACAGATGAGGCTGATTATCAGGTAAAGGTATATTCTGTGGACAAGGCAGGAAACCGGAGTGCAGAAAGAAATGTACAGTTCCGTGTTGATAAGACAGCACCAGAACTGCAGATTACAGGAACTGCTTCCGGTTCGACACTGAACGCAGGAACAACCCTGACATTTAGTATGACAGAGGCATTCTGGTGGGATGCATCTGGTACGATCACGATCACAAGAAAAGCAAACGACAGCGTGGCAGAAGCCGCTTACAAGACCATCGACTTCAAGCCAACTGCACGTGTGACAACGATGACAGAGACACTTAGTGAGACAGGTGAGTATCAGGTAACATTTACCGGTAAAGACCGTGCTGGACATACCGCAGAGGCAACCAGCTATACGGTAAGAATTGATACAGGCAAGCCAATCATTACGCTGAGTGGCGTGTCAAATAACGACAAGACAACAAAGCAGGTAGAGTTCCAGGCACAGATCGAGGAGGACTTCTATCTGACAAAGTCTGTAACGATTCAGGCAACAAGAACATATCTTGATCCAACATCTTATAAGGAAAAAACAGAGGATCTGCAGATTACCGGATATAATCCGACAGCAGCAACGACGCTGATCCGAAACACATTTACAGAGGATGGTATTTATAAGATTCAGATAAACTGTAAGGATGCCGCAGGTAATGAGGATACACAGGAGGTTTCCTTCACGATTGATAAGACAAAACCAGTGATTGATCCAAAGGTCATGAGCGCATATGAAGGAACTCTGACATCCTTTGCATGGGATTACGATCTGAACGACATTATCTATGACCTGACTGTCTGCGATGCACATATGTACTTGAATGGTAGCGAGTATGACGGAACATCCGAAGTCGAGGACGGCGCATATGAGATGAAGATTACAGCCGAAGATGAACTTGGAAATGCAACTGAGAAAACAGTAAACTTCAATCTGGATACAAAGGCACCAACCTTTATTGTAACGGGTGTAGAAGATGGAGAGATCAAGAACGAGCAGTACGACATCAACGTATCCCTTCAGTTGGATGAGGATACTCTGGATGAGGTAACGCTCAATGGTTCTCCAGTTGAGATCAAGGACAATGCTGCAGCGATTACAGTTACGGAAAAGGGCGACTATAAGCTTACAATGAAGGCACATGATGATGCCGGAAATGAAGCAGAACAGACGATCAGCTTTACATATGGAGAGAAGAGTCATGTACTTCTGTATGTATTGATTGGTGTTGGCGTTCTTGCAGTGCTTGGCGGTGGAATTGCAATTATTCTGGCAGCAAAGAAGAAAAAGAATAATTAACCGGAGATAAAACCAGGTTACACAGGCAGGAGCATGGAAACATGCTCCTGTTTTGCTTGCAAACTACCGCTGGGCATATTATAATCAGAAAAGCGAAAACGGTAACAGGGAAAATTGGTAGGAGGTTGGCGCATGGTAGACGTTGCGATGCTGACAAAGCAAGGGGGAAGAGATCACAACGAGGATTACATACGGAAAGCAACATACGAAGAACAGCTCTGCCTGATCTTGTGTGATGGACTTGGCGGGCATGCCTGCGGGGAAATAGCATCGGAGCTGGTCGCAGAAAGCATAGCAAAGGGATTTGAAAAACAGGGCTACTATGCCGGATTTTTCAAGGATGCATTGGAACAGGCACAAAAAGAATTACTGGAAGAACAGGTGCGGCGGGAGCTGTGCAACTCCATGAAGACAACGGCAGTTGTGCTTGTAATCACACCGGACCTGATACAGTGGGCGCATATCGGGGACAGCCGGTTGTATCGGATTTACGAGAATGGAACAAAATATCAGAGAACGCGTGACCATAGCTTAGTACAGATTCTATGCGATACCGGAGAGATCAGGGAATCCGAGATCCGTACGCACGAGGATCGGAACAAGCTGCTGCGTGCGATGGGCGCACAGTGGGGGACGAAAACGTATGATATAAGTGCGGTTGTGGAGCGCGGAGAGACACAGGCGTTTGTGTTGATGACGGATGGTTTCTGGGAGTATGTCTATGAGGAAGAGATGCTTGCCACATACAAGGAAGCGTCCTCTGCACAGGCTTGGTTAGATGCAATGGGAAAATACGTGCTGAAGCGGGCAGACATGACAAAGACGGATAATTATTCTGCAATCGTTGTCTGCGTGGAGGAATAAAGAAGATGTTTCGGGCAGTTGTATTTGATATGGATGGTGTCATTACGGACACGGAAAAATTATACAGGAGATTTCAGTTAGAGGAAGGCAAGAAGCTGGGAATCCCGGATGATGTGATGGTCGTTGCCTGCGAGCGTATCGCGGGTGGCACGAAGTACACAAACAAGAAGAGCTTTGAAGATGTCGTCGGTATGGGAATTGATTATTTTGATTTTCGGGAAGCGGTCGTGAACAAGCTGGACGCGCATATCCGGGCACACGGCGTGGAACTAAAGCCGGGCGTCGCAGATACATTAAAATATCTGAAAGAAAAAGGTGTTAAGGTTGGACTTGCAACTTCTACGGTGCGTGAACGTGCCACGGGATATCTGAAGGCGCATCATATTGACCGGTATTGTGCAGCACCCGGTAACCATATTGTTCTGTCAGGATCTTGGTCAGACACTCTCCCACTCCCACGATACCGGTGTTCACATCTCCCGGAACCGAATCCGCAAAAGCCTCCTGGGAATGGGTGTGATAAATCAGGATTTGCGGCACATCCGGATTTTTTGTAATCGCCATGGTTTTACCAAGCAGGGAATCCAGGTTCAGACGGGCGGGGCTGGCCTGCGTGGTAGCATCAACGGCATAAAATTCCTTAATCAACGCGTCAAAATCCTGATAATAGCTCCAGTTGTATTCCTGGCTTCTTCCTGCCGCCCTGATAAAGCCGAACTGATCTGCTGACGGGACCGGAGTTTCCTCCTGTTCTGCACTTTCCTCTTCCTCCGGCCGGCCTGTCTGATTTTCCTCCTGGAGCAGCTGCGTCATTTTATCATCCAGCTGTATTCTCC
>OLIQ01000276.1_pt1 | contig 25625 bp, 18 predicted proteins | sample 1609631 | NCBI WGS metagenome assembly OLIQ01 (sample SAMEA4350114, study PRJEB24818) | metagenome | biome: human; feature: gut; material: faeces | place: Denmark | collected 2013-09
ATATATATTATACAATGTAATATTATTTATGTCAACAGTAAATATAAAAAAATTACATTTTTTAGCAAAATAATATCGGATATTCTGACAGCTTAACAGAATACCCGATATAACCATTTTTATCTCTTAATCACAAATATAGTAACGCCTTGATTAAGTCCTAATATTTTTCTCTCTATCTTAGCATTAGAGTATTTACTCACCATATTTCTAAGAGCTGTTCCACCACGATAACCATGTATAACAGAAACCTCTCTTACATCTTTCGGCAAGGTTTTCAGTGTAGAAGTTATAAGACTTCTCGCACTTTCAACAGTATGGCCATGCAGGTCTATTTCTATTGAATAAGGCATCGTTTTCACCTCTGCTTAATCCGCTGTAATTTCAGCAGTTTTTGCACCAACAATTTCAATTAAATCCTTTGGTGCAAGCTCTATCTGATAGCCTATCTTTCCTGCACTAACTATTATTGTTTCTATATTCTCGGCGGACTTGTCAAATACTGTTACAAATTGCTTTTTCATTCCGATAGGTGAACAGCCTCCTCTGATATATCCAGTAACCTTATTTATATCCTTAACATGAATCATTTCAACATGCTTTTCGCCAACAGATTTTGCTGCCTTTTTTAAATCAAGTTCTTTTAATACAGGAACTACAAAAACATAATAATCTCTGCCCGCACCCTTTGTAACCAATGTTTTGAAAACCTGTTCTGGATTTTGCCCCATCTTTTCCGCAACAGCTGCACCATCAATAGCTCCGTCACTATGGTCATAGGTATGTGCTTTATATGTAATCTTTGCTTTATCAAGAATACGCATAACATTTGTCTTAAATTCTGACATATTATTTCAGTCCTTTCAGCTTTAAATCAACTTTACATTATAATAAAATTTAATGGTGACTTTGTCAATATTTTTAGAATTGTTATATTAAGCTTTGATTATATAACAAAAAGGACATCAAACACACTCTTATAAAATGCGTCTGATACCCTTTATTTATTGGGAGTTGAAAATATTAATAAATATAGAAAATTTCAGGTATTAACTTCTGTCATATGCCTTACAAATTTAATCTTATCCATAGCTTTAAGCATTGCTGTAATAACAACAAGCTTCACTATGGTCATTGGTATTATCTGAACAAAAAGGCGTGAAACAAGGGTAGAAAAATAGAATGCAAAGAAATCTGTTTCATTACCTTTATAAAGTATTGTCAACCATAATGGTGTAATAAACAAGCTAAAAACAAATTCTGATATAAGTACCGAAATTAAAATTCTTATAAAGCTATCACTCTTTTTAAGAAGCAATCCAAATATAGCACCTACCAGCATAGCTGAAATCGTAATCGGCGGAAACCATATTCCAACAGGGCGAAACATCACTCCGATAATATCGCCGATACCTGCTACTTCTGCAGCTCCTATTGCACCATAAAGTCTTGCGGCAATAACTACTGGAACAAATGAAAAGCCTATTTTGATATTCCACACCTGAAATGTAAGAAATTGTGAAATTACAAACTGGGCAGCAATAAGAATTGCAAATACTGCCATTGTTTGTGTTGATAGCTTAACATTGACTTTGCGACTTTTTGTTTCATTCAATTTGTTTTTGAACATAAAAAAACCTCCTTATTTTTACAGAATCGCTGTAATGAAATAAGAAGATTACTTCTTTACATTATCAAACAGCGGGATGCAGACTGCGTACCGCAAGAAATTCTTTTCGTTCATACGACAACTCCCCGTTCGTATGACACTTAACGCACACAATCTTACTCTGTAGCTAATACTATACACCCTCAAATACATTTTGTAAAGGAAATCTTCTGGCAATGGTTTTATATTTTATATGACACTTGAAATTGTGTTTTTTCGAATACTTGCTATTATCGCAAAAAAGGTATATAATAAAGATTAGGCAAATTTTATAGCACACAAACTATAATATGCAAATTTCTTAGAAGAAGGGATTCTTTATGACTAAAATTGATATTTTTTCAGGCTTTCTCGGTGCAGGAAAAACTACACTTATCAAAAAGCTTATCGAAGAAGCCTTTAAGGGCGAAAAGCTCGTTTTAATTGAGAATGAGTTCGGCGAAATCGGCATTGACGGCGGTTTCCTCAAGGAGGCTGGCGTGCAGATTAACGAAATGAATTCTGGCTGTATCTGCTGTTCTCTTGTTGGTGATTTTGAAAAGGCTCTCGGCAAGGTTCTTGAGGACTACTCTCCTGACAGAATCATCATTGAACCATCAGGCGTTGGTAAGCTTTCAGATGTTATTAAGGCTGTTCAGGCTGTCGTAACAGATAAGGTTTGCCTTAACGGTTTTGTTACAGTTGCAGATGCTACAAAGTGCAAGATGTATATTAAGAATTTTGGTGAGTTCTATCTTAACCAAATCGAATATGCAAGCACTATCGTTCTCAGCAGAACTCAAAATCTTTCACAGGAAAAGCTTGATGCCGCTCTTGCCCTTATTCGTGAGCATAATAGCAAAGCAAGAGTTGTTACAACTCCATGGAGCGAAATCTCTGGTAAAAACATTCTTACAGCAATCGAGGGTGACAACTCCTTCACAGAAGACCTCCTCAAAGAAGCTGAAGTTTGCCCAACCTGCGGACATCATCACCATGACGGTGAACATTGCGACCATGACCACGACGAGCATGAACACGAACATTGCCATCACGACCACGATGAGCATGACCACGAACATTGCCATCACGACCACGATGAGCATGACCATGAGCATTGCCACCACGACCACGATGAGCATGACCACGAGCATTGCTGTCATGACCATAACGGACATCATCACCATGCTGATGAAGTATTCACAAGCTGGGGCAAGGAAACTGCAAAGCACTTCACAAAGGAAGAAATTGAAGAAATTCTCTCTGCTTTGAATAACACTGAAAAGTATGGTTTCATACTTCGTGCAAAGGGCATTGTTGCAGGTGAAAACGGTGAATGGATTCACTTTGACTTCGTTCCTAAGGAATCAAATGTAAGAAATGGTTCTGCTGACTATACTGGCAGGCTTTGTGTTATCGGTTCTAAACTTAATGAGGCTGCTCTTGCTGAACTTTTCGATTGCTAAGAGATTTTCCCGAAAGGATTTGATTAAATGACTATACCTGTTTATCTGTTTTTGGGATTTCTTGAGGGCGGAAAAACTCAGTTCATTCAAGAATCTATGTCTGACAAACGCTTTCACGATGGCGACAGAACACTTATTGTTGTTTGTGAAGAGGGTATCGAGGAATTCGATACATCTAAATTCCATGGTGGAAATGTTACAATAGCAGTTATAGAGGACGAAGCCGAGCTTAATGCCAAGCACCTCGAGGAACTTCGCAAAAAGTGCAGAGCTGAAAGAGTTCTTATCGAATATAACGGTATGTGGCTTATTCAACAGCTTGCCGAAGCACTTCCTAAGAACTGGCAAATCTATCAAACAATGATGATGCTTGATGCTACAACATTTGATATTTATAATGCTAATATGCGTCAGCTTATGATAGATAAATTCTCCGCCGCAGAAATGATTGCAATAAATCGTTGCGAGCCTGGCATTGATAAGGCTAAATTCCATAATGCAGTTCGTGCATTGAATCGCCGAGCAAGTATTGTTTTTGAATATAAAGATGGTTCTATCGAGCCAGACGACATCAAAGACGAATTACCATTTGACCTTAAAGCACCTATTGTTGAGATTAAGGACGAGGATTTCGGTATACTTTATCTTGACGCTATGGACGAGCCTGATAAGTATGATGGTAAGATTATCAGCTATACGGGCATTGTCGCAAAATCCCCTAAGCTTCCTAAAAATACCTTTATCGCGGGGCGCTTCTGTATGACCTGCTGTGCTGAGGATATAAATTATATTGGTTTTGTCTGCAACTCAAATACTGACCTCAAACTTAAAAATAAAGGTTGGTATAAGGTTAAAGCTAAGATTAAGGTTGAGAATAATTCAGCTTATCAAGGCGTTGGTCCTGTTCTATATATTCTTGCAGTTGAACCGGGCAAAAAACCTGACGAAGAGCTTGTTTACTTCACCTAAGGAGCGATTCAGATATGATATGCGACGATATGCCGCTCTTACTATGGTTTCAGTGTGATAATCCATTTTCTGAAAGCGAAGGAAATTTTCGCTATTGTCTTTCACCAAAGGATAATGACGAAAAAGAACGCACTCTACTTTTAGAAATTTGGACTGGAAAGTTTTGCAAGGAAAAAAGCGAAATTTTGCATAGTCAGGAATTTCCTATGAGTGATGATGGAATTCAAGAGGCTGTCACTGTTATCAAAGAAAAATTAAATACTATCGCTTAAAATTTTAATCCGCCTTTGGTATTTATATCAAAAGCGGATTTTTATATAAAACTAAAAATCAATTAACTCCTTCAGCTCTCGATATTTGAATTCCAGCAGCAAATATATACCTCTTAGCGTAATTTTGCTGACAACAAAACTTCATTTATATATAATAATCATATCAAAAGAAAGGAGGTTTTAAAATTGAACATTCGGATTGAAATAACAGACACAAATAAACCTTATGCGGTTATATATACAAATAAAATCACACCAGAGGTTCAACAGGCGGTTTCATTGCTTGATACTAAATCAGAACTTATTACCGCAAACGATGATGAAAAAATCGTCATTATTCAACCCACAGAAATTTATATGATTCGTATTGAAAATTCAGAAACCATTATTTATTGTGAAAACCATAAGTACCGCTCTAAGAAAAGGCTTTATGAGCTTTTATCATTACTTGGCAAAGATTTTATACAAATCTCAAAAAGTGCAGTAATAAATCTTAAACAAATTGATTTTGTTGAACCATCATTCAGCGGTATGATGAAACTTTTTCTAAAAAACAAACAAAGCGAATATATCTCAAGAAAATATTTGTCTGAATTTAAGAAATGTCTTGGTTTATGAAAGGAGTTTTATTTATGAAAAAATTTTTAGGAAGAACTTTTTTAGGAATTGCTTGGGGCTGCACTATAAACTGCCTTGTTATGCTTATAATATCATTTTCAGAAGGCAAAATTTATTTTACTGCAAACGAATATCTCAAACAGCTTATCTGTTCAGCGGTTGTCGGAATAGCATTTGCATTGCCAACTTTGATATACGAAAATGAAAAGCTTTCACAAGGAATAAAGTGTCTTATTCACCTTGGCATCGGCTTTATTATTTATTTTATTACTGCCTTTATTGCTGGTTGGCTTCCAATTAGTTTAGGCATAGGAATAGTTATAAGTTCTGTTTTAATTATGATTGCACTATCATTTGTAATTTACTTTTTCTTTTGGCTTTATTATAAAAACGAAGCTAAAAAGATAAATCAAAAAATAAAAAAACCTTAAAATAAGTCTTAAATTTTTTTAATTTATGTCATATTAAAAATCCTATCTATTAAAGCAATAAATTGCCCAATAGATAGGATTTTCTTATATATAAACTAACTTTCCTGCATTGGTGGAGTAAAATTCTCTATTGCCTCTCTAAGCTTTGGGTGATGAATTATAAAATGAATTGCCGGAGATTTTCCCTTAGAAATCATAACCCACTGCCCTTGATGTATTATTATCTGCAAGTTGCGGAAAGTATGTGCAGATGTCTGCTTAAAAATATAATTTGGGTGTTTTTCTGCATACTTCAGGCTTTGCTTTAAATGTTCAAGATAGTCTTTGTATGTATACAGTATATCATTTTCGTAAAACATTCCGGAAAGAGAGAGTGACATAGGATAGTTTTCAAATTCTTCTTTAGTTATATAAGGAATTTCGTCCTCAATGATATTATTTTTAAGAATTTGCCCTGCAATATTTCTTTGTTGTTCAGCATAAGACATTATATTCTGTTTATCTGCTTCCGAAAGAGAATGTTTTTCTAAAAACTTCTTTAAATAATTCTCCTCCATAGTATAAAGTGGTAGTGAAGATAAAATACTTCTTCTCTTTCCTTCTGTGTGAACATCTGAAAATAAAAAAGCATTCAATGCACTTACACTATCCTCTCTATAAATATCCATAAGGGAATGTGCATTGCTTAACAGTTCGTTCGCTCTCTTATTATAATAGGCAACCTCGTCCTTAGATTTTGTAAGGTAATACTTTCCGTCACTATGATAACCAGAAATAGCCTCACCAGATAATGCAACTGTTCCTGATACTTTAAGGAAATGCAAAAAAACACTATTCTGTATACCTTTTATATAATATGGCGAAATCTGACCTGTCATATACATAGGTATATAGCTTTCAAGCCCGAGCATCATTTCTGAAAACGGTCTATCAACATTATGTATCATATTTAAGTGCAAGCCTTTTTTTAGCATCATAGCCATACCAAACATCCACTTTTTAGGAAAATCTGCGTCCTTAGCCATACTTTCCATTGGCATATCACTATACATTATAACTTGTTCCATAGATTTAGAAAGAACTGTCGCCTTGAGAAAATCAAGCTCACTCTGCATCATATTTTTTAAACCAAAATAGCTTTTTGATGTCGGAAGCTGAAACGGCAACGTTGGTACTTTTAATTCATCAAAATGTATCGCTTTAATATATTCATTTAAATCAAATTCATTTAGCTTATCTAAAAAATTTGATATGTTATTATCACTCTTGCCTTTTCCATCTATAAGCCATTCTTTTATCTTTTCAAAACGCTTTGAACTATCGGAAAGTTCTTCTTTTGAACATTCCAAAAGTTCAGAAAGTATTTTTATCTGAGAATCGTTCTCTACTTCTTTCGCAACACAGCATGCAACATCCTCTGCAAATTTAACAGGCTCAGCAGGCTGACGAGAACCACTCTTTATTCTGAATATTGTTGAAGAATCATAGTTTATATATTTACAAAGCTTTGATACATTTATATTCATTATTGAAATCAATGTATTAAAATTTTTTCTTAATTGCTCTCTATCTGCTGTACTTACATCATCACATTCAAGAAAAGAATCTATAACTGATTTTTTTGTTATATTAGGTTGTTTATTTTCTGCTAATATAACAATAGCTTCACAAAGTCTTTCCAAAGCCTCGCTATTAATTTCAGGCACACGCTCACCAGAACGATAGCGACTGATAGTAGAGGGTGATAAACCCGAAACCTTACATAAATCCTTAGCAGTACAATTTATAATTTCTATATAATCATTAAGTCTTTCATTAAATTTCATCTTATAAACCCCACACTTCTATATAATTATACACCCCATGTTAAATTATAAAAGTTATTTTCCAAATTGGAAAGTGACATTATGGAAATTATTCACTACACTATAATATCTTATAGTATAATAAAAGTGTAAAAATTTCAAGCCTATGGAGGTGTATTTTAGCTATGGTAACTAAAACTTAAACTAAACAAAGCTAAAATAAATTATTTAGTAAAGCGAGGTTGAGAAAATATGAAAAAAACATCAATCAAAAAAACAAACCAAGTGCTGTCGGTTTTGTTATCGTCTTGTATGCTATTATCAGCTACCACAGCGGCTTCGGCTACTTTAGTAACTGACACTACACGAAATGAACAAATACAAACAAATCTTCCGCCCGAACATACTCCAAAAACATGGACGCTGACCCATGAATTGGGAGGACCTTTTAATTATGTCATTATGCCAGGTGACAGTGTAGTATATAAAGGTGAAACAAAACATTCTATAGAAAAAGGCTTATATGGTCAAGATGTTGCATGGACTAGTGTAGATGCAGGATTCAGCATAAAAAAATATGATACCACATATCTGAAATCAAACTTACCTGAAATTGAATTTACAACAACTGAATGCCGAAATTATGATAGTATTGATGGAGAAAATACTCAAAAAGGTGATATGGTAAAAACCAATACCGGATTTACCAACAATACTGGTAAGATTCTTAGACTATGGTGTACTGGATCTGGCGGTATTGCTGGATATAATATATGGAGTGCAGAAAATAATGTTGTTCAAGTTGCAGGCGTAGTTTTTCGTGAAGCATATGTAACCTTAGAAGCATATGAACCTGAATATAATTTCTCATATGATTTACAAGGCGGTACAGTTCAAGTAGAAAACCTGCCAGATAAATATTATATAACTAATGAAGACTATACTCTTAATATTCCTGCACCTACAATGGCAGGCGAACATTTCTACCGCTGGAGCGGAAGTATTCCATGGGGAAATAGTGCAACTATTTATCCTACTGGTAAGGCAAAAGGACAATCATACACTGATTTCACCTGGAGTTTGGATGATAATTCGTTGGGTACTTGTGATTTTAAAGATTCCGAATTAGTTGCAAACTATCAACCAGGCTTCACTATGAGTTTTCATGGTATGAAGGGCACAGTAAATAATCAAAGTGATTATATTTACGAAATTGACAAAGAATATAATAAGGAAAAAGATGTCACTGAATATATAGGTTTTGATGAAACTGATTTGGACATTTCCAGAAATGGCTATACCTTTGCAGGCTGGTATCTTGATTCCGATTATACTCGTCCATTCTATGGTCTTAATGATGACCGCACCTATGATATGAATGGTGATGGTGTATATGATTATAAGGATGAAGGCGAACCTTTTGAGGGTAGTAACTGGAATATGGATTTATATGCCAAATGGGAGTCTGCTAAAGCACCTGAAATAACCGAAGGCTCAAAGCAAACATGGATAAAGGCTTCAAACGAAGGAGCAAGCTTCCGCTCTGATGCTGAATATGATGATTTTATCAAAGTTACTATTGATGGTGCAGACCTCTCAACAGAGAATTATACTGTTGAATCAGGAAGCACTATTGTAAAACTTAAAGCCTCATATCTCGAAACTCTTACTATTGGCAAACATACAATCGCAATTGTATCTGAAAGTGGTACGGCTGAAACAGAGTTTTCTGTTGAAACACAAAAAACTGATGTAGACACAACTATTGCCTTTAAACCAGGTGGGACTTGGATACTTATAAATCCTGGTAATAAATTAGACAGCAAACATTGTGCTTATGGTGAGTTAACACTCGATTCAGACCAACAATATGAAATTATAAATGAATTTTGGCTTCGTGACGATGGCAAAGTAAACTCTTCATCAGGCAAACATGAATATGATATATTTGAATCTGGTCGCAGCTACACTTATGGTATGGAACTTAAAGCAAAAGACGGATATAAGTTCAATAAAACTGCCAAATATCTGATTAAAGACTCTTGGCATTTTGAAGATATAGATGATGCAATTTGCACTGTTTCTGAAGATGAAAGTATTCTTACCATAAAGAATATGCACACAACGACATTTGAATCTCTTGACAATTACAAAGTAATTGATACGATAGAAGTCAACAATGCTACTTTGACATTCAATGTGGGTGATACTCCTAAATTCACAGGCAAAGAACCCGAAAACAGTAAATACAGTATTGTAGAATATTGGCGTGATAATGTCAATGGTGAAGGTATATGTACAAGTCCATTCTTCAATCAAGCTTTTGAAAAACATATTGAGAAATTCAAGCCAGGCGTCAACTACGAATACAGTATATATTTTAGAATAAAAGGCGACGCATGGGAAGAAGGTTATCGCTTAGCTGATAGTGTTACGATTAAAATTAACGGAAAAGACATAGATTTCAATATTGAAGATATTGATTATAACGCTAGTGTTGAAGCTTGGACTTCCAATCTTATCTCTATGACACCAACAGAAGTTACTCAAGACAATAAGGTAGATACCAATATCAAGATTACAAACACAATGCTTGATATCTATCCAGGAAACACACCGAGAGGTCCTCTTTCAAACGGCACTAACGCTCATGGCTATGGTGCAAAAACAAATTCAGAGCAATATGAGCTTACAGATGAATTCTGGGTTCGTGATGATGGTAAGGTAAATTATTACAGTGACCCATACGGTAGTGAAGGAAAAAACGAATATGGTACTTTTGAAGTCGGCCATAGCTATACCTATGGCATAGAGCTTAAGGCGAAAAGTGGATATATATTCGACAAAAATGCTGAATATAAAGTAAATGTGGACGGCACAGATATGACTGGTACAACTTCTGTTGTTTCAGAGGACGGCAAAACTCTTACCATAAAGAATATCAAAACAGAAGAGTTTAAAGCTCCAAGTGCTGATAAAGAAATTAACACAGTAGAAATTAATAATGCAACCCTCAACTTTAAGGTTGGAGATGTTCCCGTATTTACAGGAAAAATTGATAATGATATGTATTATATCGACCATGAAAGATGGGATGGCTCAGACAACACCGGCTGGACATCATCTGAATACTGGAATCAAAGATATGGCGATTTTGAAGGAAGCTGGGGTATGCCTATTACAGCCTTTGCTGCTAACACAGAATATACCTACGGCGTTTATCTGAAGTTGACAAAAAATGCATATAAAGAAGGTTATCGTTTCAGCAAGGATGCTAATAAGTTTAAGTTAATATTAAACGGTCAAACTATCAATTTTAGTAACCCTGAAAATGATATAAGCACTGACGATTATGATGGCTTCTCAGTATGGTTTAGCAATGTTCTTGTAATGACACCTACACAAAATTCTGAACCAGATAACCCATCTAATCCTGAAAAGCCAAACAAACCTGGTGAACCATCTACACCAGATAACCCAAGCAACCCTGGCGAACCAGCTACACCTGATAAACCAAGCAATCCTGACGAACCAGCTACACCTGATAACCCAAGCAATCCTGACGAACCAGCTACACCTGATAACCCATCTACCCCGAGCATTCCTAATAATTCTTCCAATCAAAATGGAAAAGTTCCTCAAACTGGTGCAGACAATATGATTATATGGTTTACACTTGGTTTAATCTCAAGTACCTCTATTATTGCAATAGCAATGTATAGAAAAAGAAAAAAATCCTCTAAGTAATTTGATATAACTTTCCCCGAGTTAAGGGCAGGAGGGTAGAAAAATATTCCAGTGGAATGTTTTTCGTAGGGAACTCTATCAAGGGTTTTCTATTCAACTAATGTTACTGATAGAAAAAATAAAAGAGGTGAACTTAGTGACCTAATCTGCCCCAGATTGTGCAGACAGTACAAAAAGTGTACTTAAGATAGAAAATTAAATTTTAAGAAACAAACTGATTTCGTTTTTCAAGCGGAGTCAGTTTTGTTTTTGTTTGAATACGGTAATTGTTGTAGAAGTTGATGTATTCTGTGGATACACTCGGTTTTGAGTATGAAAAAGAAATTTTCAGCTAAAGCACAATATTTGCTACTTGATATTCAATAGATAACTCCACTTCCTTTTTGTGAGCAAGAGAAAATCCCATATTAACCTGTTTTCTATTTCTAATCGCTTATATATCTGTAACTTCTTGATATAAAAAATCCCCCTATGGTAGTTTCCTTTATTCCACCATAGAGGGTATCTTTTTCTATTTTCCGTTTTTTACAGACTTGTCCATAGCCTACCTCTTTAGAAACAAAGAGATATTAAGAACCTTATCATTAACAAGCACAAGGACTCCGTCCACCGATTCTACAAGCTTTTTATTTTAGAACCTGTCTTAGATTATCAGCCAGAAATGGCAGAATTGATGTCATCTCTCATACGGATAGCTTCTCGTCTTGCGGCGGCTGCAAAATCCTTTTCGTCACAGCCTTCTTTTTTGTATGCACACATAATTCCACGAGAAGAATTGATAATAGCACCAATACCATTTGAATCAAATGCAGGAGCAACATCTTTTGCACCGCCACCTTGTGCACCATATCCAGGTACAAGGAAGAAGGTGTGGGGCATAGATTTTCTCAATTCTCCGAGCTGTGCAGGATATGTTGCACCTACAACAGAGCCTACTGCTGAATATCCATATTTACCGACAAGCTCTGAACCCCAGTTTTCGCACATTTCGCCCATAGTTGCATATACAGACTTGCCGTCTGCAAGCTCTCTGTCTTGAAGTTCGCCTGATGATGGATTAGATGTTTTGACAAGTACGAAAATTCCCTTGTCAGAATCTTCACAAATCTTGAGCAATGGCTTAATGCCGTCTGTTCCGAGATAACCATTAACAGTAAGTGCGTCTGCACCAAAAGCCTCAAACTTAACACCCTCAACATCTGTTTTGCCAAGGTGAGCAGTTGCATAAGCCTCCATAGTTGTGCCTATGTCGTTTCTCTTGCCGTCTGTAATTACGAACATACCTTTTTCTTTAGCATATGAGATAGTTTCATATAGAGCCTTAACGCCATAGAAACCATACATTTCATAGTAAGCTGCCTGTGGCTTTATAGCAGGAACTATATCGCAAAGAGCATCAATAAGAGCCTTGTTGAATGTGAGGAGAGCATCTGCTGCACCCTCAAGATTCTTGCCATATTTTGCGTAGGATTCCTCTTTAATGTATACAGGAATATAATCAAGCTTTGGGTCAAGTCCTGCTACTGTCGGATTTTTAGTTTCAATAATTTTAGCGATAAGTCTGTCAAATGACATTGTAATCAGCCTCCGTTTAATTTTATTCTGCAGTGTATACTATTCTGCCACCACAAATTGTATATTTAACACGAGATTTAAGAGTTTTACCCTTAAATGGTGTGTTTTTTGATTTTCCGTGCAGTTTATTTTCATCAACTACCCATTCTTCATTAGAGTCAAAGAGCATAATATCAGCAGGTGAACCAACTGTTAGTGAGCCAGCATTTATTCCAAGAATTTCTGCAGGGGTTGTTGACATAAGCTTTATAAGCTTTTCGAGCGACATAATACCAGTGCTTACAAGAGCGGTATATGAAGCCGAGAAAGAAGTTTCCATACCAATACTTCCGTTAGGTGACTTCTCAAAATCAGCTTTTTCTTCTGGAGTATGTGGTGCATGGTCTGTTGAGATTGCATCGAGAGTGCCATCAAGAAGTCCGTCTATGATAGCTTGCCTGTCTGTTTCTGTTCTAAGAGGAGGGTTCATTCTGAAATCTGCATCATGCTTGAGAAGTTCATTTTCTGTAAAGGTAAAGTAATGTGGGCAGGTTTCTGCGGTAACACGAACACCACGAGCCTTTGCATCACGAACAAGTGCAACAGAAGTAGCTGTGCTGACATGGCATATATGAATAGCAGTTCCATATGCAGCAGCTATTGCAATTTCTCTTGCTGTACCAGTATCCTCAGCGGCGGCAGGTATGCCTTTTATACCAAGAAGTTTAGAAACCTTGCCTTCGTTAATTTTTCCGCCGTCTGCAAGAAATAAATCTTCGCAGTGTGCAGTAACTGTAAGACCAAGCTCATCAGCAAGTTGCATAGCCTCTGCCATAAATTTTGTATTTACAACAGGTCTGCCATCATCAGAGAGAGCAATAATTCCCGCCTCTTTAAGTGCAGGAATATCAGTCATTTCCTCACTTTTTAAGCCCTTAGTAATCGCTCCGACAACATAAACTCTTGCGTCTGCATTTTTTGCTTTATCAAGAATATACTTTACAGTTTCTGGAGTATCAACAGCAGGCTTTGTGTTTGGCATAGCAAGTAAGCTTGTTACACCACCAGCCGCTGCACTTTTACACCCAGTCATAATATCCTCTTTATCAGTAAAGCCTGGGTCACGAAGATGTACATGCATATCTACAAGACCTGGAGCGGCATAAAGACCTGAACCATCAATGGTTTTGCAATCGACAGTAAGATTTTTACCAAGCTTTGATATAACGCCGTCCTCAATCATAATATCGCTTATGCAGTTAAGGGATTGTGAAGGGTCGATGATATGCACATTTTTAATGAGCAGTTTATCCATTGGAAATCAAACCTTTCTTGAAATTTTATCAGCCAAGCTGATATAAGTTTATTTCTTCTCGGAATTATTGATTTCATCTGTTGTCTGCTGTGCCTTAGTCTGTGACTGTGAAAGGCTTTCAGGGTCGTTTTTTCCGAAAAGTTTTTCAAAGCGAGATTCTGTTTTTAGAGCAGGAATTGTGCTTTGAGGGGTTCTGTTGTGAACATTTTCTTCATCATTTTGAATAGGCTTTTCAAAAACAACGCTACCATCTTTTGGCTCGTTATTAGCATTGGTTTGTTTATTGTCGGAACTCTCATTATTTTCTGTTGAATTTTTAACACCAAAGAGCTTTTCAAAACGGGATTCTGTTTTATCAAGGCTTTCGCTGTTTTCAGAAGATGAATCGTTTTTGCCAAAAAGTTTTTCGTATCTTGAAGATATATCACTTTCTGTTGTAGTTTCCTTTATTGGAGCAGATGGAGCTTTTTTAACAGGCTCTGCAGGATTAGCAATAGGCTGTGGCTTTTCAACGGGTTCTACAGGCGCAACAATAGGCTGTGGCTTTTCAACAAGCTTTGCAGGTGCAATTACTGGCTTTGGAGTATTGTCGATAGGCTTAGTGCTTGCATTTATTTTATTTTCATGCTCAAAAGCATCTTCATCAATTTCAGGAACAACAGCCTTTTTAATTCTTCCGAGGAAGCTTTTTAAAGACTTATCTTTAGTGTCATGAGTATCAGGTTCGGTAATTTCAGGCTTTTTATCTTCAACTACTGGAGCAGACTCAATTTTTTCAGAGGTTTCTTCCTCGATTGGTTTAATATCATTCTTAGTCTTTGGAACGGTAAAGGTTTCAGTTGTAAGCTGAATACCAGCTTGCTCAGGCGTTTTAGAAACACCAGTTGTTATATAATCCACTGTTCCAGGAGGATTATATTTAGGTGCTTTTGGAAGATTTGGATTTGTTTTAGTTTGCTCATCATTTGAATTATAAATCTCAATTTTCTCTATCGTTGGTTGTGCATCAAATAGTGCAAAATCATCAAACTTATAAGCACTTTCTTCTGAAACAGCTTTTTCTTCTATTTTTGTTTCAGTCTTTTTATCATCTGTTTTTGACTCAGAATTTTTTTCGTACTTAGGTTCAATAGATGTTACTTCTTTTTTTGACTCGAGCTTAGGTTTGTCAGGTTTCTTAGAATCCTTTTTTTTATCTTGCTTTTTAGGCTTCTGTTTTTTGTCTGACTTTTCAGCTTTTTTATCATCTTTTTTCTTTGACTTGTCTTCGGTCTTATTTTTTGTTTCAGAATTTTTCTTTTCAGGTTTTTGCTCCGAAATATTATTATTTTCAATTTCGGCTAAAAGCTTCTTTTTCTTGCAAGAGCGACTTATAAGAACTGAAATCAAAACTATGAAAAGAACTATACATACACCAGCAGTAGTATAAATGAGAATCATCATATTTTTGATTTCGTCATCATTTGTATCTGCTTTAACAGGTGGCTTAATGTCTGTAAAGGAAACGCTTTTCATAACAGCTTCAAGAATTTCTTTTTGTTGGTCGCTAAGGTCTTTAGCACGAGTTTGAAGTGTAATGGTAATTTTCTGACCATTTACAACAGTATAATTTTGAATACCAGCAATATCATCGCCATCTTCTGTTGAATGATAATTTAAGCTAAGATATAGAACATCACCATATTTTTTCTGTGTGCAAGAGGCGTATTCTTTTTGTTTTGTAAGAGAGTTTGTAATTTCAATTAAATCCTTGTCAGAAAGTTCTGTGAAGTTATTTATTGTTTTACTGTCCTCATCTTGTGTCATAGTTACGGTTATATCATAGGCAAAATCCTCTGGAGAAGCCTTGAGATACATATTAGATTTTTTAAGAGATGCAACAGCTTCTTCTGCGGTCATCTTAAAAAGCTCAAGGGCTTTTTCGTTTTGCTCACCACTTCTCAAGATTGCATAAACATCATTTGGGAGAGCAATATTCATTTTAAGTGCGTCAAGCTTATAATTGATAAGGGGGATTTCGCTTTTGTCACTTCTTTTAGAGGTTTCTTTTGAGCTTTCTTGTTTGCTTGGCTCTTGGCTTGATTCTACAACACTTGGTTCAGAGCTTGGCTCTTGACTCGGTTCTTCAACACTTGGTTCAGGGCTTGGCTCTTGACTTGGTTCTTCAACACTTGGTTCAGAGCTTGGCTCTTGGCTTGGTTCTTCATATGGATTATTTATAGGAACAAAATATCCATAGGAGTTAAGGTCATAATATATTCTTGTGCCGTCTTCATCATCAATATACGCATATCCTAATGCATCATATCTAATATTATCTTGTACATATTGGTTGTAACCTGTTTGCGGGTCGGTTTCACCAGGAATAGCCATTACGGCAGAAGAAAATACGCACGAGGCCGCCAAAAGTGCAGCTAAAATAGCCGTAAAACGCTTCATAACAATTACCTCCGTTTTAAATTCATATGCACGCTTAGACATATGTAGGTCGTTTTATAGTATAATGTGGCTGTGGATTTTTTATATAATTAGCCGATTATATTATCATTATACTTTATATTGTCGAAAAACACAAGTAGCGGATAAATCTGTTTATTTTGTTTTAAGATAATAGTTAAGGGATTTAGCTCTTTACGAAGAGCGACCAAAGACTTTGCTTTTAAAAAAGCTTGAGCAAAACTTTTACCTATCTTATGTAAGTAAATCTAATCCACATAAAAAGGACACAACTCATAATCTGAGCTGTATCCTTTATTTATACTTAATTTATTTAACTTAGAAAAGTGTTGTTGAGAGGTATCTCTCGCCTGTATCCGGAAGAAGAACTACAATATTCTTGCCCTTATTCTCAGGACGCTTTGCAAGAACTGTTGCAGCGTGAATTGCAGCACCTGATGAAATACCCACAAGAAGTCCATCACTCTTTGCTACTGCTCTTGCACCCTCAAAAGCATCGTCATTAGAAACCTTTATAATCTCATCAACTATATCAAGATTCATTACGCCAGGAACAAAGCCTGCTCCAATACCCTGAATCTTATGTGGACCTGCCTTTCCGCCCGAAAGAACTGGTGATGATTCAGGTTCAACAGCAACAATCTTAACATTAGGATTCTTAGCCTTGAGAGCCTCGCCATTACCTGTTATAGTACCGCCTGTGCCAACACCTGCAACAAAAATATCAACCTTGCCATCAGTATCTCTCCAGATTTCTTCAGCAGTAGTCTTTTTGTGAATTTCTGGATTAGCCTCATTTTCAAACTGCTGTGGAATTATAGCGTTTCCATATTCCTCAACAAGTGCATTAGCCTTTGCAATAGCACCCTTCATACCCTCTGCACCAGGGGTCAACACAACCTCAGCACCAAGTGCTGAAACAATCTTTCTACGCTCAATACTCATTGTTTCAGGCATTGTAAGAATAAGTCTTAAACCCTTTGAAGCAGCAACAAACGCAAGTCCAATGCCTGTATTACCACTTGTAGGCTCAATAATAACAGTATCCTTGTTAATCTTGCCATTAGCAATGCCTTTTTCAATCATAGCATAAGCAACTCTGTCCTTAACGCTTCCGAGAGGGTTAAAATACTCAAGCTTTGCAATAATCTTAGCATCAAGATTATTATTAGCTTCATAGTTTGTGATTTCGAGTAAAGGTGTATTTCCAATAAGGTCTGTAAGTTTAGTAGCAATTTTTGACATAATATCTATCTCCTCTAATAATATATTTTTATTTAATTCAGATTATGATTAGTGATTATACGCGGCAACATCGAAAGTCGATATAAAGCATCTTTTCTATTCTCCTGTATTCCTATCTTTTTAGTATGTTTTACTGTGATTACATTATATGACGATTCAAACTATTTGTCAATAGCTTTTATTTATATTTTTAAAACTTTCTAAAAAAGCGGAAACCCATATTTTTATAAAGGATTTCCGCTTTAACTTTTATCATTATGTGAGTTTGATAATAACCTTTAGCTCATAATAATCTTGAAAAAGATTGGGCAAAATTTTAAATTGTCTTAGAAAATCTCTCAATTATTCTTCCTCATCATCAGAAAGCTCCTGATTATAGAATAGCCAGCTATTCTTTCCTTTATGCTTTATCGAGAAAAGTGCTATCTTAGAATTACTATAAAGCTCATCAAAGTTAGCCCCATCGTGTGGATAAATTGAAATTCCAACACTTCCAGAAACTGAAATAAGATTATCTCCAGACTCAAAGTCCTGTTTTAAGATATTACAAATACTTTCAGCTCTCTTTGGAAGAATATCATTACTCTCTAAACCTTTTATAAAGATAACGAATTGGTCTCTGCCTACTCTGCCGATAAGGTCATATTCTCTGAAAAGTTTTTTGAGTCTTTTTGTTATATCCTTGAGAACAGCATCAGCAAAAATCTGTCCCATTTGGTCATAAACATTTTTGAAATTATCTATATCAACAATCATAAAGGCATGTATGCCTCTTTCGCCTTCTAAAGTCTGTAAGAAATCATCAATTTCATATTTAAGATTATCTTTATTAAGCAGTTGAGTCAGAAAATCGTGTTTAAGCATATTTTTCATATTCTGATGCTCACGCCTTTCATCATCAATATCGCTTTCAAAGCCAATAACTGAATCTGGCAAACCTTGTTCATTAAAAATGCAAGTAAATCTCAGCTTGCTCCAACGATAGTTTTCGCTTATAGATTTTTTTATAATTCTTACAAAACACTCTGCATCATGATAACCAGCTCTAACAGCTAAAAGCTTATTAAGATATTTCTGTCTGTCCTCTGGATAAATAAATTCGCAATTTTTGATATATTCTATTGGATTTTCTGTTGGAGGCTCTATGCCATATATTTCCTTGAAAGAATCTGAAAACCACACTGCATCATTACTCAGTTGCCAACGAAACAGAACGAACTTCATATCCTTGAAAATTTCACTATACATATTTGTTGTAAGTGCAAGCTCATATTTTTCGTGGCAAAGCATAGGAGCTTTTGGCATAGTCTTTGTAAGTTCTCTTTCCATTCTAAAAGCATCTAAATTCAGTAACTTAGAGCTATGATAGGCAAATTTATTGCATCCAAACTTTTTAACAGTTTCTATTATCGCAGAACTCAGATTATATGGAAGTATAATGGAAACTCCACTTGATGTAAAATAATCAAAAACAAATTTAAGCAACTTATTAGGATAATAACCATCAATAATCCCACTTATAAAGCTTGCTGAGAAAGATACCGAATCAAAAAGCTTTTCACTAAAACACTTTATATTGATATACTCTAAACCAAAGCCAAATAGACCAAGCTTAAAACCAAATGAACGAATCGCTGATGAGAAGTTGACAAGCTCCCTATGGCTCATAGTGTTCAGCATATCTTGTGTTATGTTTATAGTTATATTCCTACAATTTAATTGATGTTCAGAAAGAAAATTCTCGATATTTTTTAAAAGAACAGGTGCATCTATGCCTTTAAACATAGTATAAAGTGATATTTCAGGCAATATATCACAATCCTTTTGAAGCTCATATAATCCAAGCAAAAGGCGTTTAATACTATTCAAACCAAGAACTGTTATATTATCAGCAACAGATACCATTTCACAAAGCTCATTAAATGTATATGTAATATCCGTACTTGGCAATTCCAGATAATCATAAGAAATAATACTCTCTGTTTCAGAATCTATTAATGGAGAAAATACTCTTTTAAAGTCATAAATATTAACACGCTCTTCATTAGAAATAAGCGAAAGTGAGGGCTTTTCTTGAAAGGATTTTCGCATCTCTTTATTATAGAAAAGATACATATCCTTGCCACGAAGCTTTGACATCTCTGTTGCAAAATCAGCATTATTCATAAGCTCAGTAAAGTTTGTTCCATCATTAGGATACTGTGCAACACCTATGCTTACCGAAATATTATGCTTGCTCAATAAATAATCGAACGACATATGCATAGATTTATAAAGCTCTTCGACCGCATTCAGGAGTTCTTTTACATCAAGGCAATCACGCAAGAAAATCACAAAATTATCTGAACCAATTCTTGCAATTAATGAATTGGTTTCAAAATGCTCCTTTAATTTTTCAGCAACCTTACAGAGAACTTCATCTCCAAAAGTAGTATTTGTAGCAGAATTTAAAGCCTTAAAATCATCTATATCTATATTTATCAATATATGCATACCATCTTTGCCAGAATGCGTAAGATAATCATCAACGGCTTTTCTTAGATAGTTCACATTCCAAAGACCTGTAAGATTATCGTGCTGAACATTATAGCGGTCATCTCCGTTTTTAGAGTTTTTCTCACTGATTTTAGATGCACAACAATATAGCTTTCTAAGCTTACCGTCCTCACAGAAAGGAATTACTATACAACGATACCAACGATAGGATTTTTTTCCTATAATAAATCTGCCATCAAATTCAAGCTTTTCTTTTCCCTTATCAACAGCCCTCTGCACATTGCTAAGACGAAAAATTTTCTTAAAAGCGACCACATCATCAGCATGACAAGATGATGACATCATAGTTACAGCCTCGGTATAATTTTTAGGAAAATAATTATACATCTTTTCCCAATTGCCCTTACGAACATAAAAATTATCATGCTTTAAATCGCATTCAAATACAATGTCATTTATTCTATAAAAGATTTGGCAATCTCTTTCATGAGTTTCTTTTGCTACCTGTTTCTGACGATCTAAAGCCTTTATAAGCTCTTCTCTGCCCATATTAGCATAAATACTCATAGCAGTATCACTAAAATTGCGTTTGGTCATATTATCGGCTGCTTTAAGAGAGCCTTTCGTTTGATTATTTTTATCAATATGAGCTTTATCTGCATATATTCTCGCAAGCTCTTCAAACTGCGGAAGAACAAGATTAAAGCATTCCATAAGCTTTTCGGAAAACGCACCACATGCACCATTTTTAATCATTTCTACGGCTTGTTTATGCGGTATTCCAGCTTTGTATGGTCTATCACTGGTCAAGGCATCATAACAGTCCGCAACAGAAACAACCTGTGCACAGATTGGAATGTCATCTCCTTGCAAGCCATCAGGATAACCCATTCCGTCCCATTTCTCATGATGATAACGGCAAATATTATAACAGTACTGAAAATATTCATTTTTTTCCTGCAAATCAAGTAAATTAAGAATCTCACAGCCCTTTGTTGTATGCTCTTTCATTATGCGAAATTCATCATATGTAAGTCGTCTTGGCGCAAGAAGTATTGCATCTGGAATAGCTATCTTACCTATATCATGAGTTGATGATGCTGAAACTATAAGATTAATTTTGCTTTCAGTAAGATTATATTCCGGGCATCTTTCAGCAACAACACGCAAAAGAATTTCAGTAAACTTGCGTATTCTATGAACATGCTTTCCGCTTTCAACATCACGATATTCAATAACAGTGCTAAGAGTATCAAGCATAGTATTATTCATATTATTAATAGTACTCTGCTGTTGATGAATTTTTTCATTCTGTTGCATTAAATAAGTTGCCTGCTTTTTCAGGAGTGTTTCAAGCTTATTTTTCTGCTCATAAAGCTCAACCAGATTATCAATTCGCCTTAAGACCGCATGAGGGTCAAATGGTTTCTCAATAATATCACAAGCGCCATATTCATGTCCGTTAAACAATGATTCATCATTAAATTCTGCACTCATAAGAACAGTTGGAATAATATTTGTTATACCAAAATCCTTTAGTTCTCTTAGTGTCTCTACACCATCTTTTTTTGGCATAATCATATCAAGCAAAATAACAGCTATTTTATCATTGTTTTCATCAGCAATAGCTACTGCATCATAACCATTATCAGCCTCTAAAATTCTATACTTATCTTTGAAGAGTTCTGAAAGAATAGCTCTATTCATTTCTATATCATCAACAATCAAAATAGTATCTCGATTTGCCATTATCTCACCACCTTATATATTAAAGTTTTCGATAAAATCTATTATATTAGAATAATCATCTTTTAGTTTTTCAAAGAGAATTATCGCATCACTTACACTATTATTTTTTATTTTTTTAAGTAACTCACGAGAATCATTATATAAATCAGTAAAGCTAAGATTTCCAACAATAGCCATAAAAGTTATGAGCAAATTTTGCGATTGCCACAATTTATCGGTCTTAAATGAATTTATAAAATTAGTATAAGTATTATCTTCAGGAAATGAATTAAAATACTTTAAATACAATTCTTCGTTTTCTGAAAATCTTTCAAGAGCCATATCAATATCAATATTATTCTCTCTAAAGAAAGCTTTATTTTCTTTGGTCACAAAAAAGACCTCCTACTTTATTCTACAATATATTATACATAAAAAATTAAAGTTTGTATAGTCTTTTTTATGCAAATACTTCCAAATATTTTTCTAAAAAGATATTAATCTCTAAATTTTGCTATTCTTAAAATTTTCAACATAATAAAATCCTCGTTGCCTTATTTGCATTAAAGTAGTATAATAATTTATATTATCAATAAATTGGAGAGTATTGAAATGAAACTTTTATCAATAGAAAGCTCTTGCGACGAAACAGCCGCAGCCGTTGTTGAAGATGGCAGAAAAATTATTTCTTCGGTAGTTTCTTCGCAGGTTGAGGAGCATAAAAAATATGGTGGTGTTGTTCCTGAGATAGCCTCTCGCCGGCACTGCGAAAATATAAACGGTGTTGTCGAAAAGGCTCTTGCTGATGCAAATTTATCACTTAATGAGCTTGATGGCATCGCTGTAACACACGCACCTGGTTTAATCGGTGCTTTACTTGTCGGAGTAAATTTTGCAAAAGGCTTATCTTTTGCAACAGGACTTCCGCTTATACCTGTGCATCATCTCCGCTCACATATCGCAGCTAATTACCTTGCTCACGAAAAACTCAAGCCACCTTTTCTCTGCCTTGTCGTTTCTGGTGGACATAGCCATATAGTTGAGGTTATCGACTACACTACGCTTAGAATTGTTGGTAAAACTCGTGATGATGCCGCTGGAGAAGCATTTGACAAGACTGCTCGTACAATGGGTATGCCTTATCCTGGCGGTATTCACCTTGATAAGAAAGCTGAAAACGGAAATCCTCTCAGCTTTAAGCTTCCACACCCTCATGTTGACGGTTCTCCTTATGATTTCAGTTTTTCCGGCTTAAAAACCGCTGTAATAAATCTTATCCACAATGCTGAACAAAAGGGCGAAATACTTTCAGTTGAGGATTTGAGTGCATCTTTCAGAAAGGCTGTTACTGATTGCTTGATTGAAAATTTCATCAAAGCCGCAACAGACCTCGGCTACAATAAGCTTGTTATGGCTGGCGGAGTTTCAGCAAATTCACTTCTCAGACGCAGACTTCAAGAAGAATGTGAAAAGCGTAGTTGGGAATATTACTATCCACCACTCAATCTTTGTGGAGATAATGGTGCAATGGTAGGTGCTCAAGGCTATTATGAATTTCTTGCTGGTCATACCGCTGGTATGGAGCTTAATGCACGAGCAACTATGAGCATAGATTATTAGACAATAAAAAGGGGCTATACAAGAATTATTCCTGTATAGCTCCTAATTTTTTATCTATTTATGCTTTTTTCTTACGCATAATAATTGCTGCTATCAATGCACCAACTGCAAATATTGTAGCTATTGCCGTTGTGTTGTTATCGCCTGTGTTTACTGCGTTTTTGCCTGTTTCACTTGTAGTTTTACTGCTATTTGTATTGTTGCTTGGTTCACTTGGGTTATTGCTTTGCTCACCGCTTGACTCACTTGAGCTATTGTTTTGTTCACCACTTGATTCTTGGCTTGGCTCAGTTGTATCAGCAATCAAAGCGTAAACAGAAAGGTGGTCAGTGGTGAACTCATAATTACCATTATTATAGGTTGCATTCATATCAACCTTTGTGCCATCTTCCTTTATCCAATATACCTTGCAGTTTGCATTGTCACTTGGAATTGAAACTGTTATTTTTCCGTTTGGCTGAATAGTGTTGCCGTTCTCATCTTTTAGAGTTATGTTATAAGCTTTTACGGCATTTTTAACAGTGGCTTCTTCTACATTGAGTGTTACACCGTCATCAAAAGTACCCTTAACGGATATGTTATTAACCTTGCTTGTTAATACCTTTGAGTTAATATCTACAAATGGTATATTATTTTCTTTAGCATATGTTTCAGCGGTACTTCCGACATAGCCATAGATAGTTAAATCTTGAGAATCATCAAATGCTCCATCTCTTATATCTGTATCACTATTTAAAATTGTTGCACTTTTTAAATTATCACAACCAGCAAATGCACCATAGGCTAGCCATTCAACACTATTAGGTATTACAATACTTGTAAGACTTTTACAATTAGCAAATGTATAGTTTCCTATCAGTGTAACATTATCAGGGATTTTTATATCTTTTAGAGTTGTGCATCCATCAAAAACACTATTATCTAGAGATGTAACACCATCAGGTATATTAATACTTTCCAATCCTGAACAATCTGCAAAAGCATTTGAATTTATTTCTGTAACACTATCAGGAATAGTAATATTTTTAAGTCCTATACAACCTGAAAAAGCACCACAATCTATGGTATTAACACTATTAGGAATTGTTACATTTGTTAAGCTTGTGCAATATGAAAATGTATACCAAGGTATCGTTGTAATACTGTTAGGAATTGTTATATTTGTTAAGCTTGTACAATATGAAAATATTCCTGCACCATCTCCATCTTCAATAAGCACAACGCTATCAGGAATATTTATATCCTTTAACTTTGTACAACTTAAAAAAGCACGGTCACATATTTCTTGTACACTATCAGGAATTTCTATACTTTCGATAGATTTATTACCCGCAAATGCACATTTGCCAATAGTTACTACACTATCTGGAATGGAATATTTCGCACCAGCTTTTTTGTCTGGATAACAAATAAGCTTAGTTTTATCCTTATTAAATAAAACACCATCTACTGAACAACAAGCCTTATTATTATCTGATACATTAATATTTTCAAGGGTTTCGCAATTATTAAATGCCCCGCTTGATATTTCTTTAACAGGGAAACCATAAATCTCATCAGGTATTGTTATATTTGCATTTGAACCATCATAGCCTAAAATAGTTACTGTGTCATCATCTTCAAGACGGTATCCAAAATCGTTATATGTACTTTCTCCATCAACAGCTACTACTATATTCGTGTTGCCATTGCTGTCTTCTACACTTTCTCCGGTAGCCTTATATACTCTACCATACTCAAGCTCAGGGTTCTTTCGAGCCTGTGTTGCGTCTGACTTTGGAACAGTATATCCACCGTCAATATTCTGTGTCTGAACACCGTTGTCGCCATTATTGATAATAATACCCGTTGGAAAGACACCATACCAAGTATATGAGTATATGTTACCCTCAACATGAGTAGCCGCATCACCTGGCCAATCACCGTTCAGATTGCCCGACTCGTTCCAAGCATGAACTTTAATGTTATCGCCCCAGAAATCAAGATTCAAATTCTCCAATAACTTATCTGACGGCTTCGCAAAATAAACAGTGTTATTCGAGTCGAAATCAATTGATGTTGCTGAAACATTATACGGCAAAGTCGTCAATGCTCCAATGGTTAGCATTGATGATAAAACCAATGCTGTAATCTTTTTACTCTTTTTCATAAATAAGACCTCCTAAAAATTTTGTTTTTTAAAGTAAGTATTTATAATTTCTCTTTTGATAATACTATACTTTATGAATTATTATATCATCATTATATGTGATAC
>OLIQ01000300.1_pt1 | contig 23899 bp, 19 predicted proteins | sample 1609631 | NCBI WGS metagenome assembly OLIQ01 (sample SAMEA4350114, study PRJEB24818) | metagenome | biome: human; feature: gut; material: faeces | place: Denmark | collected 2013-09
CCTATGTTCTTTGCAGTAAATTTTGAATCATTATTATATTTTCCAACTGCTAAGGCAACATTACTTTTTCTATAAAATTCATCTTGATTTTTTAACATTTCAAAAGCTGATATTGAATTTTGATTTTGTATTAAACTAACAACTACTAAAGATGATAAGTCCATTACCTTCTTTTGATTTTCAAGAGGAACATCTTTTGATAGATCTATCAAAACCATGTCATACGCATGATTTGCGACATCTGCAATCTGCGAAAAATAAACTGACACATTTTTATATTCCTTATAATCCTTTGTCTTTGGTGGTAATAATAAATCTAATCTATCAGTTAATATTGGTTTTGTATAACTTTTTATTATGTCTGGTTCGGCACGGTTGCTTGCAAACATTCTTATTAATCCTTCAAACCCACTTGATATATCCATTGAGCCTTGTTTTGCAAATGGATTAGAGAACATTCCTTTATTCTGCTTTTTGTAAAAGCATTCCTCCATTGATCTATCATCAAAATCTGTAGAAATTAGTAATATTTTATAATTATGCTCAATTGCCATGCATGTTGCTATTGCTGCAACAGAAAAAGTTTGTCCATTTTCTTTTCTATCCCTGTTGATAAATGTAATGACTGACATACAGTTTTCCTTTCTACATTTTTCTTATCATTTTCCTTATATCAGCTTGTCCAATTGTTTTTCCTACCATTACAGAAATCAAATATTCCAAACTATCTTTATATGTTCCAGTATATTTTTTTAATACTATTTCTTTTGTTAATTGATTATCTAAAGTAGCTTGCCTATCATCTGTTGTATCTGCAAATTGGAATTTTTCTTTTTTCCATTTTACAATAATTTCTGGTACAAGATGATTTAAATATTCTTCTTCTTTGCTATTAATATTAGCTGATAATATAACTTTGTATAATTCTATTGGTTGTCTTAAATACTTAAATATTTCTACTCCTCTTTGTAATTCATATTCATCATACGATGTTACAAAGAAATTCTTTTCTATATTAGGTAACATAAATGATGTAACTGTTTGTATCATATCGGAATCTATCATTACATAGTCATAATTTAAATTTTGCCCTAAATATTGTGCTACTCCATTTAAATTGATAAATCCAACTGCTACATCTATTCCCTGATATTCACTTATATATGCTGGTGCTGGCCCGTTGCTAACCATTGGAACAATGTACCTAAATCTTTGCATTGATGTTGCATCAACTATAAGTACAGATTTTCCAAAGTTAGTTAAAACTTTAGCAATATTAAGTAATAAGTCCTTTTTATCATAAGCACCTATAAATCCTATTTGTTCCAATGTGCAATCCTCACTTTTTTATTTTTATTCACCTGCTAATGAATCTAAATATGTTTTTCTTTCTGCTTGTTGTGTAGCTGTTTCTGAACTTGTTCCAGATTCTACTCTTGATTGTTGTGTTGAAGATTCAATAGAGTTAATTGTACTTTGTATTCCTGTTCTGTATGTTGAATAGTTTTCATTGTATCTTGTGATTAAAGCATTTCTAGCTGTTGTTACAATGTTTGGATCTTTGTCTATTAAGTTAATAGTATCATTAGATGGTATATATGTTGCTGTTGCTACAGCTTGTAATCCTGGGTCTGTATATTTTGTTGCATATAATTTGCTTCCTGAAATCTTATATGCATCAACTATTGCAGCACTCATCGTTAAGATTTGATCTTCTGTTACATTTATCAATATTGTTGTTGCTGAAACAGCTCCATTTAAATCAGCTAATTTTACCTTTTTCTTTGACAATACAATGTAATCTGCTCCATTTGGAAGTCTTAAACGAATATCTATTGTATCTCCATCTGCTAATGTTGATGGTAAAACAATCATATTGTATTCTTGTTGTCTTAGGTCATTTGATACTGCTGTTTCTTCTGTTGATAGCATGTCTTCTGTTATAACAGTTTTTGCAGATATATCTATTTTAGCTAAAACTCTTAAATTTGCAGTATTTCCAGCGTCGTCTGTTGCTGTTGATAATGTACTAAAATCAGCCATAGTCATTGCTCCTGTTGAAGCTACTTCTGAGTTAGCCTTTACAGTCAATAACATATCACTTGTTATTTCTTCTCCTGATTTTATATCTTGTTTAATAATTACAACATTCTTTTGAGAAGCTATTCTTTGATTCTCTTCTCCTCTCATTTTGAATATTTGTACTGTTAAAATCACAATCACTATTATTCCTATTAATCCAGCTATTAATAGACCTCTTATAAATGATGAACGAGCTTTTTTCTCCAATGGATTCATTGTTGCCATTTCTTATAATCCTCCCTATTTTTAATTATTCTTTTTTATTTTATACCTTTTACTATTTTTAGGCAACATTCTACTTGATTATTTCTTTTTTTTAATATCATTGTAATATTGTTGTAATATATGTATTATTTGCCATTTTATTTTTTTAAAAGTTGTATACAGAGCATTACTAACATTGCTCCAAATGTTGCCCCAAGTGTATCTATCATCACATCACATATTGACGCTGTCCTTGCGTCTAAAAAGCTTTGATGAAATTCATCCGTACACGCATATATGCAACCAATTATTGCACTTATCCCTATTTTTTTTGTATCTTTTATATTAAATGTGCTATTAAAACTCATAGCCCATATTCCTAGTATTGTATACATTGTAAAGTGTGCTAGTTTTCTTATTGTTGGTTCTAATACATATATCCAATATTTAATTTCATTTTCGTCTTTTGTAAATATCTGAATTATATGGTATATAGTTCCTCTACTTATTCCACTAGATTGTTCTCCATTTTGTGCAGAAAATAAGAATATAATTATACATGTTGCAATCAACATAATTAATGAAATTATTCTCCATATTATGATTCGTTTGTTTTTAGTTTTCATAATCTTGTTAGTTAATTTTCCTTTCTAATTATTTATTGCAATATTATACATATCTTGAATCATTTTTTCAACTTGCATAATAAAAACACCTAAAATAGTTTTTTCTATTTTAGATGTTTTAAATTTTAAATTATTAGATAATCTTATACTTTCAACATTATCATTGCCAAAACTATCTCCAGCAATATAAATAACAGAGTCTGGATATTCTTTTTTCTTCTGTTGTCATATACTCCTTACTCATGTCGTCTTTACAATATTAATTTGTATGTCCATTAGAATTCCATATTACTTTTGCATTTTTAGCGTTCCAAGGAGATCCGATAATTGAATCTTCTGCCTTATCTACATATATATTTTTCAGCTTATCACAACCACCAAAAGCATATCTTTCAACTTTTTCAACACTAGCTGGAATTGAAATTTCATTCAATTCCATGCAACCGCCAAAAGCACTTTCCCCAATCTTAACTACAGTTCTTGGTATAGTTATACTTTTTAAATTCACATAGTCAAAAAAGGAATATTCTCCAATTTCTTTTAAATTTTTCCCAAACGTTATCGTTTCAACATTTCTAAAATTAATCCCCCAGTACACAGATTTTACAAATTGAACATTATCAGAATATTGCAATTTTCTTACATTGCAAGTAAAATTTCTCAATAAATATGCTGCTTCACTATTATTTTCTTCTACTGGAACAAAACTAAAATCATTCACTACTATCTTACATCGACTTGGATATTTTATAGTTGGATAATTAGCAATATTCTCTTTATAACCCACAATAATGTTATAACCTAAGCTTGATGGATCTTCACTTCCCCAATAAAAAACATTTTCTGGAACTGCTGACTTATCCCATTCTTTTTTTTCTTATTCTGTCATATCTTCAATACAGTAATTCCAAGTTATAGTTGCATTTTTAGCTCCCCATGGAGAGTTCTCAATACTCAAAAGATTTTTACAAACATAAATATTTTTTAAATTTGTGCAATTTTCAAATGCACTATAACTTATTTTTTCGACATTATAAGGAATCACTATACTTTCTAAATTTGTACAATTCCTAAAAACATCATACTCTATTTCTTCTAGTCTCTTTGGTAGAGTTATTTCTTGCAATGCTGAACAATATGAAAAAGTGTACCTTTGCAATTTTTTTAAATTATTTGATAGCCTTACTTTTTTTAGTTTACTGCATCCACTAAAAGCTCCTCCTCCTATTTCAATTACACTATCCGGTATAATTACCTCTTCTAATTCTGATAGTCTTTCAAAGGCGTTTCCAGCAATCTTCAGTGTTCCATCCGAAATAGTTATTTTTCTTAAATTATTACAATTATAAAAAAAATTATTTATATTTTTTATACAGCCAGGCAGGGTAACTTCCGTCAGTCCATTGCAATATTCAAATGCATAATATGAAATAGATCTAATGCAATTAGCCAAGTCTATATTACTAAAATTACAATACGTGAAAGCATTATATCCAATATCTAACATTACTCCATCAGTTTTAATAATATTTACGCTTTTCAAACTCTTACAATTTCCAAAAGTTTCTCTGCCTATACAGTTAACTCTAGTTGGTATGTCAATACTTAATAAACTTGTACAATTTCTAAATACATAATCCCCTATGTACTCTAGAGTATTAGGAAGATTAATACTTTCCAACTTACTACATTCTGCAAATGTATCATCTCCAATATGTTTTAACTTACCTTGTATTCTTAACTCAGTCATATTAGTACATTGATAAAAAGCATAATCCCCTAACTCAATTATATTCGCAGGAACAGTCAACTCATTCAAGTTGCTACATCCATAGAAAGCATAGTCTCCTATTCTATATACACCACTAGGCAAATTTATCTGTTTCAAACTAATATGCCCGTAAAAGATAGCATCTCCTATTGATCTAACACTGTCTGATAATATTACATTTTCAACATTACGAAAATTTAGTCCATTATCTCTATTTCCATGAATTCCAATAACATTTTTTGAATATTCTTTTTTTCTAATATTTCCTGTATAATTTCTTGATTCATAACTTATAGATGAAATTAAAGATAGATCTTCTCCAACAATTTTACAACGACTCGGATATCTTAATATAGAATAGTTGCTTATTCCTGACTTATATCCCAATATTGTATAATAACCTATTTCATTAGGATCGTCACTTTGCCAATAAAACATTTCTTCAGGTACCGCAGTTTTATCCCATTCTAATTTTTCCTGTTCAGTCATAATATCCTTTTTAGCATTTTCATCAATAACTATATTACTATAAGGTAGTCCAAATGGAGCTTCAGCCAATAATTCCGGTTTAGTTATATTTATAATTGCTTTACTTCCTTTAAATGCATTTCCACCAATATATTGTAAACTTTTAGGTAGCGTCACTTTTTCTAACATTTCACAATCTTTAAATGCATTAGAACCTATAATTTTAACTCCCTCAGGAATATCTATCTCTTTTAATTTTCTATGTCTCCAGAAAGCTGAATTTCCTATTTCTTTTAAACTTTTCGGAAGTTTTACAGACTCTACACTATCATAGTAGAATAACTGTCCCGTAATTTTAGTTACAGTTTCTGGATATTCTTTTTTCTTTACATTATGTGTGTATGATCTAACATTTGCTACACTCGCATAAGGATTTTTTTCTTTTATATTTAAAATTTCATATGTAGAAGATGAGTTTTCGTTTATAATTTTACATCTACTAGGATATCTAAGTATTGGATAATTATCGACAGTTTCTTTGTATCCTATTATTGTATTATATGCTTCATCATTTGGATCATCACTTGCCCATACAAATACATCTTCTGGTACAGCTGTCTTGTCCCATTTTTCTTTGTCAAAATCTCCGTAATTTTCACTGATGTCAAAATCATCACTTATTGTATATTCATATTTTCTATGTTCTATAACAAAATCAGAACCATTAATAACAACTGTCGTGTTCTTATCTGATTTCTTTAAGTCATCTTCTAAAAACTTTCTGCTTTCTTCCTTCGTTAACTCTCTTATTGTCGTTTCCATTTTCAGGTTACTAACAGCAAGTTCAACTTCTTCATCAGCCATTGCCTTTATAGTAGCATTTTTAGCATCCTGACTCCTCTGAAACATGCCATTTTCACCTAATGTCATTGTTATTGTTATAGCAGCTAATATTAGTATTATAACTATTGTAACTACTAGAGCTATTAATGTAATAGCTCTTTCATTAAAATTCTTTCGTTTTCCTGTTTTATATTCTCTAATTCTTTTCATACGTTTTTCCTCCTTATTTCTAGTACACTAACATATACAATGTATCGCCTTCTATAATAATTTGTTCTTCTGTAAATTCTTTATAGTCTATATTCTTAAATCTATCTCTTATCTCTCTAGGCATTGCTGTATATTTCAAATCTTTATGACAATAAAAATCTACTGCTGATCTAATACACCATGAACAAGCAAATTTTCTTTCTGTTAATGATTGCATTGGCTTTATTCCTACTGCATATTGTTGTGGATTTCTATCATACATAAATGAAAACTTAGTTACCGTATTCCCTGTTTTTTCTTCGTACTCTTTCACTAAATAATTAATAGTAGCACCTGTATTTTCATCAACTCTATTTGCAGCAATATGTTCAGATATATTTTGCATAATAAAAATACTATTTATTATACATGACACTATTGCATACGTATATATTATTTTTGAAAGAATCTTCTTTTCTGGCTTTTCACTTACTAAAGTCAATAACACAATTATTGACACGCCCCATAGCATCGTTAATGGTACATTAACTCTTCCGCATACACCAGTGTTAAACATGAACATAGGAACAATACATATTCCAAACGATACAATTAATATCAATAAATATTGTAAAAAATATTCTTTCTTAGGTTTTAAAGCAATTATTAATAATGTACTAATTACAAGGACTATTGTATTTGTATGCTTTGGTAGCATTGCCATACATTCATTCCACAATTCATCCATATATTCCATTACAGTTTCGCCTCTTAGTCTTACAGCTTCGAGAGTCATTAAGTGCATTTTTCTGTCTTGTTCACTGTTTAGAGCTTTAGTTCCAATCTTTACAAGAGCCATACAAATTCCTAATGAAATTAGTACCAGTATTGCAAGTTTAACCATATCTATAAAAAATTCTTTTTCCTTCTCTTTATATGGTCTTTCATCTTTTATTTCTTTTACTAGATAAAATAAAATTGCAAGAGTTGGAAAGATATTTAATAATCCCTGATATGATATTCCTGCTGCTAGCAAACACATAAATATTTTTAAATATTTGTGTTTAGGATTTTCTATCATAATTCTTACTGCCTGTATTATCAAGAAAAGTCCCATGCACATTACAGCCGATTCTGGAAATAACAAGTATTCAAGTGTAAATTGATTTAATACTAATAAAAAACTTGCACATATTATTGATAATTTCAAAATATTACTTTTAGGTTTTATTAGCTTCTCTAATAATTTTACCACTGTACATATTGATAAACCTACAAAGATTATTCCTATAAAGTCCATACCAATTATATATGCCTTTATTGGTATTTTTAATATTCCTGCCAAATAACATACGACTGTTGATATTAGTCTGCCATCTAATAAGAAATATTTAGATGGATATTCCATATATCCAAGTGCATACAATACGTATGTGTCAGATGAATAATGCATTTGCAAAAAATTTTGACATAAAAGTAGTGTTACTACCATTATTATTATATATTTTATTAAGTCCTCTTTGGGTATATTTTTTAATTTCTTTAGCATATCTATTCTTTCCTTTTACTTTCTTATATTATTTTTGTGTCATACTACTACGGTCGATTTTTCCTATGTATAATAGATTATCATCTTTATTCCTCCTTTGTTATTTTCATATATAATAACTTATATCATACTGCATATTATTATTCAATAGTTAAATTTATTAAAATTGCATATTCATCTTTTTTTGACAAAATCTGTTCGAAAAAGCTTTATTTTTTGCCCTATTCATGATATAATCAATATAGTTTTATTAAATTAGGAGGTTTTTTTATGTTGTTTTTGATAATAATAGCCATTATACTTATTGTGTTTGTTACAATGAGTGTTAAGATTGTTAGACAATCTGAGGTTTACATTATAGAGCGTTTGGGAAAATTTCATAAAATTGCAGATGCTGGTCTTACTATAATTATTCCTTTTATAGACCATGTTCGTAGCATTGTAAGTTTGAAGCAACAAACACTTGATGTTGCTCCTCAAGAAGTTATTACTAAAGATAATGTTACTATTACTATTAACACTGTAGTTTTTTATAGAATTATGGATCCAGCTAAAGCTGTATATGAAATTCAAAGTTTAAAGAAAGGTATCGAATATTTATCAGTTACATCTATAAGAGATTTAGTTGGTAAAATGGACTTAGATTCAACTTTCAGTTCAAGAGATACAATAAATGATAAACTAAGAAGTATGCTTGATGAAGCAACTAATATATGGGGATGCTCTATTGATAGAGTTGAAGTTCAAGATATCACTCCTCCACCAGATATTAGAGATGCTATGGAAAAGCAAATGAATGCAGAAAGAAATAAAAGAGCTGCTATCCTTCAAGCTGAAGGTGAAAGACAAGCTGCTGTATTAAAAGCTCAAGGTGAAAAAGAAGCTGCTATTCTTCAAGCTGATGCAGATAGAGAATCTAAGATTAGACGTGCAGTTGGTGAAGCTGAAGCTATTAGAAAAGTTGCTGAAGCAAAAGCTGATGAAGTTAAATTAGTTTATGGTGCAATGATGAAAGCTAACCCTAACGAAACTTTAGTTCAACTAAAATCATTAGAAGCTCTTAAAGATGTTGCAAATGGCGAAGCTAATAAAGTATTCATTCCATTTGAAGCAACTCAAGCTTTAAGCTCTGTTGGTGCAATATCTGATATTCTTAAAGACAAAAAAGAAGTTAAGAAATAAAGTAATAGAGTATATGATTATTAATTCATATACTCTATTTTTATATTATTCTTTTTCTTGAATATTACTTCTATCTTCATTTTCGTCTGGATTATAATATTTTGTTCCTAACATCTTGTCAGGCAAATATTGTTGTTCTACCCAATGATGTGGATAAGCATGTGGATATTTATAACCTACTCCATATCCTTCTTTCTGCATTCCTTCAGCTGGTGCATTTCTAATATGCATTGGGATTATTCCTGTATCTTTTTCTTTAACATCTTCTAATGCCGAATTTATTGCATTATATGCTGAATTAGATTTTCTAGAATTAGCATTATATATTGCAGCTTCTGACAATATAATTCTAGCCTCAGGCATTCCAACCATATTGACTGCTTGCATTGCTGCATTTGCAACAACTAGTGCATTTGGGTTTCCTAATCCTACATCTTCCGCAGCAGATATAACTATTCTTCTTGCTAAGAACATCGGATCTTCACCTGCATTAAGAGCTCTTGCTAAATAAAATACAGTTGCATCTGGATCTGACCCTCTCATTGATTTTATAAAAGCGCTAATATTATCATAGTGTGAATCTCCATTTTTATCAAATACAGCCTTCCTTGTCTGCACACATTCTTTAGCAACTTCGGCTGTTATATTGATATAGCCATCACTACTAACTGGTGTAGTTAGCACTGCAACTTCTAAATTATTCAAAGCAGTTCTAACATCTCCATTTGAGCATATAGCAAACTTTCTTAATATGTCATCTTCAACCTTTACATTATATTCTTTTAATCCATCTTCTCTTTCAAGAGATCTCTTTAATACAGTAAAAATATTGTCATCTGTAAGTGGATGTAGCTGAAATACCATGCTTCTTGAAATTAAAGCCTTATTTACTTCAAAATATGGATTTTCTGTAGTTGCTCCAATTAATATTACAGTTCCATTCTCTACATAAGGAAGTAACGCATCTTGCTGCAATTTATTGAATCTATGAATCTCATCTATAAATAATATACACTTACCACTTGGATTCATTAATAAATTTTCAGATTCTATTATTGCATTCTTTATATCACTTACACCCGCTGTTACAGCATTTAATTTAATAAACTTATATTTTGTTGTATTACTTATTACCTTCGCAAGCGATGTTTTTCCACATCCCGGAGGGCCCCATAATATTATACTAGATAATCTATCTGCTTTAATTGTTCTATATAATATTTTATTTTCTCCTAAAATATGTTCTTGTCCTACATAATCATCCAATGTTTTAGGCATCATTCTATATGCCAATGGTTTACTTAAGTCCACTTTTACCTCTGCCTTTCATTATCTTCCTAAATATTTTAATCCTTGTTTTATTATTTCCTCTGTTGTCAAATTGCTTTCTCCTATCTTAGATATAGCCTCTTCAACTTCTCTGCGAGTATATCCAAGTACCTGTAATGCTTCAATAGCATCTTTAGCACTATCACTTACTTCTGTCTTCTGTTTTATCTCATTTTCTTGTTCAGTTGCTTCTTGTGTCTTTATCTTATCTTTTAATTCTAATATAATTCTTTGAGCAGTTTTAGCACCTATTCCCGGTAATTTTTTTAAAGTAGTTACATCCTCTGTTATAACAGCTAATGCAAATTTTGATGGTGCTATATTTGACAATATTCCCACTGCTGACTTTGCCCCAATTCCTCCAACACTAATCAATAGTTCAAACATTGCAAGTTCTTCAACATTTAAAAATCCATATAAACTTACGTCATCTTCTCTTACTCTCATAAAAGTATATATTTTAACTTCTGAATCAACTTCAAGATTCTGTATTGCTCCTTCTGGCATAAATATCTTATACCCTACACCATGTACATCTATTACAACATAATCTTGTCTTTTTATGTCAATTATTCCTTTTAAGTATGCTATCATCTTTTGTTTCCTCCTACTAACTGAATATTATTCATTTTAACACATAAACATTTGTTTGTAAATATTTCAATTTCATAATTTTGTATATTTTTTGCAAACATGGGAATATTAACTATAAATATTTTTAGGAGGTATTTTTATGGGAATTGAAAAACATATACATGTGACTGGAACTTCTAATGTTTCGTGGAAAGATGCTATAATTCAAACTGTCAATGAAGTTGCTAAAACTATCAGTAACATTACTTCTATCAAAATTCTTGATCAAAGAGCCAAAATCTCTGTAAATAAGCTTATCGAATATTATGTGGATCTTGATGTAGCTTTTTTAGTTGATAAAGATAGATAAGGTTTATAAGCTTACCCTAATAAAACTTAAATTTTGTAAAGGAAACTTTTTATTATGAATCCAACAGAAACACCAAAAGAATACAGCAAATATGTGAACAAAAAATCACCTAACTCTCCAATATTAAAAGATTGTTTTAATGCTTTTTGGGTTGGTGGATTAATTTGTACTATAGGACAATTTATATTTTTCTATTGCAAATACAAAGGTCTTGATCAAACATCATGCTCTACAATCGTATCAATTAGTTTAATTGGTATTGCTATATTTTTGAGTGCTATAAATGTATTTAATAGAATTGGCAAATTCGCTGGTGCAGGTTCTCTTATACCTATCACAGGTTTTGCTAATTCAATAGTTGCTCCAGCAATGGAATATAAATCTGAGGGCTATATTATGGGAGTTGGAGCAAAAATGTTTACAGTTGCTGGCCCTGTTCTTGTATATGGTATATCAAGCTCTGTTATTATTGGAATCATTGCTTGTTTATTAATGTAAATTTTATTTAAGGAGTGTTTATTAAATGAATAAATTAGGAAAACATACTTTGCAACTTACTGTTCCTCCAACAATACTTGAAACGGCTGCCATTGTTGGTCCTAAAGAATCAAATGGCCCTCTTGCAGAATATTTTGATAAATGCATAGAAGATGAATTCTGGGGCGAAGATTCTTGGGAAAAGGCTGAAAGTAAATTTGTCAAAGAAACTGTTAATACTGTTTTAGAAAAATCAGGTGTCGCTGGAAAAGACATTGACTATGTGTTTGCTGGTGACTTATTAAATCAATGTATTTCTTCTAGTTTTGCTATGAGAGATAGTAATATGCCTTTCTTTGGTTTATTTGGTGCTTGTTCTACTTTTGTAGAAGGCTTATGTATTGGATCTGTTTTCATGGATAGTGGTGCTTGTAATAATGTTCTATGTGCTACTTCAAGCCATTTTTGCAGTGCTGAAAAGCAATTCAGATTTCCTCTTGAACTTGGAAATCAACGTACTCCAACTAGTCAGTGGACGGTAACCGGTTCTGGTGCAGCTATACTCTCTAAGCAAGGAAACGGCCCTCGTATTACACATATTACACCAGGAATAATCGTAGACCTTGGAATTAAAGATGCTAATAATATGGGAGCTGCTATGGCACCAGCAGCACTTTCTACTATTTGCACTCATTTCGAAGATACTGGTAGAACTCCAGATTATTATGATGCAATTATAACTGGTGACCTCGGCTACATCGGAAAAGATATACTAAATGATTTATGCAAGAAAAATGGATATGATATTAGCGCCAGATATAATGATTGTGGAGTTTTAATGTTTAATCAAAAGAAACAAGATACACACAGCGGTGGTAGTGGTTGTGCATGCATTGCTACTGTTTTCTCTGGCTATCTATTTAAATTAATGAAAGAACAAAAAATAAAGAAACTATTATTAGTAGCAACTGGAGCTTTAATGAATTCAACCACAAGCCAACAAGGTGAATCTATCCCCGGTATTGCTCATGCTGTTTCAATCGAATTTTAACTAAGAAAGGAGTGTATAATGGATTTTTTTCAAAGTATTAACTGGATGACTGTACTAAATTGCTTTATTGTCGGCGGCATTCTCTGTGTTATTGGTCAAATTTTAATAGATAAAACTAAACTTACTCCTGCAAGAGTCTTAGTTGCATACGTTACAGTTGGAGCAATTCTTGGTGGACTTGGTATATATCAATATTTAATTAATTTTGCAGGATGTGGAGCTACTGTACCTCTTACAGGATTTGGAGCAAACCTAGCTAAAGGTGCTATTGACGCAGTCAAAGAAACTGGGCTGCTCGGTGCTTTCACAGGAGGTGTTAAAGCCTCTGCTGGCGGAATAGCTGCTGCTGTTTTCTTCGGATATATTGCCTCACTTGTAGCTAAACCTAAATTAAAAAAACAATAAATAAAAAACTTCTTATCTTTTTTATATTTGATAAGAAGTTTTCGTTTTATTCTCATTTATTTCTGTTATATTCTCTAATCATTATTTTTTCAAGTGTTATTTTTATTCCATCTGGTCGTATTCCTAAAACAATTTTGCTTGGATCTAAACCATACTGATTAATTTTATCCTGAATTAACTCATAAGTTTTATTTTCATACGAAATATCTTTACTTTCTGTAGCCAAAGCGGTCTGTATTAATTTTGATATTTCACTATATTTTCTTCCTTGTTCTGCTTGTTTTATCATTCTCTTAGCATCATATTTAGTGCTTTCATCTTTACCATTTTGTATATAGTCTCTTGATAGCTCTGTTACAGTATCATAATTTTCTCTGCTCATGCATATTCGTGCTAGTGTTAAATATGTATTTTCATCATCTCCTGTTATTTCTCTTAAGTTATCTCTTATTCTCATAACATCTGATGACAATACTCTTTCTGGAATTTCTTGAGCCATATATGCTCTTAGCTGAGAATCTCTTCCTTGTAATCTCTTTTTTGCTTCTGCTACATCTATATTTCCTTGAGTAATTCCATTTGCAATATCAATTACATCTTTAGCAAATCTTGAACTTCTAGCTTTATTTGCTCTAAGTTCTCCCTCTTTTCTATACAATTTGCTTGTTACAATTGTAGTCTCATACTGTCTTACACTTTCACTTGATTCAAATTTTCTTATAAGGTCTTTTACTCTTTTCAGTTCTTCTTCTGTTGTTACACCATCAATCGCTTTTTCGGCACAGCTTATGAACATTCCTTTATATCTGCCTAATATTTTATTACCTCTTACCTTTAGCATATTAGTAAGTATTGTTTCCATTGTTTTAGTATTTTCATCTAATTCAGCTAAGACTTGATTTGTAGCTTTCTCTTCTTCTTCTTTTCGGCTTTGACCTTTTCTCATTTCAGCTTCTATTCTTTGTCTTAGAATATTCATTCTGTTATATCCAGAATTTGATGACACTACTATTTTCTTTTGTTTTTTACTAGCTTTATGTTCTTCTCTTTTTTCTTTATGTTCAGCAATACACTTTTCCATTTTTGCAATAGCTGCAACCTCTAGTTCTCTTTTGCTTTCATCTTCTTTTATTTTCTCTTCTCTTGCTTTTTTTCTTGCCTCCCTTGCCATTTCTTCTTTTTGTTTCTTTTTTATTTTTTGTCTTTTCTTATACTCTACTTGTTTTTCTTTTCTTTCTTTTAGTTTTTCTTCTATCGCCAATACGCCTTCAATACATACGTTAATTTCTTCATCTTCTGCAATCTCTTCAGGAGTCTTTCCTTGTTTTAATAAACTTTGTACTTCTGCTCTTTTTGCTTTTGCAATTTTAGTTATTTCAGGATGATTTCTCTTATAATTTCTGCATTGTTCTCTCATTTCTTCGCTAAGCATTTCTTCTGGATATAGTCTTTCAATTATAATTTCCTTCTTAGCTCTGTCAACTGTTTGTCTAATTCTATATATGTCTTTTTTGCTATATCCTAAACTTTGATATTCTGAAATTATATCTTCTATTTTTTGACCTTTTTTAGCTTTATCCATTATAGAATCTATTTCTTCATCTGTTAGTTTTATGGTTGCAGCTTTCTTTTTCTGTTCTCTTGCTACTTTTCGCTTAGCCTTCCTAGCTTCTATTTCCTTCTGTATTGCAAGTACTCCTTCAATACACACATCTAGCTCTTCATCTGCTGCAATTTCTTCTGGAGCTTTGCCTCGACTTAATAAACTTTGTATTTTCTTTTTCTTTTCTCTAGCAATTCTACCTACTTCTGCATTTTTATATTTATATTTTGTACACTTTTGGCTTAAGTCTTCTCCTAGCATTTCATCTGTATACAATCTCACAATTTTATTTTCTAATTGTGCATTATTAAATGCAGTTCTTAAGTGAGATATAGCCCTTTTTGTATATCCTTGCTTTGCATATTCTGCTACTATATCTTCTACATTTTCACCTGCTATCGCTCTGTCTCTTACGGATTTTAATTGCTCCTCTGTTACGCTTTTTATAGCTACTGGTTTCGCCAATTTACTTCTTGCAGCTCTTACTCTTCTAGCTTCCTCCGCCTTCTCAGCTCTTACTCTTTTAGTTTCTTCGGCCTTTGCAGCCTTTACTCTTTTAGCTTCTTCTGCTTGCTTTTTTTCATATATTTGCTTGTATATTGCAGATACACCTTCTATGCACACATTAAGCTCTCTCTCTGATGCAATTTCCTCTGGTGTATTTCCTTGCTCTAATAAATTTCGTATTTTTGCTTCTTTAGCTCTGGCTATATCACGTATTTCATGATGATTATTCTTATAATTCCTGCATCTTATCTTCATCTCATCATCAAGCATTTCATCTGTATATAATCTTACAACTCTATCTTCTACTCTTGCTCTAATGAACTCCTTTTTTAGAGTAGCTATTTCTTTGTTATTGAAACCTAATTTTTCATATTCCTTAATTACATCATCAAGGCTTTCATCAGTTTTAGCTATTTCTGATATAGACTCTAGTGCTTCCGCCATTATATCTTTTTTTGTTTTATACTTAGAAAACTTTTTTTCTATAAAATTACTTATATCTTTTTGATTATTATGTAAATATTCTTCAATCTCACTCTGGCTCATTCCAGCTTGTTGCATTCCATAAGATATTAAATCCCATGCTGACTTGATAATTTCTTTTCTTCTCATTGCATATTTCCTTTTTTCTTAATATTCTCTGTCATTAGTATTTCATATCTTATTTCTCATTATTTTGTCATTAAATTCTTTATGTAATCAATTTCATCTTCTGCGTTTAATCTCATAAATATAGGTTCACCTTTTTCAATCACATGAATGCCTTTTATATTTTTATACAATTTTAAATCATCCCATTGTACATTGTTGTCAATTCCTAATTGTCTTAATATCTCATTTGATGTCTCATTTAAAAATGGACGTATTAATATAGCTATCTCTTTTAAACTAGCGACTAAGTGATACATTGCTGATTTTAGTTTCTCTTGCTTTACTTCCTTTTCGTCTTCGCTTTCTCCTTCTACTACCTTAGCCAATGACCATGGAGCTGTTTCATCAATATATTTATTAGTTCTTGCTATATATGTCCATATTGTTTGAAGTGCATTAGATATCTCATATTCATTCATCTTTTCTTCAAATTCTGAAATTACATTTTCTCCTGCTTTTTCAAATTCATCATCAACATCATTTAGAGTTCCATTATATTCAGGAACATTTCCCTCGTAATATTTATTTATCATTGATACTGTTCTATTTAATAAATTGCTTAAATCATTGCACAAGTCAAAATTATATCTTTGTACAAAGTTTTCGGGTGTAAACAATCCATCTGTTGCTATTGGCATTTCTCTTAATAAGAAATATTTAGTAGCATCTAATCCATATCTTTTAATTAATTGTTCTGGATATATAACATTTCCTTTTGATTTAGACATTTTTCCATCTTTCATTGTAATCCAATTATGTACAACTATTGTTTTAGGAATAGGCAAATCAAGCGCCATTAAGAAAATTGGCCAATATATTAAATGGAATCTTGCTATATCTTTACCAACTACTTGGCAATCTGCTGGCCAATATTTATTAAATAAAGTTTCATCATCTGATGTATATCCTAAAGCAGTTAAATAGTTTGTAAGTGCATCTAGCCATACATATATAACATGCTTTGGATCACTTGGCACTTGTATTCCCCACTTAAAAGATGTTCTTGTAACGCATAAATCTTCTAGTCCTGGTTTTAAGAAATTATTAATCATTTCATTTTTTCTAAATGCAGGCTTAATAAAATCAGGATGGTCTTCATAGTATTTAATTAATCTTGGAGCATATTTTTTCATATTAAAGAAATATGCTTCTTCTTTCATCTTCTTTACTTCTCTTCCACAATCAGGACATTTTCCATCAACTAATTGTGTTTCAGTAAAATAGCTTTCACAAGGTTCACAATACCAACCTTCATATTCACCTTTATAAATATCACCTTGTTTTAAAAATCTCTCAAATATCTTTTGAACAGCAATAACGTGATATTCATCTGTTGTTCTTATGAATTTATCATAATCTATTTTCATTGTTTTCCACAATTCTATGGCTGCTTTTGCTTGAATATCAACATATTCTTTAGGTTGCATTCCCGCTTCTACTGCTTTATTCTCTATTTTTTGTCCATGCTCATCAACTCCTGTAAGCATGAAACAATCTTCTCCTTTTAATTTATGATACTTTTTTAAGCTATCTGCCAATACTTCTGTATATGATGTTCCAATATGAAATTTTCCACTGGGATAATATATTGGAGTAGTAATATAAAATTTGTTCATATAAAATTCCTTTCCGTATCTATATACAAATAAAAATGTCTAACAAATTATATCATATTTGTTAGACATTTACTATATTTTGTACTGATTTTGTTAAATTAATCTTATATTTCCATTTGATTTCCTAAGAAACTTGCAGCAACTTTCAGAAGTTGCTCTTCAGATTGCCCAAATTTTGTCCCATTTTCTTTTGCAAGCAGAATTATGCTACCAATTATCTCACTATCTGATATTATTGGTGCTATTACCTGAGATTTTTGTTCTTTTTCTTTATTTCCTTTAAAAGTGATTGGTATTATTCCCTCGTTCTCACTATTATACATTTCTCTTTTGTCCATTATTTTTTCAAGTTCTTGACTAATGCTTTGCTCTAAAAAGTCTTTCTTTAAACATCCTGATACTACTATTACTGAATCTTTATCTGTTACTATTGTTATCTGGTTTGTAACTTTTGATATACTGTCTGCATACTCTGCTGAGAAATTAGCAAGTTCTCCTATTGGAGAATACTTTCTTAGTATAATATCTCCGTCTTTTTCTGTAAAAATTTCAAGCGGGCTTCCTTCTTTTATCCTTAATGTTTTCCTTATTTCCTTTGGTATAACTATTCTTCCTAGGTCGTCTATTCTTCTCACTACTCCTGTTGCTTTCATTTTATTTTTCCCTTATCATATATTTAGGTTTTGTGGTTTTACCTATAAACCAATTTTTTCTTTTTATATTGTTATTATGTAACATAATATGAATTTTTATGCAAAAAAAAATTCCTCTTTCTAGGAATTTCAATAAATAAATTTTCGTTTGAGACATCAATACATATTGACATCTCAAACGAAAGTCTAATTTTACATATCACTTTTTTCTTCATTTACACTTTCAAGTGCTTTTTCTATTGCTTTTGCAAAATCACTTAAAACAACTGTCTTTATAGTAATTGGTTTGTCTGTTATATAATCATTTATTATTTGTTTTAATTTATTCATTTTAGATTTTTCTTCTAATAATAAATCAGGATTTTTATTAATTCTTGTCATTAATTTTTCCTTTATTATTACTACATCTTCATTACTTGCACATGATAGTCTCTGGAATATCTGATATGGATCTGTATATTTGAATATTGGAATGTCCATGCACTCTTTATCAAATCTATCATAAAAGATTTCCATCTTCATTGGAATGTTCTTAAATACAGATTCAGCTTTTTCTTTATACATCTTATCTTTTAATTGAGCATTTAGTTCATTAAATCTTTTTATTATATCTTCCATATCTAAGTCTGCATCTTTAACATATACAGCTGTAAGTTCTTCTTCCGGATTATCACAATATTCTGAAGTTATTGAAGCTATATTCATTCCATTTAGAAATGTACTTTTTATTGTATCTTCATCATAAGATATTAAATCCTTCTTTATAAAATACATGAAATAAGCATAAAGTTTTACTATATCAACCAATCTTATTTTTCCGTTTTTTACAGTATCAAGTACATCGTCTATAACCTTAGGAAATTCATCATCTGATATTTTCCAATACTCTTCTGTAAGCAGTCTTTTATACCCTGGTAAGTTACCTGTATCAACAGTATTTACTATCTCTTCCATGTCTCTCTTGAAGATCTTCATGTCAAATATTCTAGTTCTGACAAATAGTTCAATAAATTTAAAGAATCTATATTCTGCTTTAAAATTATAATAATAGTTATTATCAAATTCTTTAATATAAAATTGTCTATTATCCATAAATACTCTTGATGATACTACCATTGATTTATATTCTTCATTATCTTCTATATTTACAAATTTGTCTTTAGTTATCTTTCCAGCTTTTATTTCAAATGATACAGCTATTGTAAATATAAGCATTGTTTGTAATATACGGTTATTAGTATTTGGATATGATTTATTAACCATGTCAAATATTTTCTTAAAATCTGCAAGTGCATGTTTCAATATTCTTAGATTTCTTGTTCCACTTTTTTCAAAAGTAGATATTATAAGACTGGTGTTAGATTTCAAGAATCGTATTAATTCCGGATATCTTTCATATCTCATTAATATACCATTTATAATATACGTAAATTCCGGTTGATACTCAAATGTCTCGCCTATAAGCTTTTCTTTTATTCTTTCATAATCATTCGCTTTATCGAAAACATCTTCTATTGTATCTTGAATTTTCTCTACCATAGGTTTATTATTTTCAAATAATTTCTTTTCTTTGTCTAATAAATATGTTGCAATAAATGTTTTCATTTCAATATTATTGCTTTTTAGTTTTGTAGATAATTCTTTTTCATTACATATAATTATTGTTTTTATATGATCATGTTCAACAAAGTTATTAATATATCCTAATATATCTATAACGTCTACATTAGCTCTTTCTAGGTCATCAAAGCATAATACCTTATCATCAGTAGAAAAGAATTTTTCATAATCAATCTTGTCTCCATTTTGAGTAACTCCAAAGAAATTCGCCATGTCTAAACCTGTTTTCGCATATTCAGGTATTGTTGTTTGTTCATTGTAATTCATATATTTTTTCAAATTCTTGTCCATTAGTTGTGTTGTCTCTATGAATATTTTCTTCGAAATTTCTTCCAAATTTGATATTCCATATAAAGACATATAGATTGTAGTTAATTTCTTTCCATTAACTTGCATTGATTCTATTTTATTTCTTATTTTATTATTCCAGAAATAAGTTTTTCCGCTTCCCCATTCACCATTAATCATTATTGCATAATCAGTATAGTCTGCACGAATATAATCCAATATACTTTCTACTAGATCTTCCATTTTATTGCTCCTTTCTTTTTCTATTGTTCTTTATTCTATATAATCTTTTGCAATTGTCAATATACCTACATTTTTCGCACCACTATTAGCAAGCACTCTCTTGCATTCATTAGCCGTACTTCCAGTTGTATATATATCATCAAATATTAGAACTTTTTTATTAACTATTTTTTCCTTATCCTGTACCTTAAATGCGTCTTTTATTTCATTAAAACGACTATCTACTCTCTTTTTACTCTGTGGCTGTAAATTTTTTGTTTTTATCAATACATTATTTTCACATACTATATTAGAATTTACATAATATTCTTTATTTAATCTCTTTATCACTTCTTCTGCTACTAGCTGAGCTTGATTATAGCCTCTTACCATTTTTCTCTTACTATGAAGTGGTACCGGAATAATTGTATCATATCTTAAAATAAATTTACATAGTTTTTCATTTTTTATTAAGCATTGTGCATACAATTTATATAAATATGATTTATCATCAAATTTATATTTTATTATAAGATCTCTAAGAATTCCTTCATATCTATAAGCGAAAAATGTATCTGTATATTGATTTGTTATTTCATACTTTTTTATTTTCTGATAACATTCTTCGCAAATAACATTTCCTATTTTATTACATATTCCGCACTTAGGTGGATATATTAAGTCTAATATTTTATCTAATATATTTTTTCCTCTTTTCTTACATATTTTCTAATTTATATTTTAATCCTGTATTTCTTTTTTTAGTATTTACATTATTTATCATAAAATTAATTGTTTGTTTATTTCCTAAAATAATAAGTCTATTCTTAGCTCTTGTCATTCCTGTATATAAAAGATTTCTGGTTAATAACATTGGAGCTGCTTGAACTATTGGCAATATGACTTCTTTAAATTCACTTCCTTGTGATTTATGCACAGTTATTGCATACGAATGTTCTAACTGTTCCAGATCAGCATTTTCATATATCGCAATTTTGTCATCATCAAATTGTATCTTAATCCTTCCTTCTCTAGCATCAATCTCAGTAATTATTCCCATTTCTCCATTAAATATTCCTGAACTTATTTCTGTTCCTCTTACCCATGTAATATCATAATTATTTTTAGTTTGCATTACTTTATCGCCTTCTCTAAAAATGATATCACCAAATTTCTTCTCAGTTTTATAATCTTCATAAGGATTATATTTTTCCTGTATAAGTTGGTTTAAAGTTTTAGTTCCTAAGTCACCTTTTTTAGTTGGAGTAATTATTTGTGTATCTTTATCATATATGTCAAGTATCATTTCCTGTACTTTTTTAGGATTGTTTTCTTGTATAAAATCAAAATCATCTATTGTATCTTCATTACTACTTACTTCGTCTAAAAATTCTATTCCATCATTTACTTTATGTGCATTTACGATTATTTTACTTTTAGCAGCTTGTCTAAAAATTTTATTAAGAGTAATATATGGAATTTTCTTTGATTCTATAAAATCTTTTAATACACTTCCTGGTCCTACTGATGGAAGCTGGTCTATATCTCCTACTAATATAAGCTTTGTTCCTTTGAAAATAGCTTTCAATACATAGTTCATTAAAAATATATCAACCATTGAAACTTCATCCATTATTATTACATCTGCATCTATTGGAGCTACGTCCATATCAGGATTAGGCTTTTCTTCTGTGAATTTTCCTATCTCTAATAATCTATGTAAAGTCTTAGCCTCTTCTCCTGTCGCTTCTGTCATTCTCTTAGCTGCTCTTCCAGTAGGCGCACATAACACCGTTTTCTTTCCTTTTGACTTATATAAGTCAATTATTGTTTTTATAATTGTTGTTTTTCCTGTTCCCGGTCCACCAGTAATTATAGAAACATTATTTTCATTTATCAATGTTATTGCTTCTCTTTGCTTGTCTGATAATTCTATTGAACTTACTTTCTTTATCTCTTTTTCAATATTTGGAATCTTTTTCAAATTATCTGCTTGCTCTAGGCTTAATATTCGTCTAGCTATATATAATTCAGTATTATAATAATCCATCAAATATATCCATCTTTGCAAACACATTTCAGTCTTGCCATTTACTGTTGCAATCTCTTCTCTTTCTTCATCCTGTATCTGACCTTTTGACTTTAATTCTTTTATTCCGCTAATAACATCGTCTTCTGATACACCTAATAGTCGTGTTACATAAGTAATCAAGTTTTCTTCTAATACACAGCAATTACCATTATATGTTGAAAGATTTAATGCATGTCTTATACCGCTTCCAACTCTTCTTAAACTATTTTTCTCAATACCAATTTGCAGAGCCATCTTATCTATTTGAGAAAAATCAACTTTAATTCCTAATTCTTCTAATACATATGGATCTTGTTCTATTTTTCCTATTGTATCATTTCCTAATTTCTTAAATATTGTTTGAGCACTTTGTGGGCCTATTCCGAATTTTTCTAAATACCCTACAATCTGCCATAGCTCCCAATTTTCAATAAAGCTTTCCGATATCTCATTAGCCTTATCTTTTGTTATTCCTTTTATTTTTACTAGCTCCTCTGGCTCATTTTTTAATACTTCAACTGTTGATTGACCAAATTTCTTTACTATCTTTTTAGCTGTAGCAGGACCCACTCCTTTTATTAATCCATTTGCCAAATATTTTTCAAGTGCATCTAATGATTCTGGCATTATTTTTTCAAATGTATCAACTTTAAATTGATCTCCATAATCAGGATGTGTTACGAATTTTCCTATAATTTTTAAACTGTCACCTTTATTTACAAATGGCAAATATCCTACAATCGTTGTATCTGCACTAGTCATATTAAATGTAGCGATCATATATCCATTTGATTCATTTTTATATATTACATCTTCTACTGTTCCTGTTAATTCCATTTTTCTTCTTTCTACTTAGTTTTTCTTTATACATACAACAAAACAGATTGTATGATGTATTTATATCACACAATCCGCTTTATGTAAAGAATTTTCGTTTGTCAAAATTCGACATTATTCTACATATCGTAGTCATCAAAAGATGAATTTATATTATAATAATATCCATAATCATCTGTATAAGATCTATTATACGCTATATCAGATGATGATGCTAATCCAAAAATAACGAGCCCTATTATTACAAATGCTATTGGTATAATTAATATTGCTATTATGAATCCAATTAAAGCAGGTATTCCACAAGATTTTGCATATTCTTTATTTTCTGATATATTTGCTATAAATAGGATTAATCCTAGTAGTGGGATAAAAAAGCTAAGTATTCTTAAAATAACAGGTGCTTTTCCTGATTCCTTTTTCTCCTCTACCTGTGGATTATTATATTGTTGCTGAGCATAATTAGCTTGTGTATAGCCATTTTGTGGTTGAGCATAATTTGGCTGTGCATACTGTGCATAGTTTGGATTTGCATATTCATTTGGTTGAGCTGTATAATTCTGGTTTGCATATCCATTTGGCTGTCCATTATAGTTTTGGTTTATATTTTCATTTGATTGTTTAGTATAATTCTGATTTGTATATTCATTTTGTGGCTGTGTATAATTTTGTTGTCCATTTTGATTTTGTTGTTGATTATTATCTTCCATTA
>OLIQ01000342.1_pt1 | contig 22198 bp, 20 predicted proteins | sample 1609631 | NCBI WGS metagenome assembly OLIQ01 (sample SAMEA4350114, study PRJEB24818) | metagenome | biome: human; feature: gut; material: faeces | place: Denmark | collected 2013-09
GGCATATGTACAGGAAAATAAAATTCAGGCAACCGGCGGATTCCACTGTATCTATCTCGAAGGGCCTCCTAACCGCGGAGACCATACAGAAGACTACATCACACAGGTTGCCCTGCCCTTCTCAGAGAATAGTGAGGGATGTTTGTAAATAATTCCATTTCTCCCCCACTATCCATCTCTTGTTCCTTATTTATCGATTATGTCCACCTGACAGGAGCGCATCGTTGCAAGTGCCGCCGCATGTGCTTCCGGTGTCACACCTGCACAACAGCCTGCATCCACACGCACCGTGGCTTCCGGATACAAGGCTTTCAGTATAAGAGCATTTGACACGACACAGATGTCCGTGCAGACTCCAATCATTTCAATATCCAGATCCGAACCATCCGCGGTCTCACTCGCAAGGACATCCTTCCAGCCTAAGAACCCGAATGTCGGCTTGTCAACGGTCTTATATTCCGAAGTGACTCCATCGGTAAGCTCTGAACAGATCTGCCATCCATCTGTCCCTTTGATACAATGCGGAACCGGCAGATGTTTTCCCTCGTTCGTCTGCATATAATCTTCTCCATGTGTATCCCGCGTGAAAATGATCTCCTTACCAGCACGATCATACTCACTTATTTTCGCCATTACCTCTGGCAGAATCGCCTGTGCTTCCGCTGACGCAAGTGCACCTGTTACAAAGTCTTTCTGCATATCTACTACAATTAAAATGTTTCGCATCTGTGGACCTCCTTTTCCTTGATATCAATCTAAATTATATCTTACTATATTTACAGGTATTAACCAACTATCTTTTTCTATTCCTCTTTTTTTCATCACGCTTCGATACAACTCGTTGCTTGTCACATTCCTTTTCCAATAACATAAAATCCGGACAAATATGTCTCTTTGCAAATCGCTCTTCACTGCATATAATTCTATGTAGTTCTTGTGCCAAACGAAGAATTTCATTCCCGTGCAGGCGACACCACTTTAATTCCTGTCTGCATTTACGTTTATATGAAAGCTGAATTTGAGTATCCGTTGGCAGTTCCTCCAGTTCAAATGGTATAAGATATTCGTCCCTCACAGGTATCATATTATTTATATTCAGAATTCCTATCACATTCCCATCATCATCTCTGATTTTTCTACAAGTTATATTCTCCGACATGCTTTTATATTTTTCTTTTTCCTCAACAGAGCTTAACGGAATGCAATATTTCCTTTCATTCACCAATACCAAAATCCCTAAAAATGGTCTGCCTTGTTTATGCGTCTGAGTCGATACTGATAAAATCGTGTTTGTTCTACCTGTAGCCTTTTGCTCCACATTTTTTAAATTACGAATATATTTCATATTCACTTTATATAAATTCCATTCATTATCCATAAAAAATAAAGGCTATGCATAAACATAGCCTTTTCAGTACCCGTCGTAACGGAGATACTCTGTTTCATAAGTCCACTGATCGGCAGGACCCTCCATCTGACTATGATTATAACAAGTTAATCTTGTTTGTCAACCGCCATTCCTTTCTCTTTTAATTTCTTGTAATATGCTTTATATCGGTACGCAGTTCTTCTGCTGATATCACCTTGCTCTACAATCTCCATAATTGTCTTTCCCTTTTCATACTGTACTACAAACGCATTATAAGACTGCATCCATGCGCTATCGTGTTTCTTCCGACCCGCGTATGCACGATTTTTATATTTTTCTAATTCTGCTTCTAATTGTTTATTTTTTTGATCTAACTCATTGATTTTTTTTAATGCCTCTTCTAATGTTTGAATCATATCCTGCCTCATGTGCCATTTATATTTTGACACTATTATGTCATAATTCTCAAAGAGTGTCAATATATTTTTGGCACAAAAAAGAAGAGAACAAAAATCCTTTGTCCTCTTCTTTCAATCGATATATTTTCCTACACCTCACGGTGATCGATCACACGCTTCGCCTTCTTCTCTGTTCGCGGCAATGTTCCAACCGGCACAACATTGATCTTCGGTGTAACACTCATCTTCGACTTGAACAGATTCTTGATCGTCTGACCTGTCTGCTCGAAGTCCACACGACCTTCCGCCTCAACCGTTACCATGATGATGTCACGGTTATGCGCTTCATCATGTGCGATGTTAATGTTGTACTCGCTCGATACACCATCGACCATGCCGAGGATCTCTTCTACCTGACTTGGGAACATATTGACACCATGTACCTTGAACATATCATCACTACGTCCCTTAATTATATCAAGACGCGGATATTTGTTACCACATGCACATTCACCCGGAATAATTCTGGAGATATCATGTGTACGGAATCGCAGAAGCGGTGCGCCTTCCTTGACAAGTGTTGTTATAACAATCTCTCCTTCTTCTCCGTCCGGTACCGGCTGAAGTGTCTTCGGATCAACAATCTCAATATATACATAATCATCCCAATAATGCATACCCGCATTTTCATCACAGCTGATTCCGATGCCCGGTCCATAAATCTCCGTCAGTCCATAGATATCATAAAGAGAAACTCCAAGCTCCCTTTTAATATATTCCCGCATCTTCTCACTCCAGCGCTCGGAACCAAAAATACCTTTCTTCAGATACAGTTGATCGCGGATTCCTCTTTTATTGATTTCCTCCGCCAGAAGCAAAGCATACGAAGATGTCGCAGTAAGGACGGTCGATTTCAGATCCAACATCATCTGAATCTGCTTATCTGTATTACCCGGTCCCATCGGAATTGCCATTGCGCCAAGCTTCTCACAGCCTGCCTGGAATCCGATTCCCGCCGTCCACAGACCATAACCGGCTGTAATCTGAATATGGTCTTTGTTTGTAATACCTGCTGTTTCATAGCAGCGTGCAAACATAATCGCCCAGTCATCCACATCCTTTGCTGTATAAGGAATGATGACCGGCTTACCTGTTGTTCCGGACGAAGAATGGATTCGTACCACCTCCTCATCCGGTACCGCCTGAATTCCAAGCGGATACGCATTTCGAAGATCCGCCTTGCTGGAGAACGGAAGCTGCTCGAACTCCTCCTGACTTGAAACACCTGTGATTCCTGCTTCTTTATAGATTCTGCCATAATAACTGTCTGTCCGGATCAGACGCTTAATCTGCGCGTCTACCTGCGACAACTGTAACTCTGTTAATTTCATAGTTGGTTCCTCCTCCAAATACGATTTATTATATCGACTGATGATACGTTATTTCCTCTATCACAACGTTTTTCCGCTTCCCACTTCAACACCTGCGTAAAATGCCGCTTTGTTTATCTCTACATATTTTGACGGCACGCGTCTTTCAAGCTCTGCGAGCACGGTTTCCTTGCTGATTCCAAGCCGTCCGCTTCCAACTGCCACGCCCAGGATGGCAATGTTGAAATATCGCGACGAGCCAAACGGTGCACAGATTTTCTCTGCATCGATTACGATACAGCTGCATTTCTTCTGCAGATACGCAATCATCTCTGTGCCGTCATACCCGGTATCCTGCAAAGATTCTGTCACCGGTTTTACCGGTACACGATTCACGATCACGATTCCATCCTTTTTCAGATACCCTAAGTTCCGCACAGCCTCCGCCGGCTCAAATGCGAGAATCATATCTGCTGCCCCCTGTGGGATCAGCGGTGCATATGCCTCCCCGATACGCACATGGCTCGTCACCGAACCACCCCGCTGTGCCATGCCGATCGTCTCTGCCGAATGAACTGCCGAACCTTCATCCATCGCAGATGCCGCAATAATTTTGGATGCCAACACGGTTCCCTGCCCGCCGACACCACAGATCAATATATCTTTCTTCATGATGTGGCACCTCCTTTTTGAGTATCGCCCCCAATGGCGTGAACCGGGCAGATCTGGCTGCACAAGCCACAGCCGGTACATAAGTTTTCATCGATCGTCACATTTCCATCTACGGTAATAAGTGCCGGACAGCCGATCTCACGGATGCATTTCTTACAATTGATGCACTGCTCCGAGATCCGGCATTTGCCGTCTGGCTTGGAAATCGCAATACACGGCGATTTGAAGATGATCGCTTTCACGCCCGGAAGCTTGGCACATTCCTGCACAGCAGCCACCGACGCATCAAGGTCTAATGGATTAACCGTCACGATCATATGTACTCCGATTCCTTCCAACACCTTCGCAATATCTACCTTGTCCACGAACTGTCCCATCATATTCCGTCCGATTCCCGGATGCGGCTGATGACCGGTCATCGCCGTTGTCGAATTATCCAGCACGCAGAGAATCATATCTGCGTTGTTGTACACCGCATTTACGACACCCGTCATACCCGATGCGAAAAATGTCGAATCGCCCACGAATCCGAAGCACGTGCCTTCCCCATCAATCCAGTGGAAGCCCTGCGCCATCGTGATTCCGGCACCCATGCAGAGACATGTGTCAACCATATCAAGCGGCATCGCATTTCCAAGTGTATAACATCCGATATCGCCACAGAAATACGCTTTCTTTCCTTTCATCGCCTGCTTCACTGCATAGAACGATGCACGGTGCGGACATCCTGCACACAACACTGGTGGACGCATCGGAAGCGCCGGTGCATCGCTGCCATCATACCCACGCGCGAGCTTCTCCGTGCCAAGGAACCCGCTCAGAATATCTGCAACCAGATTCGAACTGTTCTCGCCACTTGCCGGCACCCTTCCGTCTAATTTTCCTGACACTTTGATGGCAAGCGCGTGCTTACCGACAAGCTTCAGAATCTGTTCTTCAATATATGGACTTAACTCCTCCACACAGAGCAGTTCCTCCACACCCTCGAGTGCCTGTAACAGAAAATCCTCCGGCAGAGGGTACGCAGTCGCAAGCTTGATGAGCTTGATATCGGTGTGGTCTTTCAGATATTCTTTCGCATAAGCATAGCTGATTCCCGACGTGATCACTGCCTTCTTGGAATTTCCGCCTTCCACACAATTCCATTTATATGTAGAAAAATCTTTCCCAATCTCCACATTCCGCTGCTCGATCATCGCATGATTCATGTAGGATAACCGCGGAAAGATGACCCATTTCTTGGAATCCTTCACGAAACCATCATATGCTTTTGGTCCATTGTTAACCGGATTCTCAATCGACGCATACGCATGGCAGACACGTGTCGTCGGGCGGAACAAAACCGGTGTCTTATATTTCTCCGAATATGAAAATGCATCCTGTATCATCTCATACGCCTCTTCCGGTGAAGATGGATCAAAAACCGGAATCCGTGCGAAGTCCGCGAACCGCCTTGTATCCTGCTCGGTCTGGGAGGAAATCGGACCCGGATCGTCCGCCGATACAACAACCATGCCGCCCTTTACACCCACATACGCAAGCGACATCAGCGGATCGGCTGCCACATTCAAGCCAACCTGCTTCATTGTCACCATCGTCCGTGCGCCGCCATATGCCGCACTCGCAGCAACCTCCATCGCTGCTTTCTCATTCACTGACCATTCCAAATGCACCCCATCGTGTGGGTACTTGGATATCGTTTCCACAATTTCAGAAGATGGAGTTCCCGGATACCCGGACACAAGATTGACGCCTGCTGCCAATGCGCCGAGCGCGATCGCTCCATTTCCCATTACATATTCCTGCATGTAACTGTCGTCCTTTCTCTAACAAATATGTATATTATAGCAAATTCTACGTGATACGACTACTTTTGATTTTTTGTTTATCATCAGAAAAAGCACAGTTCAAAAGCAAACTGTGCTTTTCTCATAAATATAGACAGAATTACCGCTTCTTTCTCGCATAGAGACAGCCCATTCCCGATACCAGCATCAATATGCAAAGTACAGACAGATTCATATCATCCCCTGTTTTAGGCGAAGCTGTTACAGCATCTTTTGTTGCTTCTGTCGTAGCTTCGGTCGTATCCTTTGTTGTAGTTTTGGATGGATCTTCGGTTGTGCTCTCTGTTGTCGTTTCCTTTGTCGAATCCTCCGTAGTCGTCTCACTCTTCTTATATGCGACCGCATAATTGGAAAATCCCTTTGTCTGGAACATCACAGTCTTAGTCGCAGAATCAAAGGACGCAGGAATAACCTCATAGGTTCCATCCGAATTCTCATGAATGACAATCAGATCATTTTCTTCAACCTCCAGATCCGCGCCCAACTGAAGGGATACCTTTGCCGGATTCTTCAAAGCTGCTATATCATTTACCCACAGATCTGCTGCAGAATTCTTGTATAGTATCTGTGCCAGTTTAATATCAAAATACCCGACAATCTGATAATCCCCGACCGCCTTTTCAAAGGCTTCCTGCTGTTGCTGTGTGAGAACCGCATCCTTAATCGTCAGTCTGCTGTTTCCTGAAGTGATCTCATTTTCTGCTAACTGAATCCATGCATTTTTCACTTTATCTGTTTTCAGCTCTGTCTGATCCTCTTTCTTTGTAAATATGCCACAGATATGAACATTTGCATCCGGCATCGTGTATGTATATGTAGATGTATCCGCAGAAGGTGTCAAAGACTGCCCATTGATGGTGATGGAATCAAGCTGGTACCCATATTCTGGTGCTACACGAAGTGTTATTTCTGACCCCGGCACAATCCTTCCATACCCATGACTGGCGCTCTGGTCAATATCCTTTAATTCAACCGGCGTTCCATCTGCATCTTTGATCCCAATAATCGCAATACTTCCATGCTTTAATAATTCATTCTCTTTCAGGCTTGTATTATTGGCATTATCACTCTCCCATACGATAACTCGTTTCATAACCGTCAGTCTCTTTGTAACCTCGATCTTATATGCACTTGCAGGTGCTACTGTGAATTCCACCCTGTCCTCTGTGCCTTCCGGAAGGTTAATTGGCTTTCCATTTACCGTAACAGTTCCGATATTTCCATCTCCAAACGCCAGCTGAATCTGGATCAGATTATAGATTTCACCAGAGGCATATCCCTTTCCAGTCCCTTGTATCTCCTTACTCTCTTTTCCAATTCCCTCTCCATTTAGAGAAATATCCATTCCTACTCCATCACAGCTTGCCGTAATCTGAATATCATCTGGATAAGCCGGCTTCGGTGGCGCAGGTTCGTATTCTACTTTGATATTCAGGTTGCCGCTAAATTCGTTTGGATCCAGCTTGATATACGAATTACTGTCAATATTATACGATGTCTCATTGATATATACCCGAATATCCGAACTTGAAATACTCGGCATACCCGGCAGTTCCTCTATGGATGATGCTTCTAAAGAAATACCAACCTTCAAATAATACTCGTTCTCGAGCAGATCGACCTGCATGCCATTCCCACTGATTGAACAATCCTTATAACCATCCCATGCGTCTTTCGTACATAATGTCATTTTTGCTTTACAGCCCTCAACAACACCAAAAACGGCCTTTCCTCCATCAACGGATGCCCCTATAAAATTCAATGTCACCATGTTTGTTTCTGCTGCATGAACCGGTGTGCTGACCAATAACAGCAGGAGCATACTGATACACAACCATACACTTAGAAAAATCCCTGTTTTTTTCCTCATAACGTTGTCCTCCCTCTCTGCTTCCCTCCCAGGGAAGTTATTTTTGACATTTTATCATAAAGCACCTGACATCACAACAAGGTTTTCTTTAAAAATGCGTCGTCCGGTTTGTATCCGGTCTTTGCCAGCCACACCGCAAATGGCGCGATCAGCATCGCATAGATGTGCTCGCAATATTCAATTCTTGACTCGTCATCGAAACCACCACCAATCTCGATCTCATCGATGTCACTGATTTCGTAGCCGATTGTTCCCTTCCATGCGCACGTCTCCAAAATCCTCCGGCTTTCGACATCCGCATCCCCCAGACAGGCAATCAGATCTTTCGGTCTCAGGTTCAGATAGGCATCCTGCATCGCAACCTTTTTGCGTAACTGCGCAGGAAAGCTATCCTCGCACTGCTGTATACTTTCTATTTTCATGTCAATTTTCTCCTTCGTGAAAAATGGATACCGGCGGTGGTTATCCACGATATCTGACAACAGCCAGACTGCCTCCCGCGCCTTATCCTGCAATGCCGCATCCTTGGAATTCCGATACGCAACGATCAGATAAATCAAATCCTTCCACATATCGTCAAGACAGGACTCCGGCAACTCCAGCACATCCAGCACCCGCTCCATCATGTAAGACCGCGGTTCCATGCCAAAGTGCTGCAGCTCTCTGTCATAAAACAGATAAAGCCGTGTATCCACGATCCACACGACGATCGCATCAATTACCTCCGGGCTGATTGATGCATCCTTCTGCGCGCTTGCAGCCATTTTATTCCATGGCAGTCTCCCTACGATTTTCCTCACATGTTCTCCTATCAATGTTAAAAATTTTTCCATGAAAAAAACACCCCTTTCCAAACAAGTTAACAGTATCTGCCTACAATAAAATTCGTATTTGCTCGTTTAAAAATGGATGTTCGTTTTTCTCGTTGTATTTGTATTCGTGATTCTCGTTGATAGACGCCCAGCCTCTTCGGCTTCGAGACTGGGGGGTTGATTTTTATTTGTGGTTACTGCTTTCTAAGACCGCAGTATTCGCATTCCTGGTGCGTGATGGCTTCGGTACGTTTGGTACCGATCTGTACTTTTTTTGTTCCTGCATAATAGGAACCACACAAAATGGTAAGCGCACATCTTCCCTGTGGGTCTGGATCTGGGCAATCTGGGAAACATCTGACACAATGTTGTGCACACCATCTCTGCTTTGCACATGAATCTCTCAATTCGTCGCAAATAGTTCCATCTGGCCATGTACTATGATTTTCATACACATCCTGCTCCTCATAAATCGGTGTTTCATGCGCTGGCTCATCTACAACCGTTTTCCACTTACAATCATGCGGAGTAATATATGGAAAAGCGGCTTTGCTCTTGATTCCATTTAGATCCGTTAAAACACCGTCGTCTTTTTTCACAAGCATGATCTGAATTGCCTCCAACCGCTTGCCAAGACCGCTCGTACCTGCCGAATCTCCATTCCACGCCCACGAAAGCCATCCGTAGGTCTGTGCATGCACTCGATAACAGATATTGTAATGGTTTGCGATTTCTCCTTTGAGACGGATGCGGATTGCTTCCAGTCGTTTTGCCTGTCCGGAAGTGCCACTCATCATACCATTTGACACCTCATTCATCCAGCCATAGCTCTGTACGTGAGTAGAATATTCGATGCTTCCACTATACTCATTTCCGGTCAAAGCGATCTCGATGCCTTCCAGTCGTTTTCCTTCGCCCGTTGTGCCGCTAACCTGTCCCATCGTTTTGTACGATGTCTCCCAGCCATACGTCTGACGATGTACGCGGTACACCAGTCCCATCGTCTCAGACTTCGGAACCAGCTGTACTTCCAGACTTTCGAGTCTCTTCGCCTCGCCCTCTGTACCTGCGAGCGCACCATCATACTGCCAGCCCTGACTCCAGCCATACGTCTGGATATGCACCCGATAGCGAATCGAATAATGCTCCGCAATCTCCCCTGTCAGACGAATCTGGATTCCCTCCAGCCGCTTCGCTTCTCCTTTGGTGCCCGCAAACTGGTTGTTCTTCACCCAGTTTGTCCAACCATACGTCTGACGATGAACCCGGTATTCGATCGAGCCATCATACCCGGTCTGATTATTGAACTTGATCTTGATCCGCTCCAACCGTTTCGCCTGTCCGGTCGTTCCAAGTATCAGCGTGTTGTTCCTGTAAACACCCGCTCTGTCGCCGTATGTCTGCACATGCGCCTCTCCCTCGAAAGAATACGACGCCGCAAGCGTATCCATCTGCGTCACAGATGCCATACCCAGTACAATCACCATTGCAACTGCAATCGCAATCATCTTTTGTGCCATTTTTCTCATAATTCATCCTCCTCTGCTATACCGCACATTATCCGACCATGTGGGTACACCCTCGTCTCTGGTTTCATTGTACTTCAATGGGAAATTCGTATTTCTCGATCACTTGAATTCGTATTACTCGTTTAATTAGAAATTGGTAAACTCTCGAAATGGTGGCTCGAACCACCTGTAGTTGGTAGAGTACCGCATTCTAAATTGTTTGTCAAGAGGGAACTACCAATTCTTTTCTTCCCCATTTCTTTGCCCATTATAGCATAAGCGATTCTTTGTTGCAATATATTCTGTATTGCATCTTGCAATGCATACTTCATCTGTTATTTGCAATAATATAACTTAAACGGAGGTGTAATTATGGCATTTCAATTAAAACCAAATAAAAAAGAATCGGAAAACAAAACGATTCGTTTTCCAATTCCTTTAATTCACAAAATAGAAGCAGCGATTCAAAATCAGGATGTCACCTTCTCCAGCTTTGTCATCCAAGCTTGCGAATACGCGCTGCACGACCTGCAAAGACCCGATCACTCCAATGCAGAGCCAGAGAAACAGGATGGGGAGTAAAGTATAAAAAAGCACCGTTCATACCAATCTGCCTAAGGGAATTTACACATTACATCTGCCAGATCAGGTTGCCGGATGGATCAAGAGCCTGAATCCGATAGGTATGGGCTTTTAGGTCTGCTGACAGACGGGCAAGATAACCGTCCTTTTTCCAGGTGATATAAATGCGGTTATACATCTGATCATCCGGTATTTTTGCAAAATGCAAAGCATTTTCTGCCTGAGCAGAAATCTGCGCTGCAGGCTTTGTACGGATTTCCATTTCCGCATCAAATCCAAATGCCGGAAATTCTTTGCGGAATTTCAACATTTCAAGCTGCTTTTTTACGACCTCCTTTTTAAGGCCTGACTCTATATCTTTTTGCGAAAAATTCGTCCGGTTGATCTCTTTATGTCCACCTGCACCTGCACGCTTCACTGCCTCATAATCATTCGATCCGGCAAACAGATCCAGATACCAGACCTGAGGTTTTCCGGGCATAAATATCTGTAATGCTCTGGCCAATAACAGTGCCTGCTCATTTTCGCCAAGTGCATTATAATATGTCGTATTTACCTGATAATACATCTTTTTATTACCGTGAAGATCCTTTACAAAACCACCACGATCCACAAGCAGCCGGATCAAATCTTCAATCCTGTCGTCCGGCAACAATCCGGCAAGATCCAGTACCGGTATTCCATCATGGCAGCCAAGCATATTCACAGTATGAATATTCTCCTTTATCTGTTCCTTTGCCCATTGCTCTAGATAAGTGCCATCGCCTCTGTAAAGAGCATCCAGAATCAATCCCGGAAGGAAAAAGTCATACGTCAGATATCCTTTTTCTGCTATCAGCTCATACTTTTTCTCTTTATATCCGGCATGGATCTCCGGAAGAAGACGGATTCCATATGGTTTTGCGAGTTTATGGATCTGTTCAAGAAATTCCCATGTCTCCGGTTCATTTAAGAAATTGGCACGTCCCGGTGCTTTTGGGGCATATGCAAATGCATCCAGGCGGATTATCTTTGCTCCGTAACCTGCCAGTTTTTTTATAGTTTCACGATAAAAGTCCCAAACCTTTTCTGATTTAATATTGAGATCCATTTGTCCTAAATATCTGGTATGATAATCATCCGTATCCCGAATCTCCTGATAAAACGTATTCCAGTATGGAATCCGGCTGCCATCTGCCATTTCAACCATCAACAGAGGTAATCCCGGTTTGCGGAAGAACATCGGATCCAGATACTTCTGATCCGGTTGTATATAGCCGTCTTCTGTCATTTCTCCACAGTTTTCCCAGAATGTATTCCAGTCAATAAAAAAGTCACGATATTCCGATCGACTGCCATTCTCCAACAGATCCTGAAACTGTGGTGACTGTACAGACGCATGGTTTAAAACAAAATCCAGCTTCAGATCAATATTCTGTCTGCCCAACCGTAATAGTGCCTTTTCAGAGTGAAATGTTTCCTCAAGATCATAGTCGATTACAGAAAAACCACGATCCAGATCAGAATGGTAAATACTCGGTAGTATATATATTGAGGAAAATGCATCTGCAAATCCATCTCTTTCAAATAAATCCGCAACCGCTTCCAGATCTCCGCCAAGACTGTCCGGATACAGATTCAGCATTGGACCATTTTCCATTTTATTTATATCTGTCATATTTTTTTCTTCTATTTCTGTTTTCCTCATATTCTACAGCCTCCTGTTCACTTACCATTCCGTATAAATCCTGCCATGCATATCCTGAATGATATCTGCCCGGTCCAGTCCATCATTAATCTTTTTCTGCTCAATTCTTAATACTCTGGCTACAAAAGGACTGTCAATGGCAGTGTCACGATTCCTCTTTTTTCGGTTTTCAAGTGTTTCTTCCGGCGTGCTGATCAATACAACCGATACATCCACCCCCTGCAGGTATGCACTGTTTCCATGTGTCCATTCAAGGATCAGAATATCTGTATCTGATACATCCCGGCGATCATACCAGATATCATCCGGGGTTCTTCCCATATGACGCAGCAGCAGTTGCGAGGTTCCTCCATGAAACTGCATGAGAAGATTCGACACAGCTTCATAATCCAGTTCCTGATCCGTACCCAGATAGTCTGTAAGAGCCTTGTCTCCATACTTCTGATATATGGATAACCACTGCATGTCCTCCTGTTCTTCTGCATCCCTTCCGGCTTTTTGAAGCTCTAATAGTTTTTCTTTTACTTCGTCTGTATATAGCCTTTCCGTTATAAGTCCATTTAATCCGGACATACGAAATCTCGCAATTCGTTCCGCATCATTATACATGGGAATCCGATGTGGATAATTATCCCCGCTTATAATAAGTGATTTCTTCCCCTGTTTTTCAAACATATTTTGAAGTAAGAAAGCCATTCCGGTCTTACCAACACCAGAACCTCCGGATACCGATATGATTGTTTTTTTCTCTTTTCTTTCTTCTGTTTTTTCCAAAATCAGCGGAAATAATCGTTCTGCGTTTCTGATCTGTTCCCGTGCCAGATCTGATACTGTCATTTCTTTCATATCCATCTGTCCGTCACCTCATTTCTGATCATCTTATATCTCTTTTACTCTGTTGTTTTTGCCAAACTCCCCGATCTCTGTAAACAGAAACCGGGGAGTCCTATTTATTCTTATTCTACGGCATCAAGCAGGATCTGATAGCTTGGATAATTACCGGGTACTATCGTAAACGGCATACCAAGCTCCATCAAAGCAGCTCCTGAATAAACAACACCTGTTTTCTTATCCCGATAGGAACGTTCCGGCGCAAGCCCTCTCAATCGAATATAAAATACAGGATGATTACCATGTGTATTTAACAAAACAGCACCTACAACTGCATGTTTTTTCCCTTCATCGACAGACATCCATGCTCCATATTCCGCCTCAAACGGATTACTTAATCTATAATAATCCCCTTTTAAAATAACTGGTGCTGCTTCATGATAGGTTTTGATCTGTTCTCGGACTGCCGTCTTATCTTCCTCCGATAACTTTCCGAGATCCAGTTCATATCCGAATGCACCTGTCATGGCAACCACACCTCTGGTATTCATATCCGTCACTCTGCCGGTCTGATGATTCGGCACCGCAGATACATGGGCTCCCATCGTGGATAAAGGATAAGCAAACGATGTACCATACTGGATACGGATACGATCAACTGCATCTGTATTATCACTGCACCATATCTGTGGTGTATAATACAGCATACCCATATCAAACCTTCCGCCACCGCCGGAGCAGCCTTCCCATAACATATTCGGAAATGCCTGCGTCAGTCGTTCCAACAGGTCATATACACCAAGCATATAGTCATACATTACATTTCCCTGCCATACCATACTGCCGGAATATATATCACATAAGCTCCGGTTCATATCCCATTTCACATAATTGATATCGCCCTGCCTAAGGACAGCTGCAATCTGTTCATAGATATGATCCACCACCTCCGGATTTGCAAAATCAAGTACGAGCTGATTTCTGCCATGTACCGGATGTTTACCCGGAACCTGAATTGCCCACTCCGGATGTTCTCTGTAAAGATCACTGTTTTCTGAAACCATCTCCGGTTCTATCCAGATACCAAACTGAACACCTTTGTCATGAACACGTTTTGTCAGCTCCGTAAGGGAACAGCCCAGCTTATCTTCATTTACAATCCAGTCACCAAGGGATGAATTATCATCATCTCTTGTGCCAAACCAGCCATCATCCATGACCAGAAGCTCCACCCCGAGTGCTGCAGCCTGCTCCGCCAGATTAACGATTGCTTCACCGTTAAAATCAAAATAACAGGCTTCCCAGCTATTTACAAGAACCGGGCGGATCTGATCTTTATATTTTCCGCGACAGATATGCTCTCTCACCAAATGATGCATCTGATTGGACAGCTGTTCCATTCCGTCCGCGGAATATGACAGAACTGCTTCCGGGGCATAAAATGTCTGCGCCGGCTTTAATTGATAGGAAAAGAAATCCTCCTGAAGCCCCATAACCAGACGGATCTGGTCAAACTGATCTAATTCTACGCTTCCCTCAAAGCTTCCACTGTACACCAGTGATACACCATAACAGGCTCCGGCGGTCTCTGTTGTGCCGTGTTCCGCAAGAATCATATATGGATTATACTGATGGCCGGACGTACCGCGATTACTTCCGATCACCTGTCTGCCATGTGTTACCGGTGTCCGCTGCATATTCCGTTCCATTGCATGCCGTCCATAAAATGTCAATACATCATAATCTCCATACAAAAGATCAAGACATGCGCTGGAAAGCTTCTCCAGATAGATTTCATTCCTTCCGACATTTATAACTTTTACACTTCTGGTTATTACATCGCAGTCAGGTAACACACCATATAATAATGTCACTTCTACGCCGACTCTTTCATCCTTCAGATATATGCACAGAGTCTGTGCAGCTTCCGCATGTGCTGCCGGAAGTCCCGGAAGATCATACTTACCGTCCTGAATCTGATAGCCTGTATAGCGGAGATCAAGTGCCATACAGCCATTTGCTTCACGGATCTTTCCTGCCGTTGTTCTGTAATCACCGGTTCCAAGAACAGGGAATTCCTGAGGAAGTGCATCCATGGAATACGTACGGTCATTTCCAAGATCATATGGATTTCCCGAAAAACCGCGATCGTAGTAAGTCAGTATATAATCCATTTCCGAATCCAGGCGCTTTCCGTAATACAGATGAAGCAAATAATCATGTGCGTCTGCCATCATCTGGTAGGTGGTATGTTCCGTATGGAGAGAAAATATTCTTTTCTCTTTGTTATATATAATAGCCATAAATTAAGTCTCCTTTTATTTTACTGCTCCGTTTGCCACACCTGCTATGATCTGTTTCTGGCAAATAATGTAGAAGATCAGTATCGGAAGCAGCGCTAACAGATAAGATGCAAAGGCCAGATTATAATTTGTACCAAACTGAGTCTGGAAATTCAACTGTGCAAGTGGAAGTGTATTCTGATCACCGGACATAATTACAAGCGGTGTCATAACGTCATTCCATGTTCCAAGGGCTGTAAGGATTGCAACCGTTGCATGCATTGGTCTCATATTCGGGAAGATAATCTTCCAGTAAGTCGTCCATGTAGTGCTTCCGTCAACACAGGCTGCCTCTTCCAGTTCAAGCGGAAGATTATTCAGATATCCTGCATATAACATTGTATTCATCGGAAGATAAAATACTGTATAAAGCAACACCACACCAAGCATATTTGCCAGTCCCATTTTTGCTGTCTGTTTTACAAGCGGCATCATCAAAATAGCGAATGGCACGAACATACCACTGACAAGATAAAGATAAATTCCATTATAGATCCGATTCTTTTTCTTGCTTCGTCCAAGTACATAACCGATCAGGGAATGTATCACAATCGATAATGCAATCGTTGTCAGTGTGATAAATAAACTGTTACCGAGAGAATGCCAGAAATCTGTCACCTCCATAGCTTCCTTAAAATTACTCAGGCTCCAGTGCTGTGGAAAAGATAAGATTCCATGGATATCATTTGTCATCTCAGACGGCTGCTTAAATGCGATCATAACCGTCATATATAATGGGAACAGGATGGTTACAAGACCAAGGATCAGCAGAATCGTAACCCCGATATTATATCGTTCTTTTCCTGTCTTAATCCCCTTTTCTTTATATTCTTTTCTGATCTGTCTCTGCGATTTTTTCATAACTGTTCCTCCTTCTTACCCAGGAAATGCATCTGTAATACAGATATCACTACGATTACAATAAAGAACACGACTGCATTTGCACTCTGGAATCCAAACTGTCCACCACTCATACCATTGTTGTAGATCAGATAGGAAATGGATTCTGTGCTCTGCGCAGGACCACCCTTTGTCAATGACATGATCTGGTCAAATACCATCAGGAAGTTCTTCATACAAAGAACTACATTGATTGTAAAAAAAGGAAGGATCAGCGGGAATGTCAAATAACGGAATTTTGCAAATCCGGTTGCACCATCCAAAGATCCTGCTTCGTATACATCTTCCGGAACTGTCTGAAGACCGGATATATAAATGATTGTATTCATCGCGATCGACTGCCATGCACATACTACTGCGATTGCAAGCCAGGCCGTTTTAGAGCTTGCAAGCATACTGTTTCCCTCAAAGCCGAGCATGATTGCGATCTGTGGCAGAATATAAGTAAAGAAATAGTTAAAAATATAACCAACAACCAGACCGCCTAAGATATTTGGCAGGAAATACAGTCCACGAAGACCGCTCTTAAAACGAATCTTACTGTTTAATGCCATCGCAAGGATGAGGCTGACAACATTTACGATGATCGTTGTTACTATGGCCAGCTTAAATGTAAACAGATAGGATGAACCAACTCTTGCATCATGAAAAAGATCAATATAATTTCGAAAACCAACCCACTCATAGCTGCCATACCCACGGAAATTGGTAAAGCTGTAAATCGCACCCTGAATCAAAGGCAGCGTGTTGAATGTAAAGAATAATGCTACGATAGGAATTGTGATCAACATAAATGTTCTGGATTTTCCGGACATTTTCTTTTTCTTTTTAACAAACTTCATATCTTCTGTCTTTTTTGTATCCATTTCTATTCCTCCTCTCCGGAATGTTCCTGCTCATATTTTCGAACCTTTGTGATCAGGTCACGATTGTACCGTTTCCATTCCGTATCAAATTTCTTCAAAAACGCTTCTGTATCTCCATCTAACAGATAAGTCTGAATCATTGCATCGACTGCCATCTCAGATGGATAAAAATGATCCTGATAATCCGTCACGATTCCGTTGTCCAGATATTCCCGCATACCGTCTAGCATAGATGCAAGCTCGAAATCACCTTTCTTACAAGGTACTGCGTTCTGATTGTCGATATAGTCCTGTACATTTTCATCCTCTAACAGGAAACGGAGAACTTCATAGGCTGCTTCCTTATTCGGACAGTCTTCCATCACGCAGAACTGAAGATCGACACCGGATGTCAAAACCATGTCTTCCTTATTGTTCGAAGCCGGGAATACAAATGAATCAATATTGATATCCGGATTTACTGACTGGATCTGTGGTACCGCATAGCTTCCGATCATATACATTGCCGACTCACCTTTTGCAAATGCTGTACAAGCATCATTATAAGAATATGCAACCGGATTGGCTTCGCCATACTGAAGCAGGGTTTTCATTTCTTCCGCAACCTGAACATACTGATCGGAAAATGTAGTTTCTCCCTTATTAACATCCTTACATACGGTCGGGGATGTCAATGAAGCTACTGCACTGTTCCATGGAGAAAGACAGGTCCATGTATCCTTGTAACCCATATAAAACGGAAGAATTCCTTCTGCTTCAATCTCATCGCATAATGCAAGAAGCTCATCCCATGTTTCCGGGATTTCCCATCCATGTTCTTCAAACATATCCCGGTTATACAGGATACCTGCAGCATTTGCCACATATGGAACACTGTATGTTCCTTCTGTTGGAATAAATTTCAGGTTCTCACAGATTGTGAGATAATTCTCCTTAATATCTGCCAGTCCATCAAAATCAGAAATATCCATCAACATATCGGCATCAATAAAATTCGAATAATTGATGTCACCGCCAATACCAATGATATCCGGGTTATCTTCACGAACAAATCTGGTCTTCAACACCGTCATTGCATCGTTCGGAGAACTGATCTTCAATTCAATATCATCATGACTGGCATTAAACCGTTCCTCAACTTCTTCAAAATAAGAGGTTGCTTCCGGCTTGTACTGTACCAGTTCGATCACTGTTTTTCCGTCTTTGTTATTCTTGCCACACCCCGTCAGTAAGCAGAAACCAGTCATCATCGTAAGTACAAATAATGGTTTTTTCCATTTTAGCATAAATGCATCTCTCCCTTCTTTTACCTTCTTTATAGAATATGCTTTTTTAAGTTATTTTCATTTTAACATATCATAATGCTTGTTAAAATATCGTAATATCGCCATTTTTATACCAAAATGCATTATTTTTGTCTCATTGTTGCATTCATCTAGCATTTTGGTATATAGTAGAAAACAGCAGAGTTTATATTGTGTATTTGTTTTAATTAGGGGAGGTCTTTTTATGCATGAATACCTTTTTTCAATATTTCCAAATGAGAAATTTATAGATCTTGGACTATATCAGTACGGATGGGAACGCTGTACACCGGCTCATCAGTTCGGGCCGGCTGCCAGAACCCACTATCTGTTTCATTATGTCATCTCCGGAACCGGACTTTTAATGGCGCAGGATCAAAAAGGAGAGACAAGAAATTATTCGATCAAAAGCGGACAGGGCTTTCTTCTGTATCCGGGACAGATCAGCACCTATATCGCAGATAAGACAAACCCATGGGAATATGCCTGGCTGGAATTTGATGGATTACGGGTAAAAGAAGCGCTGGACATTGCCGGTTTTTCAAAAGACCAGCCGATCTATCATGCCGTCTCAAAGGAATACCGGGAAATCATGATGAACGAAATGCTCTATATTGCCAATCACCCAGACGAACCGCCTTTTCACCTGATCGGTCATTCCTACCTTTTTCTGGATGCACTCATCCGTTCCACCTCCTCTACCCGGATGATAAAAACCGGTAAAATGAGCGATTACTATATAAAAGAAGCAATAAACTTCGTAGAGCAGAATTTTCCTTATGACATCTCTATCGAAGATATGGCTGCCTGTTGCGGCATCAACCGAAGCTATCTGGGAAAGATATTTCATGACTCCATTGGCAAAACGCCACAGGAATTCCTGATACACTATCGGATGTCCAAAGCAACAGAGCTGCTGAAAATGACGAAATTATCGATTGCAGATATAGGAAATGCAGTCGGCTATCCAAACCAACTGCATTTCTCAAGAGCTTTTAAAAATATATATGGTGTCTCCCCAAAAAACTGGCGGGATCAGAATCACTTCAGCCTGTAATAGCAAATGTTCTTTCCCAAACCCTCTCTTTTGATTTCACCGGATGCTACCAGTTTACGAAGCGCACCCTCAATGGAGCTCACGCTCAGAGCCGGACAGAGTTCCCGAATATCCTGCTTGGTGAATCGACCAAGCTTATTCATGGTAGCCAGCCTTACTGTATCCAATGCGGGCAATTTTGTTTCAACCAATGCAAAGCGGTCTCCAAAATCCTTATAGGCTGCAAGAACGGTTCCAAGCAGATATTTGATGAACGGAATAACATCCTCCGTTCCATCGTTCCAGCCGGTCTGTGCCTGACTGAGCGCATCGTAATAAAGGTCTTTGTTTTTGGCGATTTTTGCTTCCAAGGAGATATATTTACCCACATAGAAGCCATTTCTGTAAAGCAACAGAGTTGTGAGTAATCGGCTCATTCTGCCATTGCCATCGTTAAAAGGGTGGATACACAGAAAATCGTGAATGAATACAGGGATAGCAATCAGTGGCTCGACTTCCATGTTGCCGATGACACGATTGTATTCCTCACATATCCTGTCCAATGCCTTCGGGGTTTCATAAGGGGCAAGCGGAGTAAACAAAGTCTCCACATGACCATCCGGGTAGGTTGCACTGATATAATTCTGCACACTCTTAGTTCTGCCTGCCATGGGGTTGTTCATATGGCTGTACAAAATCTTGTGCAGCTGCAGGATATAGTTCTGTGTGATGGGAATGGCATCGAAACTCTCGTGGATGATATTCAGAACATCACGATAACCGGCGATTTCCTGCTCATCACGGTTCTTTGGCGTTGTTTTTTCTTCCACCAACTGACGGATACGGGTGCTGGTCGTGACAATACCTTCAATGGCATTGGATGCCTCGGTACTTTGCACCTTTGCGATATCCACCAGTTTCTCCAATTCCTCTGGGCGTTGTTTCAGGTACATCTCCTGTTTCCCGGCTTCTTTATATATCGCTGCAATAAGACCAAGAATGTCTGAATCCCATTTTTGGTTCTTGATTTCAGAATAGTTGAATGTTCTCATAACCTCACCTCCATGCATTTCCCTTAAATTGTACCGTAAAATAAGGGAATGGTCAATATTTGAGGGAAAGCTCCCTTAATAATATTCCACTTTTAAGGGGAAATATTCTGAAATCATATAAACAAATATCCAAGAATTTGTTCAGCTCATCCCCCCCTCTGATTACCTACTTTGTTCCATGCTCCACAATCATCTCAACATTCTCAAATACATCGACAAACACCTGCTTTGCTCTTTCTAAAAGCTTACGACATATCTCTGGTTCCTCAAACAAAAAACTAACACGCAGTTCTACGCTTTTAACATTTGGGTACTTTTCTTTATATTGTCCTGAATCTATGTACCAGATATAGGTATTGAGTTTATCTTGCAACAGCAATAAATGTCGATTCATATCTGACCAGTCCATTCCGTCTGTAAGAAGAAGTATCAAGCTGGAGGTGTCTTGTTCATATGCCAAGCCATCAATGGTATCTGTTTTTTCAATATTAAACTTATCATCGTTATTCTCTAACTCCATATCATCACCTATTTCATTAACAATCTTTTTGCCTCAATTATACTATTGTCAAATTCTCTAGTCTCAGTGAAATTGTCTTCGATAATAAATCTACTGCAACAATCTTATACCCTGCTGCCAAAATTGTATTAGGCATGGTATGAGTTGGCGAAGGATTCCAATAAGCCGAATAGTTATAAGCTGACTTGCATAATGAACATCCTATAATCTCCTCTATTTCAGCAAATGTCAGCGTCAATTCAGATTTACCACAATCTTCAAGATACTTTTTCAATTTTGAAAACTTATCCTTCTCCTGCGGTTCTTCATCCATTTCTCCAACCTGAACAAGTGCATTACTAAGTTCCTCACACTTATCAATCATCCAAGCAAAATATTCTTCTTGCTTTGATGGGTTAAATACATCCGCTTCACGTCTGTAAAGAATGCGCTTAGCTTATATTATAACTGATTTTATTATGAAAACCAATCAAAGTTCTAATTTGATTTACATCATATTCTTTAGCTGGAAGAATAACTGCATTTTTACCTCTTATTTCTTTTACTATACTTAATTCTAACTCTTGCCTGTGTTTAAAATGACTGATCATATCCTCAAAAGCACTACATTCATGTTTCCTCCCATAGGGAGAGTTCACCAAATATTCTAACATCATCTGATACCATAACTCATTTCCATTCTCATCACAGCGTTCTTTTTGAATTATTTTAATATTCTCTTCCAACTTATCACTATAGAGATAAAATAATATAAACTTCTTTGCATCAATGCACCTAAATAAATTACGATAGAACTCTATAATTTCTTCATCACTAAGCATATGAAACAAAATTAAATCCTCTATTACATTTTGAAAGAAAGAACATTCAAATAAATATCCTGTATTTGTAAAATTTTTAAACCTTGTTACTATAATTTCCTTTAGCTCCGCCAAAGTTTTTCGCCCATTATAGACTTCATAATTCTCCAAATCTTTATAAAATCCCGGAATATCCGTAATTATCTTAGTGTAAGTAATGATATAATTCTCTTGTTCCCTAACTGTATTTTTTATAATTTCATCCCTTATCGAATTGTATTTTCCCAAAACAGCCTCATATTCCTTCTTCGACATCAAAGCACACCAAGCCAATTCTATCGGAGAATAATCTCCTTCCCTACATACATGTAACTCTGGATTAAACTTAACAATATTATTTATCAGCGTGCTTTTTCCTGATCCTTGAATACC
>OLIQ01000351.1_pt1 | contig 21582 bp, 20 predicted proteins | sample 1609631 | NCBI WGS metagenome assembly OLIQ01 (sample SAMEA4350114, study PRJEB24818) | metagenome | biome: human; feature: gut; material: faeces | place: Denmark | collected 2013-09
TCCCATATCTGCGGAAAAAAGAAACCACAAACAGCATGTCTACTATTAGCATCCCAGATATTTTCCATAGGAAGCATATCATTCTTTCCGGGATTATAAAAACAATTGCTTTTAGTAATTGTTTTTATAATCCCGGAAAGAATGATATGCTTCCTATGGAAAATATCTGGGATGCTAATAGTAGACATGCTGTTTGTGGTTTCTTTTTTCCGCGATATGGGATTATGAACCTTTTATAGAAGATGGTAATTCTTTACTGTTTGCTTCTTGGAAGGATGATTATGACAAGAAACGTGGTGCAGAAAAAGAGAAAGATGCTGGTGAATATAATATTTATGTAGGTCAACGTGCTAACAGTCCTAATGAGGCATTTACGAACACACAAGAGAACATTTTTCACAGTCCGGAACTTACTAATCATATTAACGCTATTAAATATGATAAGTCTAATCATTTTTATGAAGATGGTTGGTATATACTTGATGATGGACGTGTTAGATTTGTTACTAAACAGGAATGTATTGAACGAGCTATATTTGGTTCCGATAGATTCCATGAGTATATAACTGATGTACCTCATAATTCAAAGACTGATGTTCATGGTTGTATAAGAGAGTTTTATTCTCCTATTCCAAATGATGGTAGTCTTTATTTTATTTCTTATGACCCATATCGTATAGATAAAAATAAAGAAGAAGTTAGTACAAAAAATTCACTTGCAAGTTTTCAAGTGTGGATGCGTACTAACAGTAAAACTCCTTACATGGGTAAACGACTTGTTGCTTCTTATTGTGGTCGTCTTGATACTATGGAAGCTGTCGATAAACTTGTTCTTTATGCTTGTTTACGTTGGAATTGTAAAGTTCTTTATGAGGCTGGTACTGGTGAACTTGTTACTAATTTCAAGAAATGGGGTTATAGAGATAAATTGTTGAAAGACCCAAGTAGTTATATTAATCGAAGTGTTGATGGCCCTCGTATTACTGGTTATGGTATTGTAATTGGTGATGGCGATATTAAGTTAGAGGGTATGCGCATGGTGCGGGATTTCTTATATGAAATTGTCGGAAAAACGTCCGACGATACACCAATATATAGATTTAATCAAATTTATGATATAAGTTTCTTATTAGAGTTGGATAGATTTATATTTGGACGTAATGCAGACCGATTAAGTTCGGCTATCGTTGCAATGTTTGAATTTCGTAAAGATTCTCTTTTACTTGAACGAGAAGCTAACTCGAAAAGTAAAACTAATAACACTGATCGTAAAGTTAATAGATTCCTAAAATGAGTGAACGTGATTTAAGAGCAATTCCACTTGTTATGCCTGACCAGCGTGCAAGTACTGCTACAAAACAAACGAAAGCTTGGTACATTCCTAATTGTAATTATTGGATTAATCTTGCTATTGGTCAGAATGATAAAACTGTTACGCAGAAATTTCTTGATGCTGCTAATGGTTTAGTAGACCCTAAAACTTATGAATATGTTCTTCGGAATTATATTGATAAGGTTGGTGAGAAAGCTGTCATGTATGGTGAGATACGTGATGTAGATTTTCTCACTCCTATTAAAGAACGATATATGGGAGAATTTATTAATATGTTCTCTAATTATCAAGTATTTAATAATGACCCTTCTGTAACTCTTGCTCGCAATAAAGTTCTTGCTGATAAAGTAATGGCTTATTGTAATCAAGAAATTATTAATCGTCTTAATGAAGCAGGATTTAATACTGGTCAAAAGACAATTAAGCAAGGTGAACTTAACGATATTATTGAGGAAGTTCTTAACGATTGGATTGATGATGTAACTATTACAACTCAAAAACGTCTTGAACTTATTAATACTATTGTTGAAGCAAAAGACAAGTATCAACAATGCTATTTCTATTGGTGGGCTTGTGAAGAGGTTTATACTTATCGAGAAGTTTATAAAGGTGATGTTTATCTTCAAGTAATATCTCCTCTCGAATATTATCGTATTGAAAGTGGTCAACGATATATTGAAGATGATGATGCAGGACTTCGTGTCTATCGAATGACTATTCCTCAAATCATTGATAGATTTCGTGATGAACTTACAGATGCAGAAATGAATTATCTTAAAGATATTTATACTGTATCTCCTAAATATGATGCTCCTGATGGCATAGTTCAAATCTTCAATAAAACAGATTTTGCTGAACGTAAAGCTATCTTACATACTAACGCAGAAGCACTTCGTAGTGAAGCTCGATTGTATGGTAAAGAAATTGATATTTATCATTATGTTTGGAAAACTGAAATTAAACAAGGTATTCTTAAACATCGAGATTTATTAGGAAATGTTGTAGAAAGTGTTGTAGATGAGGATTATGAATTTGATGCTTCTGCTGGTGATATTGAAATTGAATGGGAATGGATAAATCAAGTTTGGGAAGGTTGGCGTATAGGTGGTTGTCATAGTGGTATTTATATTAAGCCGCGACCTATCGAAGTTCAACGTGAAAGATTTAACAATTATAGTGATTGTAAATTACCTTATAATGGTATTGTAGGTTTACATAAAGATAATCTTCGTAATCCTATTCCTTTCCGTGTTTTACCTTATCTTGCTCTTTATCGTATTTATACTTTACAGCAAGAACGTGCAGTAGCTAAGTTTAAGTCTTGGTTATTATTCCCTGAAAGTATTCTCGCTGATAGTAGTGATATGACTACCGAGGAACGTCTTGCTGTTGCGAATAAAGATAGTTTCTTACCGTTTGACGATTCTGATGCACAACCTAATGCTTTACAATCTATTCGAGAAGTAGCTACAAGTGCTATTACGAATTATATTCAAATGCTTGATAATCTCAAACAAGGTTTGAAAGCAGAAGCTTGGGAAGCAGCTAATATGAATAATGCTCGCTTTGGTGATGCTAAGGATTATGCAGGTAAGGCTGTTAATGAATCGAATTATTCTCAAGCAATGACCGGAAGTGTTTGGAGTCTTGAATGTTTTAATCTCTTCCGTGAACGTGATTATGTTGCAAATATTGATTACAGTAAGTTTGCTTGGATTGATGGTAAACGAGGTTCTTATGTAGACCCGACAACTAATAAAGTTGTTGTAGTTGATATTGATGGTTCTTCTGATTTCTCTGGTAATATTGGAATTTATATTCGTAATAATGCCGATGTTCAGAATAAGCTGAACATGATGAAAGAACTTGCATTTAGTGCAGGTCAGAATGACCAACTGGAAGTTGCTATTGAAGCTATTGAAAACAATAATATTACTTCTATTGCTAAGAATATTAAGAAAGCTATTCAAGCTCGTCGAGATTATGAACTTCAAATGCAACAAGTTCAACAACAAGCTCAAGCAGAAGTTGAACAAATTGTTAGTCAGCGCGAAGCAGCTAAACAAGAATTTGAAGCTCAGCAAAATGCTCTCGATAGAGAACATGATGTTAATCTTGAGATTCTTAAACAAGAAGGTGAAAAAGAGATTTGGAATATGCGACTTAAAGTCGATACCAATGGAAATGGTAATATAGATAAAGATGAAGCTATGGCTGCTCAATCTGGTTACACTGCTTCTGATGTTAATAGAATAAAGTTACAAAAAGAATTAAAGCAATGATGACCGAGAATTATCGACGGAGAGCAAGAGAACCTGCAAGATAATACTACTATAATTATTGATAATATATTATATATAGTATATCTTTGTTCATGTAATAATATTCAACTATAAATAAATACTAATATGGCTGTTGAAAAAGTTGTTATACCTGATGATGAAACTCAGGAGCAAAAACAAGAACGTCTTCGTAAAGAATTAGAAGAACGTAAAGCTAAAGAAGCTAAAGAAGCTCAAGAAGCTGAAGAACGACGTAAAGCTGAAGAAGAAGCTGCTCGTAAGAAAGCTGAGGAAGAAGGTGGAAAGGGTGATTCTACTGATGATGGTGAAGAAGAAACTGAATCAGAACAAGTAGAAATTGATGGTACTCTTTACACACTTGATGATAACGGAAACGCCGTAGATGATAATGGCGAAATTAAGTTCACAAAGGAACAAATTGATGCAATGTCTGATGAAGGTGCTAATGAATTAGACGGTGATTATATCGAAGCTATTTCAAAAGCCAGTGGCATTGTTATTAAAGATGAGAAAGGTGAACCTGTTAAGTTTGAACCTACGATTGAGGGTTTTGCTAAACGTGAAGCTGCTGTAAAAGCTCTTGGTGAACGAGAGGGTTTTGCAAAAGGTTTTAATGAGTTTTTAGCTAACAATCCTGATATTGCAGCTCTTGTTGAATATAAGAGTAAGTTCGGTACAATCGAAGGTTATTCGGCAAATGTAGATTATAGCAAAGTTGAAATCAAAGATGATGATAACTTACTTGCTGATTTAATCTATAAAGCTGAAATTCAAAAAGGTACTTCTCCGGAACGTGCCAAACGAATTGTTGAGTTTGCAAAAGCAAATAATACTCTTAAAGATGATGCAACTGAAAGTCTTAACTGGTTGCGTAAAACTCAAGAGAGTGAGATTAAAGCAATTCGTGAACGTGAGGCCAAAGAAATGCAGGCTGAACTTGAAAAGGAAATTAAATACTTTGGTGTTTCTTATGAAGATGACGGTACTGTCAAAGTTCATAATGCACCGGGTAGTCTTTATGATTTAATTGTTGTTAAAGGTCAGATTGGAGAATACGCTCTTCCGAAAGAAGGTCTGAGAATTAAGACAACTGATGGTGAGAAACTTGTTTCTCGTCAAGAGTTATTTGATTATTTCTCTCGTCCTGTTCAAGAGATTAATGGAATGGTTTATAGTCAAGCGCAAATTGATGAGATTAATCGTCTTTCTAATCCTGCTGAATTGGCTATGCGATTTATTATGAATCTTGATGGTGGAGTTGACCAACTGATTAAAGCTGAACTTGCTAAAAAAGAAGTTAAACGTCTTCGTTCATTAGCAAGTAAGACTGGTAAAAACAATGGTAATCCCAGAGTCCAAAAGACTGCAAAGGATGATAAAATTGTTTTACCTATTAAATAAAGCAAATGTTCTTGCCTTATAATAATAACTTAACCAAAAATCTAATTTACAATGCGTGAAATTGGAACTGTAAAATTTGACTCGAATCAATATACAGATGCTAATATGCTTCTGAATTTTGATTTGATTGACCCTGTTAAACTTAATCGTAATCTTACTTATCTTTGGGGTAAGGATAGTGACAAGTATCCTCTTCTTACTCTTACTGAGGGTCAGGGTGCTGTTACAACAAAAGTTAAGCTGAATGGTGGTGATACTCAATATACTTGGGAAATTGCTCCTCGTCAGCGTGTTACTTCTCGTCTGAAAAAGCTGGTATCTGATAAAACTGCTATTCAGCCTTACGGAACTGTTGAGGTTGAAATGGAGGATAATTGGTTTATTTATCAGCACACGGCTATTGCTCCTTCGGGTATGCAATGGCGTATTCAGAATGAGGGTATTGCTACTTCGACTGGTGGATATGTTTATCGTTTTACCAATATGTCGGGTGCTCCTATCTCGGCTGATGCTGTTGCAAAAGACTTCATTAGTGGTGCTATTTGGGCATTAGGTGCTTCGACTATTCCGGGTAGCAAATCTGACGGAAACCGCTCGAATAACCAGTCGTTCAGCAAGGCAACTAACCAGTATGGTTACTACCGTTTCTCGAAAGAGATTGCTGGTAACATGGGTAATAAGGTTGTTAATATTGCCTTTGATACTGCATCAGGTGGTGAGCGTAGTCTTTGGATGCCTTATGAGATGAAGATGTGGGAAATCATGCGACGCGAGATGCTTGAAGAGGACTTGTGGTTCTCGGAGTACAACCGCGATTCGAATGGTATTATCCACTTAAAGGATGAAAAGACTGGTGAGGCAATTCCTCGTGGTGCTGGTGTTCTTGATATTCTCAAGGCTGTTGGTAATTATGAAACGTATTCTGTTCTGACACTTAATCGTTTCGACCGTATCATTACTCGTATCTTTGACAATCGTATTGATTCTACCGTTGAGGAACTGGTTCTTTATTGCGGTAAAGGTTTCGCACGAATGTTCAATGATGCTATCTACTATGATGCTCGTCTGAAGAATTACTTTGTAACTCTTGGTGATAATGAGATTAAGAGCGATGGTGAGATGATGTCTTATGGTAAGTATTTTAACCGTTATAAGATGTTTAATGGTAAGATCCTTACTGTTAAGATTGTTGATATGTTCGACCACGGTATTCGTGCTCGTCGTGACCGTGAAGCCGGTAATATGTATCAAGGTCTGCCTATTACTTCTTATAGTGCTGTATTCCTTGACCATACTATGGGTTCGAATGGTGAGCGTAATATTAAGTTTGTTTGTGAAGAGGGTCGTGAGTATAAAGTAGGTGTCTATAAAGGTATGGCTGAACTGCCTGCTTCGTGGGGACTTGCAAGTGGTACTCAACTGTCGGATACGAAGGATATTGCTTCTTATGAAGTTCTTGGTTCGCAAGGTATCAATATTGATAATCCTACTACTTCGTTCTGGCTTGATTTAGCTCTGAACTAAACACCCAATTTGAGTAGTAATAATCGAAAGGTTATTACTACTCATTAACATATAAAAGATTGAATAACTTAAAATGTTAAAAATATGATTAAAGTTAATCGTTCAGTTCGTATTGAATGGAGGAACAATCCTTCTTCTTTTGAACTTCGGAATAAAGATGCCTTCAAAACTGACTTTCTTCGTCTTGGTTCTGCTATTCGTCCTGTTAATGAATTGCTGAGCCGTAGTGAGGAAATGCGAGTTCTTCTTCCTACTGTTGTTGGTGTATCTCCTATTGATAGTTCTTGGCAAGAACGAATCACTACATACTTAAATGATTTCCTTCTTGAGATTCCTGTTCATGGCTTAGAGTTCGATACTTCTTACGTTTTAGATTTAGGTAATCCTGCTCTGAAAAGTAATATCGACGAACTTATCGGTAAACTTAAAAAAGCTGATAAGATTAAGAATGAAACTGGTTCGGAACTTGAATCTATTGTTCTGAAACGGATTAAGGAACTTGATGAAACGGAACTTTATAAGTATGTTACTTTTGTTAATATTCCCGATTATATTAGTTGGAGATATTGCCTTTTAAGTAGCAAAGTTGCTAATAAGGTTGAAGACATTAATAAGAGCGTCAATATTCAATTTTATCTTACTTCGGATAGTGAGCGTAAAGCACTCAAAGCTGCTCGGACGAAACTTCGCACTGATGCTCTCAAGAAATATACAGAACTTATTAATAATCCGAATAGCGCACTTATTGACAACGTTGTTGTATCGACAGGTAGCGTAGGTGATTATTCGGAATTTATGGCAATGACTACTGATGATAAGCAATCTGTTCTTCTTGAACTTATTGACAGTGACCCGCAGAAGTTTATTAGTATTGTTGATGATAAACATCTGGAGATGAAAGCTAAGATTACTATTTATCTTTGGATGAATATTATTCGACAACTTCCGAATAGTTCTATCATTGTCGATGCTTCTAATCCGGAAAATGTTATTGGTAATAATATTAATGATGCTATCTCGTATTTCTCAAATGATAACAACAAAGGTATTGTTGCCGAGTGGAACGCGAAGTATCGTAGTTTGAAAGGTTAGTCATGTATGAAACGGTAAAAGAGTTACACATCGAAATAGAGCAACGAATACAGCAGATAACATCTAATAGACATCGGAGTATTGCTCCTCAGTTTATTGATATGATGCTGAATCGAGCTGCCGTTAAATATATACAAACTAAATCAAATAGGAAAACTAATTATAAAGGCGAAGGTCTTGAAGATAGTAAAAAACGTGTAGATGATATTCAATCATTAAAACGTGAAACACTGTGGCTTAAACTTAAACGTGATAAGCAAGATGCGGATTATCCAAATAGAGCTTTCGTTATTCTTCCGGGTGATTATCTAAAACTTATTTCTTCTACTTCTCGATTAACTTATGGTAAAGCTCGACTTGTTGAGAATTTACATGAGGTTTATCCTGATGATGAAGTTAAGAATTTATATTATCATCTAATTGATTTGTCTAAAATTACCTTAATTGATGATGAATTTAATGGACAAATTATTGTTAATGGGAATGAGATTGATATTTCAGATATTCTTTCTCTTTATGATAGTGATTCAGATAAGATTGATTTGTATGAAATTGCAGGTTTAACTTGTGATAGATTACGTCAAGCTCTTTCTAATGAATATAATGTTTATTGGGAGAATTTAATTGGTCGTTATTATAAAGATTGTATTATTATTACTTCTAATGCAAAAGATGAAATTACATTAAAAGTTAATAATACAGACATTCCTGTTATTACTTATAATACTACTTATGACGAGTTCGTAAATGTAGGAAATAAGTTTTCTGAAAATGATTTAATTGCTACCGAAAATATTCGAGCTACTCTAAACAACTTCTATGGTAATAAAAATAGACATCTTAATCCAATAAGTGAACTTGTTGATGATAGGCTGTTTGTTTATTATGGTGATGATTTTTGTGTTGATGCGGTTAAGATTTCATATATTAAGAAGCCACGTCTTTTTAATATTGATATTAACCAAATGTCAGATATGGAAGTTACACCTGATTTCATAGATAGTGTAGTTAGTGATATTCTTCTTGTTCTTAAAGATGACAGTTTTAGTGCTGTTAAACAACAATCAAATTTAGAATAGAAAATGAAAAGTGTAATTGTCGCAAATGATTTTCTGACAACACTTGCTAATAATGATGTTAGCAAGCTGACTCGCGGACAAGCTGTTCTTCTTAATTCGGCTGGTAAAGTCGTTGCAGCTGCTTCGGATGTCAATGATGACGAAATGTTGCAGTTTGTTCTTGGTCTTGGTGATGGTAAGGTTAAACGCGGCGTTTGGATTAATCCTAAATGGTCTAAGCAACATAAGGAAAAGTATCTTGCTCCTGCTGGTAAAACGTATAAGTTTACGAATCTCGTAGCTAATCGTGGTATTGGTTATCAAGGTTTCGATGCTGAGATTATTATCTCGTGCAAGCCTATTAATTCTTTTGGTGGTTATCCTCTGGAAGTTTACAATGCCAGCGTAACTATCAACGGAATTGATGAAGCAAGTGCAGATATTATTGCTCGTCTGAAAGTTGAGGTTGAAAAGACTTTGACTAAGATTAATGCTCGCTTTGGTGCTGATAGTATTACGATTGATGATTTCACCGAAGCAAGCGTTATGTTCACTGGTGCCGCAGGTTTTGAGTATTATGTGACGTTTGATGGTATTCTTCGTGCTACGCTTGAAGAGGGTGACGAGAATCAAACTCCGGTTGGTACTTATGACCAAGTTGCTAAACTTGAGAAAGAAGCAGATGTTGCTGGTGTAGGTTATAATCCTAATTTCAAGGAATATGACCGTGTTTATGGTGATATTTTCACAGCTACCGAGGGTGTTATGTATGACACTTATGTAATTACTTCTCGTGCTGATTTCACACATCCCTTTAATTTACATACAGAGGGTTTACAGGTTACTCAATTTATTGCTATTAACAATACTAAGAGTACTGCAATTACTGCACTCGAAACGGTATTGGCACTTATTAAGTAAGAAATTGATTTGTTAAAAATGTAACCACAAGGATAACTCCTAATGCTATTAATTGTGGTGTTAGGAGTTATTCTCTTAATGATGCTAATGTTATGTGACAAGTGGGCGTGCAACCTCCTGCCCCACCGGGGAGCGAGGCCGCAGGCCGAGCCATACAAGTTGCACCATTATTATTATTAATCGTCATATAACAATAAATACGATTAGTATTATGATAAAGAAAATATGGAATAAAATAACTACTTTTTTAAGTGGTTATTATTCAGAACATAAAGACGATATTATTATTGGTTTCGTCATTGCTACTGTCGTAGGTATTTTATTTAAGGCTACTGTTGCTACTTGGTTTATGAGTTTATGGATTACATTAGCTTATCAAATCATTATTTGTGGTATTCAAGCTGCAAGAAAGAAAACAGCAATTGGTCTTAAAATTCATCCTATTATTATTAACTTTGTAGTTGGAGTATTTATTTCGTTATTGTTCTTGGTATGGCAGTAATTAATCTTCGAAATGTTGTAGCGCTCGGTGTGCTTGAAGATGGTGTATATCCGAGTGTTTATAATGGCCAAACCGGAGAATATATTGGTACAGTAGATGGTGAAGGCGCTGGTGTTAAAACAGTTCCTACACTGTATATGTACTATCGAAAGAACGGCCACCTATATTTATATAGGACAAAGGAGAGGATTGAAATAGACTTAACTAATGTAACTGCTTACGATAATAGTGCTCTATTTAAGCTAACTGAAAAATCTGATATTAGTTCTGCAAAGATTACCGAGTTTGAATCTCGAAATATTGATGTAGGACATTATGAATATAAAGTTCCGTGGGTTAAATCAACTCAACAGTATCTTTATATACTTGTACCGATTGTTCGTTCTATACATACAATTACAGTACAAGGTATCATAAGTAATCAGATATTCACTCTTACTGGTATTTATGTTCATGATGGTAAATCTTGGTGGATTTATCGGACGAATGTAAAGACCAATTTTGATTTTAATGATGCTGTTAATGAGATTCTTGATGTTCAAGTATATGTTCGTGAGCTTACAGCAGAGGACTTAAATCCTATTGAACAACTTACAAAACTTTTATTTGAACATATTAATAATAAGTTTAATCCTCATGAGGTAACAAAAGAACAAGTTGGTCTTGGCAATGTTGATAACACTGCCGATATGGATAAACCTGTATCTCGACCTCAAAAAGAGTACATTGATGCTCTTGAAAATAGGGTTAAAGGTTGGTTCAAACAGTTGAATGTTTGGATTAACAATCATGTTGCAGAAGTTAATAAGAAGTTTCAAGATGTTTGGGCTGCTATAAACAAGAAACTTGATAAAGAAGATTACGAGAATGATAAAGATAATTTCAATGCTCATATTCGTAATTATGATAATCCTCATAGAGTTACTGCCGCACAAGTTGGTTTACCAACTGCCGCAAGTGACATTGAGAAATTAAAACAAAAAGCTCAAGAACTTCAAGGTTTGCTTATTAATAAGCAAGATAAAACTTCTGAAGAACTTGTTACTGATAATAAACGTATTGTAGATGCTATTAATGAGATTTATGGTATTGTTGTAGAACATAATAATCATGTTCGTAGCAACAGTATTAATCAAATTGAAGTTACAAGTGAGATTCCTACTACATTTGAAGATGGTACACTTTGGATTCGTATTCCTCGAAATGAGGAAGATTATATAACAATTAAGATTGAAGCTGTTCCGGTTGATTCTACTATACGAATGATTAATTCGGAAGGTAAAGAATCGGCAGGTGTTGGCAGTGCAAGTCTTGAATGTTTAATTCAAAGTCGTTTACATTATATTGTAGAAAAAGAGAATTACATTACAAAAGATGTTTATGTCGATGTAGGTGTTGAAGATACGACAATTAACGTTGTTCTTACACCTAAAACTAAAAAGACATTAACTGTAAATGCAACTCCTGATAATGCTTTAATTATATTTACTGATAAATCTTCTAATGTAGTTATTGCTCAAGGTACTGGTACTCTTACATATGAAACTTATGACCCGCGTGATATTTTGATTCAGGTTGGTGCAAGTGGATATGAAACTTATGAAGAGCGTATTACATTAGATGAGAATATAATTCGTGATATTACTCTTACAGCTCTACCGGTTGAACAAGGTGCTGTAAGTCTTACGGTGGTCGATAGCGAAACAAAGGCCAAAATAGCCGCATACGTCTATGATAAGGACACGGGTGGTATATTAGGTCAAGTCACAAAAGATACGCCGCTACAACTCACCGGAGATATCAATACGAACCGAATTTTAAGGTTTGTTTCGTCGGGTTATATAGAGGTTGAACAACTGGTAACTTATGCAATTCCTACCGCAGAAGTTACTGTTGAAATGGATAAAGTTCCAGTTCAATCTGGTACTATCTATGCAATTGCTGTAAATACTGAATCTACTGCTTTAGACGGTGTTACGTTTGAGTATAAACTCAGTACCGAAAGTAGTTGGAAACCTCTTGGTAATGATGAATCAACTACTGGTAAATCTGAAGTTGTTACAGCTCCAGTTGGAACAAGTATTGATTTCCGAGCTTCCAAAACTGGTTATATAACTAACACTGGAACTGGTACGATTAATTCTACTGGTGAATATAGTGTTACTATTGTACTTGAAGAGGTTCCGCCTGAACCTACTACTAAACAATATTATATCCATGCTGTAACTGAGGAATCTGTTAATATCACAACAGGTGTTCATGGTTATTTATGGAATAATAATAGTTGGGTTGAACAAACTTTACAAGGTGGAGCAATGGGATTTGCTTATACTGGTGAACCCGGAACTTCTATTCGTGTTAAGTTTACTGCTACCGGATACAACGATACTGAAAAAGATATTGTTTTAGAAGATGGTAGTACAGAACCGATTGATGTTAAAGTCGTAATGACAGAGGAAACTCCTCCTCAACCTACAACTAAGGAATATTTCGTATTCGCTGTTACTGAGAAGAACGCACTTGTTGAAACAGTTACTGCTGCTTCTGTATTAGTTGATGATGAATGGATTCCTCAAGATTTACGAACTGTTGTAGTAAGTATCGGATTTAACTATACTGCTATACCGGGAACTGTTATTAAAGTCAAATTCGTTGCTACTGGATTTATTACTGAAGAAATTGATGTTACTCTTCAAACTGAAAGTGATGAATCTTTAATCATACCTGTTACTCTTCATTTTGAGGACGGTATTGATTATATGCAAATCGAAGGTGACGGTACTAAACATCTTATATTTAGGGTTGGTAATGTCGAATCTAATTAACGCTTTAATGATATGAAAGAATCAGTAATTCGCAAAGTATTTTGTGCCTTAAACTGGCCTCCGAAAACTGGTGCTTTTCAGAAGTTAATTACTTTTGTAGTTGAAGGTTTAGCCACTAAGGCTGAATCTTCAACTGTTCAACAATTACAAACAAAAGTAGAAACTCTTGAAAGTACTGTTAATACATTACAAGAAACTATTACTACTTTAAGTGGTAAAGTAAGTACATTAGAGAGTAATTATACTTCTTTGGAAAGTCGTGTGACTGCTCTTGAAACACCACAAAGTTAATAAAATTCTACAACTATGGCACAACTTAATCTTCTTGAACGAGCTACGGAAGCTGTCGTAATGCTTAATGGTAATCGTCGACAGGTTCTTGATATGTGGCTTAATGGTAAAAAAGTTTGGCCAATAGATGAACCTGTTGTAGAATTAGCTGTTGATAAAACTCTTGTTATTCTAAATAAAGATAATAATTATCATGATACCATAACTGTTTTCGCAAGTGATACAGCTGAATGGGAATTTGGTAATTAGTTTGTTATTATAGTTAATCAACCAAAAAAAAAACAAATGGCAACTATTCCGAGTTATTTATCATGGGTTCCTAAAACTGGTACTGGAAATGCACAGATTAAGATTAATTCTGTGAATCCTTATACTGGTCGTACTGATAGAAGTACTAAAGTTCCCGGTAAGATTGTCGGAAAGACTAACGCAGTTACAGTCACGGTTCTTGAAAAGGCTGCTGACGAATTTATTACTCCCGATGGTTTAACTATTAATGTTGCTAAAGGTGGTGAAACAATTCATGTAACTGGTAAGTCTAACTCGAAACTTCTTACATTTACATGGAAAACTAACTTCGGTATTGCAAATGTAACATCATTTAAGGTTAATGGTAGTACAACTGCTACGTCTGGTACTGCTATTACTGGTGACCCCGGTGCTACTGGAGAATATACTTATGATGTTACTGTTGTTGTACCGAAGAATGGAACTATTAAAGCTCGTTCTGCAACTCTTGAAATCAAGGGTGAAGATGCGAGTGTTGTTAAAACTATTACTATTACTCAGGCTCTTGGTGACAGCTATCTGTATCTCAATTCGCAGGGTACAACTACCGCAACTGTTACTATTCCGAAGGGTGGTGGTGAGCAGACTCTGAGGGTTCTGTCTAATGACGAATGGACATTCGAACCTGCTGAATAAATTAATTAATCATTTATGAGTGTTATCACTAATAAATGGAATGACGGGAGTGGAGATTCAATTAATATTGAATCTCCCTCTTTTCAAGGAAATCAGACTGTTAAAATTTCATCACCTGTTCAAAAGGGTACTTCTAAAAGAAGTATGAAGTTTATTGGAAAGTGTAAAAAAGATTCCAGTAAACAAGTTATTCTTACTGTTGAACAAGAAGCATCTACTTATACATATGATTTAACGTTAAATAGTGATAATACTGAAATTGCCGCAAAAGGTGGAACTGCAACTATTACAGCTGTACTTAAAACATATCGTAATGATAATTTAGTTAGTACAGATAATGTTACACCAGTTCTATCGGGAAGTGCTACTGGATTTTCTATATCTGGTACTACTGTTACTGCAAGCAATCGAACTACCACAGCTGGTAACAAGAGAGCTATTGTTGTAACTGGTAAATATTCAAATACATTTGATGGTCAAACAGTATCATCAACTATTACTATTTATCAAGAAGCCAATGAGGCTTCTTATGGTGCTTTAACAGGTGGTTCTGTTTTAGCATCTGATATTCCTGCAAGTGGTGGAACTTCTTCGACCAGTATTTCTAATATGTCGCAAACAATTAGTTATACATCTGGTTCGACTCGTGCTGGTACAGTTACTTATTCAAAAACAAGTGAAATTACAGTTTCTTCTCTTGGAACCACAGTTAAGGCAAGAACTAAGGTTGGACAAGTTACTGTAACTTATACTGGTGAAGGTAGTGTAACTGCCAAGAAAACTGTTGATATTTATCAAGCTGAAAATAAAGTAACTAATAGTAATTACAATCCTCGAATTACTGCTTACGGAACTCCTACTATAAGTATCGGTAGTGGTTTAACAGCGGCTGGTGGTTCTGCGAGTGTAAGTGCTTCTGTTACTAATACTGAAACTTATAATACTTTGTATAGTTCGGGTGCTACTGGCCCGAATCAAACACGAAGTGTTGGTGGTAGTCTATCAATTTCTATGACTGCTAACGGTAATAGTAGATTCAGTTTATCTGGAAATACGATTATTCATAGTAGTATGGGAACTAATGAAACTACTGATACTGTTACTATAAAAGCTGTAAATAACGGAGATAGTTCTAAATCAGCTACGGCTTCTAAGAGTATAATAAACAGTAAAACTGTTAAATCTACTTCTGGTGGTATTTATACATATGGTAATGTAATAGCTGGTACAGTAACAGATGGTATTATTCCTGCAAGTGGTGGTTCTGCTACTGCTACAGCTGGAAATGGTACTCAAAGTTGGAACAAGTCTGCTACTATTACTACTTACCAATATGATTCTGGTTCTACAAAAGATGTTACAACTGAAAATGCTTCAAGTGGTGTAGATGAGGTTGTACCAAAGGTTGCATATATTGAAGCTACTGCATCTTCAAAAGGAGCTACTGTTTCTTCTCAAACTACTGTAAAAAGTCAAGTTGTTATTTGGTTAGCTAATGATAAATCTGCAATTAAAATAATGCATATTTATCAAGCGGCCAATGAAATTGTTTCTTATAATTACGCAAAATGGAAAATTGTTCTTAGAGCTAATCCTATAACAATTCCAGCATCTGGTGGAACTTCACAACTTACAAATAGTGCTATACGAGATAGAATACCTGTTTATACATCAGGTGCTACTGGAAGTAGTACTACTGTATCTTCAATTCCTTCATTGAGTATTAGTGGAGATGGATTTACATTAGCTAATAATATTGTTACAGCATCTAAAAACAATGCTGGAGCTCGAAGTTGTACAGTAACAGCATCAAGAGAAGGAGCTACTTCTAAATCTGTTACTATTACTCAATCAGCTGGACCTGATAGTATTGGTTATATGCAGATTGAAGGTAATGGCGTTGACCACTATATTTTCCAAGTTGGTCGTACACCAAATACTCGTTCTAATGATGTTCAAACTTTATCAGAAAAACCTGTTGAAGTTGCAACAGAAACTAAATCTGAAAGTTTGTTTGCTAAAATTAAACGTATTGTTACTAATCTTAATTAATCAAAACTCTGACATTACATCTGATAAAGATAGTAGTATATTCGCAAGTCTTAAACAATTATTATTTAAATTCATATAGTTATGGCTAAAAGCAAAAGCGTTCTTAAAGAGTTTTTTAAATCTGGTAAGATTCCTATTGAATCTAATTTTGCTGATCTTATTGATAAAATTCCCGTAGGGGGGGGGTCAAATAAAGACACTACTTTAACTACTTTTGATACTGAAAATCCTTATGTAAGTGGATATCGTTTTATTGTTCTTGATGATTCTTTAACATATCTGATATTTGGTTTATATAATGATACTGAAAGAGTTATACTTCCTTATATAGTAATTAAAAGCAATACAGCAAACCCTGCCGAACAGAGTAAATCTATTCCAGTTACTTATGCAATACTTACTGGAAATCAAATGATGGATTGGTATCTTGCAATAGGTGCTCAATTGCATGAAGTTGATGATGCAACTCTTATTAATAATATGCCATCTGATTTGGTTTGGAATCCTATCAATAGCAATCCTAATGTTCGTGTTGTAGTAGATGGTAATAGTACATTTATTTTACATCCTGTTGAACAAAAAAATAACTGGTATGTTGGATATGCAATAGAACAGGTTGTTAATATAGGTCAAGGCAATGCTGTATATCGTTATCATCCTAATAATAATTCTCCAACTATTTGGAATAATGATGATAGCACCATAATTGCAGATTTAAGAAATACAAGCAAATTCAATAAAAAAGCATGGTAGATTCTAACTGAATAAATACCGGAGTCTACTATTATAACTAATAATCAACTTTAATATTTATTCAATATGGCAACAAAAGCTCAGCTTAAACAATATTTTGAAACAGGTAAAATACCTACACAAGCTCAATTCGGTGATCTTATAGATTCTATATTTAATATTATTGGTTCACCTGATGGTAGTTTGAATATAAATGGTGATGAAAATAACATTAAACTTTCTATAAAGAATTATAGAAGTTTACATGGTATATATATGAGTCAATTATCTGTTAGTCTTCATTTATTTTTTAATAATGATATTAAAAATAGTACAAAACCAGTTCCAGTATTTATCATATTTAGTACTGTAAATAATTTAACTAATCCTGTAAATGCTAATATTAAGTATGCTGTTCCGAATGTCACCTCACTTAAAAGTATGACAGATGATAAGTTGGATTATCTCACTGCAAGTTTGGATGTTATCATTCAAAGATTTACTGCTCTTGGGATTACATATTATGATTTAGTACCTAAAGAAGAAGAAGTAAAGAAACCTTCCATTGTAACAATTATGTATGCTGATTCTAATAATTACTTTTATTATGTATATAATTGCATTATGGGTACGGGTTCTATTAATTCTATAGTACCATTTTGTATTCATGGTCTTATTAAATCCCAGGATGCTGAAAATGATTATTATTCAGGTAATATGTCTATTTTACAAAGAACTGTTTATAATAATATGACAGTAAAATCTGAATGGGAAAAGATAATGGAGTTACAAGGTTATGAAGATGGTTTAGTTATTGATAATAGCGGAATTGCTGAAAATTTTATGAATACTATATATGTTAATTGTTATAAACAAATTCAATTAAAATAAAATCATGATTATAGTCTATTGTAAATTCCTACCGTTCAAAGGATATTTATGTATGACTTTATTATGGTGGTTAGTAATTCGTACTGAATACAAAGATAAGATAACTCCTACTGTTGAACGACATGAATCTTGTCATAGTTATCAACAAGTAGTATTATTTATATTCAGTCTTATTGTAAGTATCATATTAAGTCTTACTACAAATTATTCTTGGTGGTGCTTATTATTAACTCCAATTATTCCTTTAATTGTTTACGTGATTAGTTGGATAATTGAAATCATATTACCTCCTTATAATCGAGCTTATAAAGATATTTGTTTTGAAGGCGAAGCAAGAGCTTTAGAAAGTGACCCGGATTATAAGAAGAAATTGTTTCCTTTTAGTTTCTTAAAATATATTCCAAATAAGAAATATGGTGGTCGATGAAATTGATGAATGGTAAATGGAACAACTCGTAGGACATTTCGTTGAGTTATTCAGTACTCATTTCGATTTATCATTTATGCTTTGTGTGAATGTTTTAACATATATACTTATTAAAGCAATAGATGATATTAATGGTGATAAATCTGTTGGCACATGGACTAAACGACTGGTTATGCTAATTAGTTGTTTTGCTATTGCCGCAGGATATATAGCAGGTGGATATGAAAATACTACAATTCTTATTAATTCTGCTATTCTTGCACCAGTTGCTTGGAGTTGGATATTCAAACCTATTCTAAAAAAGATTGGTGCTGATTATAAACAAAATCATTAATTAATTAAGATGATTACTACTATGGCATGTGGTGGAAAGAAAGGTGGTAAAAAGACCACTGGTAAGAAAGTAAAGAAATAAATTGTTAGTAATATAACAATTTATATTGTTAAAGATTGAATTGAAATGGTGAGAGGTGTTACTAATGTAGCACCTCTTTTTTATAGTGAATATGGTGGGAAATCGACTATTTTAACGTATATTTGTTAGTAGCCCAATATAATATACCTATTAATATTAATCCTCTTATACGCCTATCTATGTTCGATTATACAGCTATTATAGTAGCTATAATAACATCCATAAGTACGATTGCTGGTATTTATCTAAAAGAATGGTTATTTCCTAAACGTAAAGAACAAAAACTCACTATTGAAAAAAGTAATTGTTATATAGAACTTGATAAGATATGTGCTTCTATTCGAGATACTATTCACGCTAATGCTGTTTATATTGCTTATTTTCATAATGGCGGTCATTTCATTAATGGTGTAGAAATGGATAAATACACTGTTGTTGGTGAAGATTATGATTGTTGTATAGTATCTTATAAGAAATCTTTTAAGGATATCCTTGTTAATAATTTTCCTTATTTATTTCATAATCTTCTTGTTAGAAATCGTCATTATTGTAATGATGTTAGTAAATATAAGTTTCAAGACAGATGTTATAAAGATGAACTTGAAAGTAGAGGTATGAAATCTGCTTATACTTTTCTTATTAAAGACCCTATTAAAGAAACACCTATTGGTTTTATTTCTCTTGAATATAATATCGTAGAAGGATTTAATCCTGATGATGAAAAATATATTTGGAAAAAACAAAATACTATTGCTAATCTTTTGAATCTAAATAAATAAGATATGGGAACACTTAATCAATATGCAGCTCGTATTGCAAACATGGTTAATCAACCTAATAATCACGAACTTAAAGAACGTGTTAAGGATATGATTAAAACTATGTTTGCAAATCGTATCCGACAAAGCGTTGAGAAAAATGGAATAGATGATATTCTTAAACTTACTTTTATTGCTCCCGTTGAAGAGTTGAAATATAGTGATATTCTTCCTACTGAATATCGAATTGCTAATAAAATTAGATTGTTAGGAACAAAGTACAAAGTTCCTACACCCGTGCGCATACAAAGTGATGCGCCTTTTGCGTTTGTAGGTGATACTGTTGGTAATGGATATATGTATGAGAGTTCTATTACATCTCTTAAACTACGTCAAAGTGGGCGTCCAACCTGCTCTCCCACCGGGTATCCACGAGCTTATATTATATTAAACGGTCATATAATTATTGCTGAAAAAGTTGGTACAAAAGATATTGATGATAGACGACCAATTAATGAAGTAATGATTACAGGTATATTTGAAAATCCTGATGAAGTTCTTTCGTTCTTTAAGAATGAAGATGGTCAAGATATTGAATTACCTTTACCTAATGATATGCTTGAAGGTATAATTCAAGAAATACTTAAAACTGAATTTGGTATTTATCCTCAAGATTTGGATATTAAAACAAATAATAATAATCCTACTATTGCTCAACGTGGTAATGGTCAAGATTAATATCATGCTTCTATCATTATGGTTGATAACGAATATTATTGGAGAGATTTCGTTAAAGAAGTTCAAATACAACTTAATTCTTTAATTAAACAATTACATCTTGCTTATGAACGACGCAATGATTGTATTTATAATATCAAAGATAATCTTGCTAAATATCAAGAAGCTGGTGTTGATGTTTCGGTAGTATTCGATATTGATAATCGTAGTAAGATTTATTTTAATAAGAAACAAGATGTTCTACTTGGTACTAAACTAATGAGTTATATTCGTAGTTATAATTACTTAGTTTATGAACGTCTTGATAAACTTGATGATGATATAGAAACTCTTGCTGCTCTTAAAGAATTACCTTCTGAAATGTATACTTATATGCAAGATGAAGTTAATAATGAGATAGCTAATTTATTATGTAAAGGTAACAATTATTCTTTTGGTAGTTCTGTAGGTTACGTTTATGTTTACTATAAAAAAACGATGCCCGGTGATGTATGTAGTGTTGTCGATTGGGGTGCTACAAAAGACTTAAAAAAGAAATTATTAGAGCAAGGTATTAATATACGAACTGCTGATAATCCAAATGGTATTCCTTATTTCATATATTATGATTATGATTGGTGTATAAAAGCTGTATATCATAAAGTTAAAGGTCGAATACCACAAAGTGTCTATTATAAATTCAAATTTGGTCACACAAGTAGTGCTTACGAAAATGGTGAAAAAACTATTGACAGAACACCTTTTGCGATGAAAGGCAAAACTGTTGATGAAATTGCAACAAATCGAAGACTTAATTGTTTCAATAAAATTCTCGCAATTTGTTTTAATCATCCTGACGAAGCTATTAAACTATATCGAAATAATCTTCCTAAACAAAATAATGCTTTATGATTGATAATAATATATTCATTAGTAGTGCTACATTAATTCCAGATATGTATAACGATTATAATATACAAAGTGATGACTTTATAAGTCGTTTTCCTATTTGGGTTGCAAATGCTTTAGAAGAACTTAAGTTTATTCAAGCCTACGTTAATGTAGAAAAAGATATTGAATTTGATGACCATCGTTGTCAATTACCGTGGGATTTCCGTGGTGTAATTGATGTTATTATAAATAACAAAAAAGCTGTTCTTAAAAATTCAGCTGAATTTAACAAAGATACTATTACTGAAAAAGTAACAACTGTTCCGACATATACTCCTTATCCCGGTATTCCAAATGCAGACATAACAAGTCCCGGTGATAAAAACGATAGTTTTAATCATGCTCCTGTTGATAAAGAGCAACCTTATTATTACATTAGTAATAATTGGATTCATACTAACGTTGATTATGGAACTATTCATTTAAGATATAGAGCTTTACCAGTTGTTTATGATAGTATTATAA
>OLIQ01000359.1_pt1 | contig 21536 bp, 14 predicted proteins | sample 1609631 | NCBI WGS metagenome assembly OLIQ01 (sample SAMEA4350114, study PRJEB24818) | metagenome | biome: human; feature: gut; material: faeces | place: Denmark | collected 2013-09
GGCACCAACTACGACCTGTTCAACTACTACGGCGCCGAGGATGCTGACCGCGTCATCATCGCCATGGGCTCCATCTGCGACGTCGCAGAGGAGGTCGTTGACTACCTGACCGCCAAGGGCGAGAAGGTCGGCCTGGTTCTGGTCCGCCTGTACCGTCCCTGGGTCTCCAGCGCCCTGCTGAAGGTCCTGCCCAAGACCGTCAAGAAGATCGCCGTTCTGGACCGCACCAAGGAGCCCGGCTCCCTGGGCGAGCCCCTGTACCTGGATGTCGCCACCACCCTGCGTGAGGCCGGCATGAACGACGTCGTCCTGACCGGCGGCCGCTACGGCCTGGGCTCCAAGGACACCCCGCCGTCCAGCGTCTTTGCTATCTACACCGAGCTGGAGAAGGACGCTCCGAAGTCCCGCTTCACCATCGGCATCACCGACGACGTGACCAACCTCAGCCTGCCTGAGGTCAAGCCCGCTCCCATCACCTCCGCCCCCGGCACCAAGGAGTGCAAGTTCTGGGGTCTCGGCGGCGACGGTACTGTCGGTGCCAACAAGAACTCCACCAAGATCATCGGCGACCATACTGACAAGTACATTCAGGCTTACTTCCAGTATGACTCCAAGAAGACCGGCGGTGTCACCATCAGCCACCTGCGTTTCGGCGACAAGCCCATCCGCAGCCCCTACTACATCAACCAGGCTGACTTCGTGGCCTGCCACAACCCCGCTTACATCCACATGGGCATGAAGATGGTCCAGGATGTCAAGCCCGGCGGCGTGTTCATGATCAACTGCCAGTGGTCCGATGAGGAGCTGGGCCAGCACCTGAACGCCGAGGCAAAGAAGTATATCGCTGACAACAACATCCAGCTGTATACCATCAATGCTATCGATAAGGCTATCGAGATCGGCATGGGCAAGCGCACCAACACCATCCTGCAGTCTGCATTCTTCAAGCTGGCTGACGTCATGCCTATCGATGACGCCATCAACTTCATGAAGCAGGCCGCTCAGAAGAGCTACGGCAAGAAGGGCCAGGACGTCGTTGAGATGAACTGGAAGGCCATTGACGCAGGCGTTGACGCTATCCACAAGGTAGACGTGCCCGCATCCTGGTCCAACCCCGAGGCTGATCCCGCACCCAAGGCTCTGGCTGGCCGTCCGGAACTGGTCAAGCAGATCCGCGACGTCATGGAGCCCATTGCCCGTATGGACGGCGACAGCCTGCCTGTCTCCTCCTTCGTGGCAAATGCAAACGGCGAGTGGGAGCAGGGCGCTTCTGCATACGAGAAGCGCGGCACCGCTGTCAACGTCCCCGAGTGGGATGCTGCAAAGTGCGTTGGCTGCAACCAGTGTGCATTCGTGTGCTCTCATGCAACCATCCGTCCCTTCCTGCTGACCGCTGACGAGCTGGCAGCTGCTCCTGCCCAGACCAAGAGCCGCGATAACAAGCTGACCCCCGAGTACAAGTTTGTTATGGCTGTTTCTCCGCTGGACTGCATGGGCTGCGGCGAGTGCGTCACCGTCTGCCCCACCAAGGCTATCACCATGGTTCCTCAGGACAGCCAGGCCGATCAGCAGGCAGTCTTTGACTACTGCGTGGCCAACATCTCCAAGAAGGCTACCAAGATGGCCGATGACACCGTTATGGGCTCTCAGTTCAACCAGCCCCTGCTGGAGTTCTCCGGCTCCTGCGCAGGCTGTGCCGAGACCTCTTACGCTCGCCTGATCACTCAGCTGTTCGGCGAGAAGATGTACATCTCCAACGCTACCGGCTGCTCCTCTATCTGGGGCGGCACCGCTTCCATCTCTCCGTACACCGTCAACAAGGACAGCGGCCATGGTCCTGCATGGTGCAACTCCCTGTTCGAGGATAACGCAGAGCATGGTCTGGGCCTGTACATCGGCCAGAAGACCGTCCGCGAGAACCTGATCAAGGAGATCGCAGAGGTTGCTGGTTCCGACAAGGCTTCTGCTGAGCTGAAGGCTGCTTACGAGCAGTTCATCGCAACCAAGAACAACACCAAGGCCAACGACGAGCCCGCAAAGGCCCTGATCGCTGAGCTGGAGAAGGCTGCTGCTGCCGGCTGCGAGAAGTCTGCAGAGATCCTGAAGAGCAAGCAGTACATCGCCAAGAAGTCCGTCTGGATCTTCGGCGGCGACGGCTGGGCATACGACATCGGCTTCGGCGGTCTGGATCACGTTCTGGCTTCCGGCGAGGATGTCAACGTGATGGTCTTCGATACTGAGATGTACTCCAACACCGGTGGACAGGCTTCCAAGGCCTCCAACATCGGCGAGGTCTGCCAGTTCGCTGCTGCAGGTAAGGAGATCAGCAAGAAGAGCCTGTCCGAGATCGCAATGACCTACGGCTACATCTATGTTGCTCAGATCGCTCTGGGCGCTAACATGAACCAGGCTGTCAAGGCTATTGCCGAGGCTGAGGCTTACCCCGGCCCCTCTCTGATCATCGGCTACGCTCCCTGCGAGCTGCACGGTGTCAAGGGCGGCATGACCAACTGCCAGAACGAGATGAAGAAGGCAGTCGAGGCTGGCTACTGGAACCTGTTCACCTTCAACCCCGCCAACAAGGCACAGGGCAAGAACCCCTTCACCCTGACCTCCAAGGCTGTGGACAACGAGAAGTATCAGGCTCTGCTGGCAAACGAGACCCGTTACAGCCGTCTGACCCGCGCCTTCCCCGAGCGTGCTAAGGAGCTGTTCGCTCGCAACCAGGAGGTTGCAAACGACCGCTACGAGCACCTGACCCGTCTGGTCGAGCTGTACAAGTAAGCTGTTTCAAAGCAGCGGCAGAGACACCAAATGAACCAGCGGCTCCTGCTCTTTCCCGTGTGAAGAGCGGCAGCCCCGCATCGGCGGTTACTGCGCAATGCAGCGGTGCGGAACTGTGGAATTTGCCTTTGCCGTGCACAGAACAGGCTGAACGTTTTGCCCTGTACCTGACAGAACGGTCGAAAAACCTGATTTCATTCCCCTCCTTTTGCGCAGGGGCTTGAGATACCAAAGCGCCCGCGAGGGCCCTTGAGAGCACACCCCGCGTGTGTCAGGAGCATAAGGTCTGCGTGCAGATACCTTGCTCCGCCTGCGGCATAAGACCTGCTTTGCAGGGATCTTGCCTCAGTGAAAAACTGCATCAGTTTTTAGCGCCCCGCTCACCGCAAGGTGACCGGGGCGTATTTTTTTGTAAAAAAAACAGCAAGGGCTGCTGCACGTTGTCCGGTGCAGCAGCCCTTGCTGAATTTAATTTTGCATCAGTTCTCGCCAAAGAAACCATTTTCGCTCATAGATGCCCACTTGAGGTACATTTCCTTATAGTTGTCTTTGATGAAACTTTGAATCTTGCTCAGTTCCCTGTCGGTCAGCACCCCGCGATTTTGTATCACAGTGTCTCCATTGCTTTTTACAAAGAATTTTGCAGAACCGCCCTCAGTCAATTTACGGTCACTGGCATGGACGTGCATACATTCAATGATGCAGTGCGCTGTAAAATAAAGATAGTAACCGCAAATTTTGAAATCATAATATTTCGGCATTACGGTTCCTCCAGATGCTTCCGGTTCCGGCTGTAATAGTCCTGAACAATGGCTAATTCAATATCATCCATGGTGGTTTCCAGTACCTTTCCATCGGCAGACAGTACACAGGCACTTGCGGGGTTATTCAAATTCAAAACACGGACAGAATCATTGCTTTTTGAAAAGGCATAGCCATTTACGATCATGTCTGCGTGGTCAGCAACGCTTAAAATATCAGGCATATTGCAACTCTACCTTTCGGATCGGCTTTAAAAAAGCATCGGCATCAATATACAAATTGTTCAGGATGGGAACCAGATCGATATACTCTTCTTCTGCGGGAGCACCCTTGTATTTTGCCATGACTACAAGATAGCCCTTGTCCCATTCCAGAATATCCGTGTAACGTTCTAGCGAAGAAGGTGTGCGGAACCGGATGGTTCTGCCGTTGTAGGTGAAGGCGGTAAAATTACCGCTGTTGTTCAAAAATGCACAATCGCTCATAAAAGTCCCTCCTTCATGGCTGCTTTTACAGTTTCATTTTAGCATCTCTGCAACCGAACGTCAACCAAGAAGCTTATCACAAAATCTTCCAGAATTTTCCGCTTCCTTTTTACAGTTTCTTCATAGCTTCTTAACGAAATGAATGGTGAAAGCTGTTATACTTTTGCCATGGGAAGCGGGGCCGCAACCACTTCCCAAGTAACATGATTCCTCCTCACACCAAGGCAATATCCAAGCAAAACACCCTTCTCTGTGTGCCGCAACACGGAGAAGGGTGTTTTGTTTCTGTAAGACGCCGTATTGCAATTCAACTTTTTAATGCAGCGGCAACAACGTTGAATTGCATATCGCAAATATGCTGTTTGAATGTTGCACTGATTTCTTGCCTTGTGATAAAAATCTTTGCAAAACCTCGCTTTAGGGTTGACCCCCTTTTTTTGCGGCGCTATAATAAAAAAGGATATAGCCAATGCAGCGCCCGGCGCGGGTGCTGCGGCTGCGGAATTTACGAAAACTGGGAGGTGAACGCAGGACAATGGACCCTGATCATAGTCGAAGTAGCTCCACCGATGCGGTAGATCGGACAACAAAAAGTACTGCGTTCGCCTTTTTGCCCCCGGCGGCTTATAAAAAGCCCCCGGCATAGGAAAGGCGCGGCTTTGCGTGCGCGGAAACGGCTGCTTTTGCGGCATTCCGGCACCGGGCGGCGCGTTTTTTGTTTCCCGACCTGCTGCATCCTCCGGCGCGGAGAAAGCCCTCCGCGCCGTATAGTGCCCAGAGGAGGTAGCCCATGGAAATGGAAGAAAAGAAGCTGGAAACCAACACGGAACAGAACCTGCCGGTGCAGGAGCTGCCCGCCGATATCCCCGCCGAGGTGCGTCAGAAGCTGGCGGAGGATCTGAACGAGGAAGCCACCGAGGACTTGAAGCAGGATATGCGGGAGGCAGAGCGGGAGGAAGCCAATGACGAAGAGGTCAAGGCAAACCCCGAGATGCTGACCAAGAGCCGTCTGCTGAAGCTGCTGATCAAAAAGCAGTACGTCAAGCTGCGCGAGGTGACCGAGGAAGAGCAGCCCGCCGACTTAGCCGAGCTGCTGGAAGAGCTGGACGAGAACAACCGTCTGGTGGTGTTCCGTCTGCTGAAAAAGGAAGTTGCCACCGAAGCCTTTGCCTATATGTCCGATGAAGCCCGGGACGATCTGGTAAACGCATTCTCGGACGTGGAACTGGTGAGCGCCATCGAGGAGATGAGTCTGGACGATGCCGCCGACCTGCTGGAAGATATGCCCGCAGGCGTGGTCAAGCGGGTGCTGGAAAAATCCTCCCGGGAGACCCGCGAGAGCCTGAACAAGCTGCTGAACTACCCGGAAAGCTCTGCCGGCAGCCTGATGACCCCGGAATATGTGCGTCTGCGCATGGATATGACGGTGGAACAGGCCTTTGCCGCCATCCGCAAGCAGGGCGAGAATGCCGAGACCGTCTACACCTGCTATGTGGTGGAGAGCAACCGGCTGCAGGGCGTTGTCTCTGCCCGTAATCTGCTGCTGGCAGACCCCAAGACCCCCATCACGGAGATCATGGAGGACAATCTGGTCACCGTGAAGGTCACCGACGATCAGGAGTTTGTGGCCCGTGAGATGCAGCGCTACGACTTTACCGCTATGCCTGTTCTGGACAACGAGGGGATGTTCGTGGGTATCATCACCATCGACGATGCTATTGACGTTCTGACCGATGAGAGCACCGAGGATATGCAGAAGATGGCTGCTATTCTCCCGGATGACGACGCCACCACCTACTTTGGCACCAGCGTGTGGACCCACGCAAAGCAGCGCATCCCGTGGCTGCTGATCCTGATGCTGTCCGCTACCTTTACCGGCATGGTCACCACCCACTACGAGGAAGCCTTTGTCAGCCTGCCGCTGCTGGTCTCCTTCATGCCCATGCTGATGGATACCGCCGGTAACTGCGGCAACCAGATCAGCACCCTGATGGTGCGTGGTCTGGCACTGGGCGAGGTAGAGCCTGCCGACTTTATGCGGGTGCTGGGCAAGGAGCTGCGGGTGTCTGCCATCGTGGGCGCGGTGCTGGGCGTTGTGAACGGCCTGCGCATCTACCTGATGTACACCTTCCTCTTCCCCGGTCAGTACGCCAACGTGATGGGCTACGCCATCGTGGTCAGCGTGTCGCTGTTCTTCAGCGTCATTCTGGCAAAACTGGTGGGCGGTATGCTGCCGCTTGCCGCCAAAAAGCTGGGTGCCGACCCCGCTATTATGGCTACCCCCTTTATCACCACCATCGTGGACGCCTGCAGCCTGATCCTCTATTTCCAGATCGCACAGCTGGTGTTCCGCAATATGATGTAAAGAATAAAGCAATGCCGGACAGTCTGCGGACTGCCCGGCATTTTTTTGCTGGAAAAACAGTGTGGAAAACCGCTGTTTGTGTCCGTTTTCCACACCGGGTTTTTCTCCCCGGCGGTTTGTGGAAAACTGCCTGGGGCAAGATTCCAGATTGGAGAAAAGCAAATCCGTAAGCCGGAGTAAACTGTAAAAACAAAAGAAAAAACTTCGACTTTCTTTTTTATAAAAGGCAGAATGCCCACATTTTAGCCCAGAAACTTCCAGAATACGGCGGCGTCCATTACGGCTTGTATAGGACTTTCCTCCACCGGATGTGGAAAACTATGTGGAAAAGGTGGAAAACATCGTTGGAAACTGCGCTTCTTTTTCACAAAAACGGTGGAAAACCCGGTGGAAAAAGTGAAAAGTTCATTCCAGAACGGATAGTCCATACAATTTTCGGTTGTCGTTTTGGGACTTAAAACCCGCATGAATGCTGTGCTTTTCCCGCCTTTTCCACACCCCGGCGGCTGCGTGGTGAAAAAACTGCGCGTGCAGCCTGTCTGCCGGGAAAGAAAGTGCAGTTTCAACGCCTTCCGCGTGGATTTTCTTGAATGCGGGGGCCTGTCATGGTAAAATAGGGGTAACATGAAACTGGCGGGGCATCCCGCAACGGAGGCGAAACACATGAACAACTGGCTGAACAGGCTGGAGCGCAAGTATGGCCGCTACGGCATCCCGAACCTGACCAATATTCTGGTGGCGGGGCAGATCTTAGTGCTGGCCATCGAGCTGTTTGTTGACCGCACCATTTCCTTCTGGCTGGGGCTCAGCCGCAGCCTGCTGCTGCAGGGGCAGGTCTGGCGGGTGATCAGCTTTATATTCATCCCCTTTTCCGGCGGCAGCATCCTCAGCGTGGTGCTGGGCATCTACTTCACATGGTTCATTGGCACGGCGCTGGAACGGGAGTGGGGCGATTTCCGCTACACGGTGTATCTGCTGTCCGGTGTGCTGGGCACGGTGCTGGGCTGTCTGCTCACCGGCGTGACCGCCAGTACCTACTGCCTGTCTCTTTCGCTGCTGCTGGCTTTTGCCATGCTGTACCCGGAGGTGCAGCTGCTGCTCTTCTTCGTCATCCCCATCCGGGTGAAGTACTTCGGCGTTTTCGCGGCAGTGCTGTGGGTGTTCAGCTTTCTGGGCGCTTCCCTGCCCGGCAAGCTGGACTACCTGTTGTCCATGCTCAACGTCTGGCTCTTCTTTGCCCCCATGGCCTACCGCTCCCTCCGCGCATGGGTGCGCCGGGAGCAGTGGAAGAGAAAAAATAGGAGATAAATCCTCCCGTGAAGCGTCCTCGCCCTCTCAGTCAAGCCCTGTCGGGCTTGCCAGCTCTCCCAAAGGGAGAGCCCTTGGCATAGCGGCAAAGTTTCCGGTTTCGCCAGAGCCTCTCCCTTTGGGAGAGGTGGCACGGCGTAAGCCGTGACGGAGAGGGCGAGCCAGCTGCCCACTGCGCGGCTGTTTCCGCAGGAAACAAGCGCTGCATCTGCCGCTTCCCTCTACGCCCCCTCCCGTGAAAATAGCGTTTGGAGCGCTCCGCAGAGCGCGACAAACGCGAAATAAAAATAATCTTTCCTTAAATTATGCGCAGAGCGAAGCGGAGCGCATTTTAAATCGTCTTACGTCTCACAAAAGGAGTACCCCCATCATGATGCTGGACCGCATGGAAGGCAACGCAGAACTGAAAACCAGCGTGCAGCAGATGCTGGCCACCCGGCGGCTGACCCATAGCGTTTTGCTGGTGGGCGAAGCCGGTCTTGGCACCGGCTTTGCCGCCCGCTGCATCGCCGCCGACTACCTCTACCCCGCCGGCGGTGCCGCCGCCGAAGCACTGCTGCGGGGCGAGTGCTGCCGCGCCGTGGCAAAAGCCGGTAAGCGCGACAGCGGCACGGTGGAGACCGGCATCGTGCGGGAAGCCATCTCGGTGTCCGGTATGGGCAGCGGCGGGAAGTATCTGGTGGGTCAGGTCACCGCCATGCGCAGCGAAATTTTCAACACCAGCCTCTCCGCCGAGGGGCGCGCGGTGCTTTTGTACCATGTGGAGCGGATGAACGAGGAATCCGCCAACGCCCTGCTGAAGGTGATGGAAGAGCCCCCGGAGGGGGTGCTGTTCCTGCTCACGGCAGATTCGCTGGCCAGCGTGCTGCCCACCATCCGCAGCCGCTGCGTCAGCTTTGCGGTGGCGCCGGTGTCCCCTGCCGACTGCACCCGCTACTGCGCGGCGCAGGGGGTGGACAAAAAAACAGCCGCACTGTACAGTGAGCTGTTCGATGGTCATATTGGCACGGTGCTGGCGGTCGCCCGGGACGAAGCCCGCGCCGCACAGGTGGAAAAGGCGCTGGAGCTTGCCCGCGCTGCTGCCGCCCGGGATAGCTACACCGCCGCTGTGCTGCTTGCCGCCTACGAAAAGGACAAGGCGGCGGCCGCTGCCCTGCTGACCGATTTCCGCGCTGTGGCAGCGGCGGGACTGCGCAGCAGCCCCCGCGCCCCGGTGCAGGGCACACAGGCGCGGCAGGCGGTGCGTCTGGCAGACGCCGCATTGCAGCGGCTGGGCGCACAGGTGAACCCCAAGGTGGTGCTGACGGTGTTCGCGGCAAAACTGCGCACCGTTTAAACAACGAAACAACAAGAAACCCCTCCGGCGCTTGCGGTACACCGGAGGGGTTTCTTGTTCATAAGAAAAACCACAAGCTAAGCTTGTGGAGGAATAGAGCCGTAGCGTTGATACGGTAGAAAAAGAACCTCCTTTTGCTATAATAGAAGCGGGTAACGCCAACCGCATACTTAAAGCAAAAGGAGGTTCATCCATATGGACGAGAAAAGTTTATCACATACGAGCTGGAATTGCAAATACCATATTGTACTTGTACCGAAGTATCGCAGAAAAGTGATATACGGAAAACTGAGAAAAGATATTGGCAAAATATTGAGGATGCTTTGTGATTACAGGCATGTTGAAATTATAGAAGCCCATGCGATGCCAGATCATATCCACATGCTTGTGTCGATACCGCCAAAACTTGCAGTGGCAGATTTCATGGGATATCTCAAAGGAAAGAGTACACTCATGATATTCGAGCGTCACGCCAATATGAAGTACAAGTATGGGAGAAGAGTGTTCTGGACAAAAGGATATTATGTAAATACAGTAGGCGGCAACGAAGCCAAAATCCGCAAGTACATTCAAGATCAGGAAGCTGATGACCAGATGTGTGATCAGCTGAGTTTCAAGGAATATGAAGATCCGTTCAAGAATGTAGCTGACTTCGATGATGACGATTCGCCAGAAGTGCCTACAGATAGTATGAGAAAGTAAGAGCGACGTCAGTGTGCGGTTGACGTCGCTCATTGTGCGCCTTTAGGCGCGGCTGGTATTGTGGCCCCTATGGGGCCGTTCTGCAAACCCCGCGTTTTCACGCGGGGTTATGATTGTATGAATTTTTCGGTTTGTGTTGCATATTTGTTATGGATTTGGTACAATGGGTTTGTGCGAAAAAGGAACGTTGGAAGAGCGGAAAAGGGTCGGGACGGCGCAAAGCCGCCCTAGGGTAAAGGAGAGCGTTGCGGCATGGATGCGATTGCGCATACTCAGGTCAGTGGGCTCTGTCTGGTCACACTGGTGGTTTTGCTGCGGGCGCAGCAGAAAATGCGGGATAAAAGTCTGCCCGGGCGGCAGTTTACGGCGCTGCTGTGGTTTGCCGGGGCGCTGACGATCGTAGATTATGGCAGTGCGCTGGCGCAGCTGGGCGCGTGGGAGGAGCTGGGCATCCCCCTGACCTACCGGCTGAACGCCGGGGGAAGCATTTTGTTTTATCTGCTGGCGGCGTGTTGCTGCCTGCTGGTGTTTTTATATGTGGAGGCAGAGCTGGGGCGTACATGGATGGAGGACGGCCGCAGGCTGGCACTCAGCGCCGCACCGGTGACACTGCTTTTGCTGGTGCTGCTGACGGCGCGGGACGAAAACGGCTTTTGCTATCTGGATGCAGAAGGGCTGCGGGGCAGCACCCTGTTCTGGGGGGCGAAGCTGGTGGGGCTTGCCTATCTGGCAGCAGCCTTTCTCCGCTGCAGCTGGACGCTGAGCCACTGGAAGCAGGAAACACCCAAAGAGGAACTGAAAACCCTGCTGCTGCTCGCGCTTGCGCCGGCGGCAGGCTTTTTGCTGCAAGGCTGGCTGCCCGGGCGCGGGCTGCTGTGCTGCGGCATTACGCTGGGGCTGGTGTGCGTGTATGTGCTGGTGCTGCAGACCAAGTTCACGGTGGACACCCTGACCGGCGTCAGCAACCGCATCGTGGCGCTGCGCTATCTGGAAAGCGAGCTGCCCTATTACCGCCGCCACCCCAACCGTTCGCTGCACTTCCTCATGATGGACATGGATCACTTCAAGCACATCAACGATGAGTACGGCCACTTGGAGGGGGATGCCGCGCTGGTGCTGCTGGCGGGCATTTTGAAAAAGGTGTGTGCCAACTATAACGGCGTGCTGGCGCGCTACGGCGGCGATGAATTCTGCATCGCCTGCGGCTGCAACAGCGTGGAGGTGCGCACCCTGATCGCTTCCATCCAGCGGGAGCTGGATGCCGCCAACGCCGCCTCCGGCAAACCCTACCAGATCGAGATCAGCATCGGCTGCGCCCGCCTTGAGCCGGACATCGCCACCGTGCACGACCTGATCGATAAAGCCGATCAGGAAATGTACCACCTCAAGACCCGCAAGCGCGGCACAGCCCCCGCAGAAAAACAGGGCTGAACAGTTGTGAACTTACTATAACACGATAAATGCCGTTTGCCTTTACGACCTTTCCCGTGAAAAATGCAATACCGGAGCGTCCGCAGACGCTCCGGTATTGCTCTATATAAAAATAATTTTTCCGCTGAAGATGGCCAAAGCAAAGCGGAGGCCATTCAAAATCGTCCCGCCCCGCGCTTTCTATCGCAAGTTAAGAAATTAGTGCAGCATTCAAACGGCATATTTGCGATATGCAATTCAACGTTGTTGCTGTTGCATTAAAAAGTTGAATTGCAATAAACGTTTTTTACCCTTCTGCCCTTGCATCCCGGGGTGGAACGCGGTATTCTTATAGAATAGACCGGAACCGCGACAGCACAGGGGAGGGAGACCACATGGACGCACAGGAGATCCGCGCATTGCTGGGCAAAAGCATCTTTGAGCGGGCACAGAAGTACCGCAAGCGCATCCTGCAAAGCAGCTGCACCACCAACGAGGACGGGGTGCGGCACCTGACAGCGCTGGTGCAGGGCAGCGGGCCGGACTGCTATTATACGCAGGTCTGGCTGCGGGAAAACGGCAGCTTTGTCAGCGCCTCCTGCGACTGCCCCTATAACCAGAACGGCGACGGCACCTACTGCAAGCATATCGGCGCGCTGCTATTACAGGACGCGGAAAAGAACCCGCCTGCCCCGGAAAAAAAGCCGGAGAGCATCCCCGGGGTGCAGCGGGGCGTGGCAGGCTTGAGCACCGAACCCCGCAAGGACAGCTACAGCGCCGGGCTGGATATGCTGTTCGGCCGCAAGTGGCGGGGTGAGGAGCCGGAGACCGACTATGAAGCCCAGCTTCTGCTGAAACGCTACCAGCGGGAGGATGCGCAGCAGCAGCCCCCGCCCGCTGCCCAGCGCACCGGCTTTGCTCTGCTGGAGCCGGAACTTACGCCGCACAATGGCCGTATCTGGCTGCGGCTGCGGGTCTCGGACGGCATCGGCGGGCGGCAGTATCTGGTAAAAAGCATCCCGCAGTTTCTGGATGCGGTCGAGCAGGGCGAAAGCGTCAGCTACGGCAAGTCGCTGGCGTTTGTGCACCGGTGGGACGCTTTTGCCCCGGATGCGCAGCAATTGCTGCGGCTGCTGCGCCGTCAGGTGAGCGCCCGGCAGGAATTTGAAGCCGAGGGCACGGTGCGCTCCGGCTGGGAGAAAGGCCCGGCGGGCGCTCTGCCGCTGACCGGCGAGGGGCTGGATGCCCTTGTGGAGCTTTACGCCGCCGAGGGCGTTGTGGGCGGCTATACCCTTAAAGAGGGTCTGCCGGTCATCAGCCTGAAGGTGGAGCGCCGCAAGGGCGGCGTGCAGCTGAGCTGTACCCCGGCGCTCAGCGGGGTGCAGGGGCTGGACTATGCTTATCTGCTGGGCGAGACCACCCTCTGGCGGATGCAGCGGGAGGAATGCCGCCGGGTGCTGCCGGTGCTGGAGACTTTTGGCGGGCGCAGTTTGTTCTTTACCAGCGCGGATGCCGCCGCCTTTTGCAGCTATGTGCTGCCGGAGCTGGGCAACCGGGTCAACATCGTGGACCCCGACCGGCTGCTGCTGAACCAGATCCCGCTGGAACCGGTGGTGCAGTTTTATCTGGACGCCGACCGGGGGCTTACCGTCACGGCGTACCCGGTCTTTCTGTACGGCGAGGACAGGGTAGCCCCCGGCGAGCCGGTGCCGCCGGATCTTTTGCGGGATGCCCGCACCGAGAACCGGGCAAAGCGGCTGCTGGAAACCTATCTGGAACCCGAGAGCGGCAAGCCCGGGCATTACAGCATTTCCGGGGAGGAAGCGCTTTTCCAGCTGCTGGAAGAGGGCATTCCCGCCCTGCTGGCCATGGGCGAGGTGTACCAGACCGATGCCTTCCGCAACCTGCAGGCCGCCCCGCCTAAAATTTCGGTAGGGGTGTCGGTGCACGGCAGCGTGCTGGACTTGGAAGTGGACACCGGCGCGTTCCCGGTGGAGGAGCTGCGGGAGCTTTTGCAGTCCCTGCACCAGAAAAAGCGCTACCACCGCCTGCGGGACGGCAGTCTGCTGCGGCTGGACGACAGTCTGGAAGGGCTGGACGAGCTGAACGACACACTGGAACTTTCCGGCGCAAAGCTGAAGGACGGCCACGCCGCCCTGCCGCTCTACCGTGCCCCTACGCTGGACTGGGCGCTTTCGGGGCAGAACGGCCTGCGGTTCGACCGGGACGACGCTTTCCGGCGCATCAGCCGCAGTTTCCACGCCGTGCGGGACAGCGAATATACCCCGCCGCTCTCCCTGCAAAAGACCCTGCGCAAATACCAGCGGGACGGCTACCGCTGGCTGCGCACACTGGACGGCTACGGTATGGGCGGCATTCTGGCCGATGATATGGGTCTGGGCAAGACGGTGCAGGTGCTCAGCTACCTGCTGGCCATGAAGGAGGGCGGGCAGCAGCTGCCCAGCCTTATCGTCTGCCCGGCATCGCTGGTGCTGAACTGGCAGGAGGAATGCCAGAAGTTCACCCCGCAGCTGCAAAGTGTTGCCATGGACGGCGATGCCGCCCACCGTGCCGCACTGGTCGATGGGTGGGCGCAGGCGGACATCGTCATTACCAGCTACGACCTGCTGCGCCGGGACGAAAAACTGTATGCCGGGCAAAGTTTTTACGCCTGCATTCTGGACGAAGCGCAGGCCATCAAGAACCACACCACCCAGAAATACAAGGCGGTGTGCCGGGTGAACAGCAGGGTGCGCTTTGCCCTGACCGGCACCCCGGTGGAGAACCGCTTGGGCGAGCTGTGGAGCATCTTCTCCTTTTTGATGCCCGGGTATCTGCCCCCTTACAAGACCTTCTGTGCCCGGTTTGAAAAGCCCATCGTGCAGGACGAAGATGCCAACGCCGTGCGGCGGCTGAACCAGTTCACCGGCCCCTTCATCCTGCGGCGCATGAAGTCCGAGGTATTGCGGGAGCTGCCGCCCAAAACCGAGAATGTGCGCCGCGTTGAGCTGGAGACCGAGCAGCGCAAGCTGTATCTGGCGGCGGTGGTGGACGCCCGGGAAAAGCTGCGGGCGGCAAAGCCGGAGGACAAGATGACCGTGTTTGCCGTGCTGATGCGGCTGCGGGAGATCTGCTGCGACCCGCGCCTTGTGGCAGACAACTGGACGGGCAGCAGCGCCAAGCTGGACGCCTGTCTGGAGCTTGTCACCGAGGCGGTGGCAGGCGGGCACCGCATTCTGCTGTTCAGCCAGTTCACCTCCATGCTGGAGCTGCTGGCAAAACGGCTGGACGAAGCCGGGGTAAGCCACTTTACCCTGCAGGGCTCTACCCCGAAGCCGGTGCGTGCCGAGCAGGTGCGCCGGTTCAATCAGGGCGAGGCGGACGTCTTTCTCATCTCGCTGCGGGCGGGCGGCACGGGCCTCAACCTGACCGCCGCCGATATCGTCATCCACTACGACCCGTGGTGGAACCTTGCGGCGCAGAATCAGGCTACTGACCGCGCCTACCGCATCGGCCAGCGCAACCCGGTACAGGTGTACCGGCTGATCGCGCAGGACACCATTGAGGAAAAGATCGTGGAACTGCAGCAGGCCAAGCAGTCGCTGGCCGACACCGTTACCGGTGGGGCAGACGGCGCGATTTTGTCCATGAACCCCGAACAGCTGCTGCAGCTGCTGGGAGAAGAAGCATAAAGGAGTGCATCCATCATGAAGGTTTGGGATCTGCATTGCGATACCCTGTACGAACTGCGCCGCGCCGAAAAGGCGGGCGCACCCAAAAGCTTTTTACACAACGATCTGCATATCGACCTTGAAAAATTGCGGCAGGGGGATTATCTGCTGCAATGCTTTGCGGCCTATGTGGATCTGGCCGACCCCGCTCCCGGGGCTGACCCGTTGGTAAGCGTGCTGGAAGAGATCGACATCTTCAAGCGGCTCATGGCGGCTTACCCGGAAAAGATCGCCCCGGTGTACACCGCCGCCGACCTTGAGCGCAACCGCGCCGAGGGCAAGTTCAGCGCCATGCTGACGGTGGAAGAGGGCGGCTGCTGCAAGGGCAGTCTGGGCGTGCTGCGGCGGCTGCAGGAACTGGGCGTGCGCATGATGACCCTGACGTGGAACTACCCCAACGAGTTGGCAGCCCCCAACGCAAACCCCGGCGGGCCGCTGGTGGCCAATACCGAGACCGGCCTGACCGAGCGGGGCTTTGCCTTTTTGGAAGAGATGGAAAAGCTGCACATCACCGCAGACGTGAGCCACCTTTCCGATAAGGGCTTCTGGGACATCGTAAACCACAGCACCCGCCCCTTTGCGGCAAGCCATTCCAACTGCCGTGCCCTGTCGCCCCACAACCGCAATCTGACCGATGAGATGATCCGCGCACTGGCAGAAAAAGGCGGCATTGCAGGGCTGAATTACTGCGCTTCCTTTGTGGACGCAGACTCGGCACACCCCAAGCTCTGCCGCAGCACGGTGGAGCGGCTGGCAAAGCACGCGGCACACTTCAAGCAGGTGGGCGGCATTGAGGTCATCAGCCTTGGCAGCGACTTTGACGGCATCGGTGGCCAGCACGAGCTGGAAACGGCAGCAGATATGCCGCTGCTGGCCGAGGCACTGCGCTGCGAGGGCTTTACCGAGGACGAGGTGGAAGCCATCTACTGGCGCAACGCATACCGCTTCTTTAAAAACAATCTGTAATAATAACTTCTAAAATTGCAAAAAGTGCCCGGGATACCCCTGCGCTGCGCGGGTATCCCGGGCTGTGTATTGCCCTGCGAGGGGAGGTTTTATATGGTCTAAGGCGCGCGTCTCCTGAAAAAGAACAAACGACTTGGAAAGATAAGAGGAATTATAACAATGGGTATCACGATTTCGCCGTGGATGATGGCGTTTCTCATGCTGATGACCGGCTTTGCAGGTTTTGTGGATTCGGCAGCCGGCGGCGGTGGGCTGATCAGTCTGCCGGCCTATCTGTTTGCCGGGCTGCCGCCCCACTACACCTATGCCACCAACAAGTTCAGCGCCGCCTGCGGCACTACCTTTGCCACGGCAAGCTTTTTCAAAAGTGGTGCCATGAACGTGAAGGTGGGTGTTCTTGCAGCCATCGGCAGCTTTGCGGGCAGTGCGCTGGGCGCGCACATCGTGCTGCTGCTCAGTGACGAGATGCTGCGCACCATGATGTTCATCATCCTGCCGGTGGCGGCGGTCATCATCCTGTGGCAGCGCAACCTGCCGGATGAGAACCGGGACGACGGCACGCTGGACCTGAAAAAGATCTTACTGGCGCTGGCCATCGGTTTGGGCATCGGCCTGTACGACGGCGTCATGGGCCCGGGCACCGGCACCTTTGCCATCATTGCCTTTACCACCCTGATGGGCTTTGACCTGCGCACCGCCAACGGCAACGGCAAGGTGCTCAATCTGGCCAGCAACTACGCCAGTCTGTTTACCTACCTGATGAACGGTCTGGTGGTGTTCCACATCGGCATCCCCTGCGCCGTCAGCAACATTCTGGGCAACCTGCTGGGCTCCCATTTTGCCCTGAAAAAAGGTGCCCGCTTCATCCGCCCCATGATGCTGGTGGTGCTGGTGCTGCTGCTGGGCAAGCTCATCTCGGACGCGGTGCTGTAAGGACAGGACGGGACGATTCAGAATGCGCTCCGCGTTCGCTTTGCGCATCAGTAGCGGAAAGAATATTTTTATTTGTAGTTCCGAAACGCCTGCGGGCGTTTCGGAACTACTTTTTCACAGAGAGGGGTCGTAGAGAGAAGCGGCAGTTGCAGCGCCGCTTTCTGCGAAAGCGCGGTGCTGCGGGAAGCAACCTCGCCCTCTCCGTCTGCTCACTACGTTCGCATCCACCTCTCCTAAAGGGAGAGGCTCTGGCGAAACCGCAAGCCTTGCGGTTCGACTGGAAACTTTGCCGCTATGCCAAGGGCTCTCCCTTTGGGAGAGCTGGCGCGTTAGCGCCTGAGAGGGCGAGGGTGTTGCCAACAAGGGCGCACATCCCAAAACAGCGCTATTACTTCCCATTCCCCCTACAAAAAACAAGACGGGCAGCCCGCGGGCTGCCCGTCTTGTTCTTGCTTTATATAGGTTTTATTCCAGCACCAGCTCTTTATCAAAGAACGCGATGCCGAATGCGCCGGGGCCGGTGTGGGTGCCGATGACGCAGCCGATCTGGCGCACCAGCGGTGCGTCCAGATGCAGGTTGTCCTGCAGGTAGGTCAGCAGCGGCTGCAGCTCCCGGTGGTTGACGGTGTAGCCCAGCAGCGGGGTGTAGTCCGGGTGGATGCCGCCCATCTCGTCGATCTTCTTGAACAGCGCCACATACACGCCGGGCAGACCGCGCGCCTTACCGGCCAGCGCCACCTTGCCCTCTATGACGGCGAGGATGGGCTTGATGCCCAGCATACCGCCCGCCACAGCGGCGGCGGCAGACAGTCTGCCGCCCTTGCGCAGGTACTTCAGATCGTCCACGGCAGCTACCAGATGCAGGTGCTGCTTGGCCTTTTCCAGATCGGCGGCGATCTGGTGGATCGTCTTGCCGGCGTCCCGCAGCTGCACAGCCAGCCGCACCAGCAAAGACTGCCCCAGACAGACGTTCTCGGTGTTCACGAACACCACATTGTCCACGTTGGCAAGGTCGGCGGCAAGCCTTGCGCACTGACCGGTGCCGGACAGGGCATCGGACAAGAAGATGCCCAGCACCTCGTCCCCGGCGGCAGCAGCGTCCAGATACAGCTGCTCGAACTGCTCCGGGCTGGGCTGGCTGGTGGTGGGCAGCTTGCGGCAGGCTGCCAGATGGGCATAGTATTCGCTGGGGGTCATGTCGATGCCGTCCCGCAGGACGGTGCCGTCCTCCAGTGTCACGTTCAGGGGAATCACGGTCACGCCCAGCTGCTGCGCCTCGGCGGGCAGGATGTCGCACGCGGAATCGGTGAGGATACGGATCATAATAATACCTCCGGTCTACCGGTAAATTACAGTATAAGCAACGTTTTTATTAAAAAGGTTGGAAATTATTATACCACCATTTAGGGCGATATGTCAATAATTTGCATAAATTTGCCACGACAGAACGCCGAAACCTTGCGCACCCGGCGGCAGATATGGTACTATAACCGGGAACGAACCATAGTAGGAGGAGACCGACCATGCACAAGCTGAACCCCCGCACCGCCGCACTGCTTTCGGCCTTTGGCTGGGCGGTGGGGTATCTGCTGGCGGGCAAGACGCTGGCGGTGCTGCTGCCCGTGCCGCCCGGCGGCGCGGCACGGTTTTTCCGGGTCTGTCTGCTGGCTCCGCTGGTGGAGGAAGGGGTGTTCCGGGGCGCGGTGCAGCGCCGGGCGCAGCCGCTGGGCAGGGGACAGGCCATTCTTTTGCAGGCGGTGCTGTTCGCCCTGCAGCACGGCAGCGCCGCCGCCATGGCCTACGCGCTGGTGTGCGGGCTGGGGCTGGGGTGGCTTGCCGACCGCACCGGGCATCTCTGGCCGGGGATGCTGCTGCACAGCGCAAACAATCTGCTGGTGCTGGCGATGGGATGAGAGGATGGGATACATGACCGATTTTGAACTGATGGGTCTTGCGCTGGAAGAAGCCGGCAAAGCCGCCGCCTTGGGCGAAGTACCGGTGGGCGCGGTGGTGGCGCGACACGGCGAGGTGGTAGCCATGGCGCACAACACCCGGGAGACCGAGAAAAACGCCTTGCACCACGCGGAGCTGCTGGCCATTGACGCCGCCTGCAAGGCGCTGGGCGGCTGGCGGCTGTGGGAGTGCGAGCTGTTCGTCACCTTAGAGCCCTGCCCCATGTGCGCGGGCGGCATCATCAACAGCCGCTTGCGCCGGGTGGTGTACGGCGCTGCCGACACCAAGGCCGGGTGCTGCGGCTCGGTGACAGACCTGTTCGCGCTGCCCTTCAACCACCACCCGGTGGTGGAAAAGGGGCTGCGGGAGGCCGAAGCGCAGCAGCTTTTGCAGGCGTTTTTTGTTTCCCTGCGGGAAAAGCGGGCGGGCAGACCCCGCTGGAAGCCCCCGGTGCCCGAAAACCGGGGGAAATAAGGAAAAATAGTGGGAACTGCGTAAAAAATTGCGGTTCCCACTTTCTTTTTGGGCTGGATTGTGGTATATTATTCAATGGAATCTTGTCGAAACCCATCGTAAGCACAGGCAGGCACGCCAAAGCACCGGACCTTTGCCGGACATACGAACGGAACGCTGCACTGTCTGGGGATGGGCACAGGGTTTTTCCGGCTGGGCGCACTTACGCCGAGCCGAGAATACCGAACAGGAGGGATACACTCTTGTACGAGGACGAGTTTGAACTGACCTTTCAGGTGCCGGAGGAAGAGAGCGCACCGGAGCCCCTTGCCGCACCGGCTGCAAAGCCGGCTGCGCCGGTGGAGCCGGTGGTGGACGAGCCCACCCGCATCATGACGCTGGAAAAACCGGCAGCGCCTGTGGCGGAGGAGCCCACCCGGGTGATCACGCTGGAAAAACCCGCAGAGCCGCCTGCGCCGCCGCAGCCCGAAGAGCCAGCGCCGCAGCCCGTAAAAGAACAGCCTGCCCCTGCCGCGCCCGCTGCGGCGCGCCGGGTGCTGATCTCCGGCGGTGACCGGGGCATCGGCGCTGCCGCTGCCCGCGCCTTTGCGGCAGCAGGGTATCAGGTGGCGGTGCTCTACCACCAGAATGCCGCCGCCGCCGCTGCGCTGGAACAGCAGCTGCCCGGGTGCATCGCCATCCAGTGCGATGTAGCCAGCCGCGCCAGCTGTGAGCTGGCGTTCCATGCAGTGGAGCAGGCAATGGGCAGGGTGGATGTGCTGGTGTGCAACGCTGGCATCGCGCAGCAGAAGCTGTTTACCGACATCACCCCGGCAGAGTGGCAGCGGATGCTGGACGTGAACCTGAGCGGCGCGTTCCACCTGTGCCAGCTGGCGCTGCCCGGCATGATCCGCCGCAAGCAGGGTCGCATTCTGACCGTGAGCAGTATGTGGGGCCAGACCGGCGGCAGCTGCGAGGTGCACTATTCCGCCGCGAAAGCCGGGCTCATCGGCCTGACCAAGGCACTGGCCAAGGAAGAAGGCCCCAGCGGCATCACGGTGAACTGTGTGGCACCCGGGGTCATTGAAACCGATATGATGGCAGCCTTTACCGCCGAGGACAAGGCGGCGCTGGCCGAGGAGACCCCGGTGGGCCGCCTTGGCACCGCCGACGAAGTGGCAAAGCTGCTGGTTTTCCTGGCAGGCGAGGACGCCGGCTACATCACCGGGCAGGTGTTCGGTGTGAACGGCGGCCTGGTGATTTGAACCATCCCGCAGCGGCAAAACTTATGATACGATATCACTTACGGCGCAGCCAGCGCCGCGGTGAAAAGGAGAGAGCGAAATGGGCATGACTTTGAAGGAACTGTTGACGAAGGGCGAAGGCACCCTGACGGCGGGCGAGGCCAAGACACTGGCTTCCCAGTGCCGGATGGATGTGGAAACGCTTTACACGCTTCTGGAGGAGCGCGGCATCAAAATTCTGGATGACGAGGCCGACGGTGACACCAGCCTGGATGTGGAAGGCATCATGGCAGAGGTGGAAAGTGCCGAGGCAAACAGCGATGAGCTGGGCCTGGGCGATGAAAATGAGGACGACCCGGCAGAGGAGAACCCCGCAGACCTGAAGGCTGCCATGGATGAGCTGCTGGATGACCCTGTGAAGAACTACCTCAAGCAGATCGGCCAGATCCCGCTGCTGAGCGCGGAGCAGGAAGTGGACCTGAGCAAGCGCATCCACGCCGGTGCCGAAGCTGCCCACATCCTTCAGGCCGACCGCCAGAAGTACGGCGCGCCTGAGTACATCAAAAAGAACAGCGCCCGCTTCTCGTTCGAGGAGGATGAGAACAGCCGGAGCTATACCGAGGATCTGGACGAGGACGGCAACACCAAGTCCAGCGAGGACGACGAGGAAAAGGCTGCCGAAGAGGAGGCCATGGAGGCTGTTGAGAACGGCCCCCTGACGGAGGAGCGCCGCCAGGAGCTGCTCAAGATCCGCCGCGACGGCCTGAACGCCCGCCGCAGCCTGAGCGAGGCCAACCTGCGTCTGGTGGTCTCCATCGCCAAGAAGCATGTCGGCCACAACCTGGCGTTCCTGGACCTGATCCAGGAGGGCAACATCGGCCTGATCAAGGCCGCCGAGAAGTTTGACTGTGACCGTGGCTTCCGCTTCTCCACCTACGCAACCTGGTGGATCCGTCAGGCCATCACCCGCGCCATCGCCGACCAGGCCCGCACCATCCGCATCCCGGTGCACATGGTGGAGACCATCAACCGCATGCGCCAGGCCACCAACCAGCTGGTGTACCAGAACGGCCATGAGCCCACCCCGGAAGAGCTGGCAAAGGC
>OLIQ01000374.1_pt1 | contig 21213 bp, 20 predicted proteins | sample 1609631 | NCBI WGS metagenome assembly OLIQ01 (sample SAMEA4350114, study PRJEB24818) | metagenome | biome: human; feature: gut; material: faeces | place: Denmark | collected 2013-09
TCCAAACATAACCGGAACTGCTAAGAAGAATGTAAATTCAGCGGCAGCCACACGGGATACGCCGATCAACAATGCACCGATGATCGTCGAACCGGAACGGGATGTACCCGGCACAATCGATAACACCTGAAAAAGTCCGATCAGAAATGCCGTCTTGTATGTGATATCTTCCAGCTTCTCCACCTTCGGTGTCCGCGTCTTGTTCCAGCGTTCCACGATGATAAATACAATACCATAGAAGATCAGGGCACCTGCAATCACATATGGTGTCTCAAAATGTGTACTGATATAATCGTCAAACAAGAGTGTTACGATTGCACCCGGGATGCAGGCAACAACAACCTTAAACCACAGGGAAAATGTCTCCTTCACGCAGACCGGTTTTGTCTTGTCTTTCATCTGGAATGGCCACATTTTTTTCCAGAATAACAGGATAACTGCAAGGATTGCTCCAAGCTGGATGACAACAAAAAACATCTCCTTGAACTCTTTGGATGCCTGAATCTGGATGAACTCATCCACCAGAAGCATATGTCCGGTACTGCTGATCGGAAGCCATTCTGTGACTCCTTCTACAATTCCTAAAAAAACGACCTTTAAAATTTCAACTATACTTAACATGGTTTCCTCCGGCAGAGGCATTTGTATCCGAACTGCCCCTGAATTTTTGATTTTAATATTTTATGATTTTTTCTTTTTCTTGATCTGCTCTTCCATCGCCTGAATCACAATCTCCAACGCTTTTATGCGCGCATATTTTTTATCGTTGGATTCCAGGATATGCCAGGGCGCATACGTCGTATTTGTCTTTTGCAGCATCTCATCGACTGCCTCCTCATACGCATCCCACTTCTCCCGGTTTCTCCAGTCCTCGTCCGTGATTTTCCAGCGTTTCTCCGGGGTATTCTGACGAAGTGTGAACCGCTCTAACTGGGTATCCTTGTCGATCTGCACCCAGAATTTCACGATGACGGCGCCCCAATCATCAAGTTCTTTCTCGAACTCATTGATCTCGTTGTACGCCCGCTGCCAGTCGTTTTCCGAACAGAAGCCTTCCAGACGCTCTACCATCACACGTCCATACCAGGTACGGTCGAAGATTGCAATGTGTCCGCTCTTCGGCAGTCTGGTCCAGAAGCGCCACAGGAAATGCCGGTTTTTCTCGTGTGGCTCCGGGCTTGCAATCGGGTGAACCTCATAACCGCGTGCATCGAGAGCCTCAGCAATCCGCTTGATATTACCACCCTTTCCGGCGGCATCCCAGCCCTCATAAGCGATGATAACCGGAATCTTCTCACGATATAACACATTGTGCAGTTCCGACAACCTTTTTTGCAGCTTTTCGAGCTTCTCCTGATATTCTTCCTCGGTAAGTTCCTTGTTCAAATCCACATCCGCAAGCTTCGGGATTGGAGAAAGCGGGAACAGATTCGGCAGGATCGGTACTGCACGTCCACTGTTTGCAAGCGCAGTCTCAATATTCTGATTGATACGCTCTAAGATCTGCAGCTCTGCCCATTTCTTACTCTTTGCATCAATGGCATACCACGGTGCATACGACTGGTTTGTCTGCTCCATGTAAGTCTGATAAACCTCTGAACATTTCTTATGCTTTTTGTTCTGCCACAAGTCCTCCTCGGAGACACGCCATGCCGTGTTCTCATCGGCAAGCAGCTCCTCCATCCGCTTCTTCTGCTCATTCTCATCAATATAAAAGAAGAATTTCAGGATCGTGTAGCCGTTATCCGAAAGTGTCCGTTCAAACCGCTTGATACTGCGGATCTTCTTTCCAAACGCTTCCTCGCCCAACTGCTCATGCACACGGTCTCTCACGATTTCTTCCATCCAGCCGCCGTCCATGAACGTGAACTGTCCATCCTCCGGAATCCGCTTGAAATACCGGTATAAAAATGGTTTCCGAAGCTCCGTCGGCTCCGGCTGATCCATCGTCTCGACATGGAAAAACCGCGGATCCATATTCTTTATGATCCGGCTTAACATACTGCCCTTTCCGGCAGCGCCAAAGCCTTCAAACAAAACAAGTACCGGAAGCTTCGCTTCTTTCACCTTAATCTGCAGTGCTGCAAGCTTCTCTCTCGCCACGGTCAGTCTTTTCCCAAGCTCCGCATCCTGTGGTTTCGTGATTGATGCGATCATTTTCTCCATATCCCGTATCCCCTTTCGTATGTCATGATTCGTTTTTGAACCGCACGCCTTTCCTCATCCTCATAGCATCAAGGCAGATCAACAAAATGGAACTTCTTCCTTCCCTGTGCATAATCATCGACGATATGACCATCGCCAAACAGTTTATATTTATAGCTGAGCAGCCCCTCTAATCCGACCGGACCTCTCGCATGTAATTTACTTGTACTGATGCCGACCTCTGCACCAAATCCATAGCGATAGCCATCTGCAAACCTTGTAGAACAGTTCTGATATACTCCGGCAGAATCAACCATGCGCATGAAATGCAGCGCAGTCTCCTTGTTCTCAGTCACGATGCTGTCTGTGTGATGGGAACCATGCCGGTTGATATGGCCGATTGCCTCATCCACCGATTCCACAATCTTCGCAGAGAGAATATAATCAAGGTACTCGGTATCATCGTCCTTCTCCGTCGCAGGTACACAATCTACAAGCGCCTGAATCTCCTTCGTTCCGCGAAGCTCAACATGCTTTTCTTTAAGTGCCTGTGCCAGCTTCGGAACCAGATTATTCGCGATATCCTTGTGTACGAGCAATGTCTCTACTGTGTTGCAGGCACTGACATACTGTGTCTTCGCATCTAAGATGATTGGAATCGCCTTCTCGATATCCGCATCCTTATCCACATAGATATGGCATATTCCGTCCGCATGCCCCATAACCGGGATATTTGTATGGCTCATAATATACTGTACAAATGCATTGGAACCGCGCGGAATCAGAAGATCCACCGACTCCTGACAGGTAAGCAGTTCGTTAATCTCACTTCTTGCTTCAAGCTGTAACATGCAATGCTCCGGGAGTCCTGCTTTCCGTACCGCCGCATAGATTGTATCAAATAAGATTTTGTTGCTCTTAGTTGCTTCGCTTCCTCCCTTTAAGATCACACAGTTTCCACTCTTGATGCAGAGCGCCGATATCTGCACGAGTGCGTCCGGTCTCGCCTCGAAGATGACGCCGATCACACCGATCGGACAGGTCTCGCGATACAGAGTAAGTCCCTCATCCAGCTCTCTCGCAAGCTTCGTCTGAAACAGCGGATCCGGCATCTGCACCAGATCATGGATGCCGTTTATGACATCACGCAGCTTACCCTCGTCGAATCTGAGGCGTTTTAAAACAGGGGCCGCAATTCCATCTGCCTCCGCCTGTTCCATATCCTGTCTGTTTGCTTCAAAGATTGCATCTTTATTATCTGTCAATGCTTTCGCAACCGCCAAAAGTGCCTGGTCCCGGAGCTCTCCGGTTGTTCCTGCCAGCTTTGGACCTGCCAGCTTTACAAGTCCTGCCTGTTGTTCTATCGTCATATGCTCCTCCTTACTGTGTATCTTGCAAATATCATCTATCACACATTGTTTTTCCAACTATCTGTTTGTATTCTATAACTACCGTATGAAATTCGTCTGGTTTGAGCGGTCTGCCACCGGCGGCACAATTCCCTTCTCCTTACCGGCCTCTAAGCATTTTAATACCCACGCCATATTGTGTCCGAGATTACGCATCGTCTGCATGCCCTCGAGATCCTTCGCCGCATCCTCGGCACATCTTCCATGCACCTGATTCCAATAGGTCGATCCGACGGTAATCATCTGCGTGATACCGAAATATTTATTAAGCACATCAAACGTTGTCGCTGTACCACCACGTCTTGCAACTGCGACCGAAGCTCCCGGCTTGTGGGCAAAACACCTGCCACTACTATAAAAGACACGGTCTAAGAACGACTGGATCCGCCCACTTGGATGTGCATAGTAAACCGGTGTACCAAATATATATCCATCTGCTTCCTTTGCTTTTGCGACAAACGCATTTACCGCATCATCCGAGAAGATACAGCCATTCTCTGTACACTGCCCGCAACCAAGGCAGTCTGCGACCGGTCCACCGCCGATCTGAAAGATTTCATATTCTATTCCATCTTCCTCGAGTGCCTTTCCTACCTCGTTCAAAGCTGCCATCGTCGTTCCATTGATATGGGAACTTCCGTTTAACATCAATACTTTCATCTTATATATCTACTCCTTTCAAACTTTGCACAAGCCATATAATGCGTACATCCACACGACACATGATGTGATACCGCACCGGATATATTTTGTGAACGGTTATTTATCCTGTTTCTATCATCATCCAAGCGCTACATCAAGCACCATCATCAGCGCAAAGCCAATCGCTGTCCCGATCGTTCCGATATTCGTGTGCTCGCCTGCCTGTGCTTCCGGAATCAGTTCCTCCACAACGACATAGATCATCGCACCGGCCGCAAAAGACAGAAAATACGGAAGGATCCGTGTCATCTGTGCTGCAAGCAGGATCGTCAGAAATCCAAACACCGGCTCCACTGCACCGGATGCCATGCCACACAAGAATGCTTTCGGCTTTCCCATTCCCTCGCCCTTTAACGGCATAGAGACAATCGCACCTTCCGGGAAATTCTGAATCGCAATACCAAGCGACAGGGCAAATGCACCCGTAATCGTAATTCCCGCATTGCCTGCAAGCGCACCGGCAATCGTGACACCGACCGCCATGCCTTCCGGTATATTGTGTAGCGTGATTGCAAACAGCATCATCAGTGTCTTACTGATCTTCGTATGTACACCCTCCGGCTTATCACTGTTTAAGTGCAGATGCGGAATCAGGGTATCCAATAACAATAAAAATGCGATACCAAGCAAAAAGCCGACCGTTGCTGGCACCCACGCGATGCCGCCCTGTGCCTCCGTCATATCGATTGATGGAATCAGAAGCGACCAGACCGATGCAGCGATCATCACGCCGGACGCAAAGCCGAGCAACGCTTTCTCAAGCTTCGGAGCGATCTTTTCTTTCATAAAAAATACCATTGCCGCGCCAAGTGTTGTTCCTATAAAAGGTATGCCAAGGGCAATCAATATATTCATATATGCCTCCTTATTTCATAGATATCCATATTATATACAAAATAACCGGAATCGGCAACAAAGAATAAAGGATTGCACGGTCAAAACCAATGCAATCCTTCCTTGGGGATTCAGATATAAGTAATACGCATTTATTTGTTCAATTCCGTCACAAGCATCGGCAATGCACGCTCAAAGCATACGCCATACCAGTGTCCGTCGTCTGTTTTCTTAATACTGTCCACAACGAAATCAGCAGCCATCTTTGCAGCTTCGGAAATCGTCTTTCCCTGCATCATCGCACCTGTAAAAGCTGCCGCATAACAATCGCCGGTTCCATGTGATCTCTTTGGCACCTTCTCTGTGAAATAATATTCTGCTTTTTTCTCTGCGCAGTCATATACGACAACTCCGATCTTATCATCTTCAAAGCTGATGCCTTTTAAAACAATCTTCTTGCAGCCAAGCTTCGCAAGAGCCTCTAAAATCATCTGTACATACGCTTCATCCTGTCCTTCTAACCGCAGTTCACAGCCAGTCATAAATGCCGCCTCTGTAATATTCGGAAGGATAATATCCGCACTGCCACAGAGCTTTGCCATCTGTGCAACAAACGCATCATCAAATCCATAGTACAGGCTTCCGTTATCTGCCATCGCCGGATCCACGATCAGAAGTCCATCTTCCTTCACAACACGTTTTTTCAGATCATACACATATTCAATCTGCGTGATACTGCCGAGGTATCCGGTGTACAGGCAGTCAAAGCTGATGTTTTCTTTCTCCCAGTGATCCATAATGCCGGGAATATCCTCCGTCAGATCACGGAATGTATACCCGGTAAATCCACCTGTATGTGTAGACAATACCGCCGAAGGCAGTATGATAGTCTCTACGCCACATGCCGAGATGATTGGAAGTGCGACTGTAAGGGAACACTGCCCCATACATGAAATATCCTGAATTGTCAAAACTTTTTTATCTGTCATGTTAAACACCTCTTTTTTATTTTCTCTAACTATATAGTCACTTTGACCTTGTGTAAATCTCCAATTGTAAAATATTCAGAAATGTCAGATTTACAAAATCATAAATATAGTTTATACTTTTCAACAGAAAACATCCGATTTTATATTAAATAACGGCATTTTCATCTAAAAATGCCAGAACACAGAAAAAGGAGCTTATCATGTTAACCTACTCTTTCGATAAACGCGGCGGTCAAAGCCTGTATGAATACCTTTATAACTGCATGAAAACTGACATTATAAACGGTGTTTTATCCCCAAATGAAAAGCTGCCATCCAAACGTGCATTTGCAAGCAATCACGGCATCAGTATTGTCACGGTTGAAAACACGTATGGGCAGCTTATGGCAGAAGGATACATCTATTCCAAACCCAAAAGTGGATTCTTCGTTTCCCCGATACAAAGTCAGATTGTTTCTACAAACAGTGAATCTGACCTTATTGAAGCAAAAAAAACTTACGTCCATGACAATTCCATCAACCTGATTTCCAATCATACAGCTCCGGAGAATTTTCCTTTTTCTATCTGGGCGAAGCTGACTCGTCAGATTTTAAGTGAGCAAAGTCCGGATCTGTTAGTGCCCCCACCTGCAGGCGGTGTACCAAAATTACGTACAGCCATTGCCAGACATCTGCACGAATTCCGTGGCATCAACGCATCCCCGGAACAGATCATGATCGGTGCCGGAACAGAATACCTGTATGGCCTGATCGTACAGCTGCTTGGACGGGACCTTGTCTACGGACTGGAAAATCCGAGTTCCAAGAAGATCCGCAGCATCTATGAGGCGCTCGGTGTGAAGGTTGCGCCGCTCGAGATGGACGAGGAGGGAATTCAATTAGATGCCCGGAATCTGACGATTCCCGACATCATCCAGATATCTCCATCCCACCATTTCCCAACCGGTATTGTAACTTCTGTGAGCCGGAGATATGGACTTTTGCAATGGGCAAACGAATCGAATTCCCGCTATATTATTGAAGATGATTTCGACAGCGAATTCCGTCTGCAGGGAAAGCCGATTCCTTCCCTGTTCTCGATGGATACTACAGACAAGGTTATCTATTTTAACACCTTTACCAAAAGCCTTGCCTCCACGATTCGGATCAGCTATATGGTCCTTCCCAAGTCCCTGCTTCACCTGTATTACAACAAGCTTGGCTTTTATGCCTGTACGGTATCGAATTTCGAGCAGTATACACTTGCAGCCTTTATACGGGATCAATATTTCGAGAAACATATCAATCGTATGCGGAACCACTATCGCAGCCTGCGTGATGAGTTGATTGCAGGGTTTAAGCAAAGTCCAATTGCTGATAGGATTACAATCAGCCAGGAAAATGCAGGGCTGCATTTTCTGCTGCATATTGACAGCAAAAAAAGTGATCAGGAATTACAGGCGATGGCTCAGACACACGATATCACGCTCGCATTCGTCTCCGATTATTACAGTTTTGATTTCAAATCCGATATAAGCCGGTACGACCACACCGCGATCATCAACTATTCCGGACTTAACATGGACGATATCCCGGTCGTAATCGAACGGCTCAGCAATGCCTGGAGCGATTTGCTATGATGCCTGAAGCATCATTTTAATTATTTGAACGGTTCCATATATATATTTGAAAATGTATATTTTCTTCACAAACAACAAATGTTATACTTATGTTATCTTTATACGCAAACACAAAGGAGGATATTATGTTCGCTTATAATCTCTGGCAATGGATTGCCTTTTTCATCATCTACTGCCTCATCGGCTGGATCGGCGAAAGCCTATATGTATCATGGGAACACAGGAAATGGGTCAATCGCGGATTCCTGCATGGTCCGTTTCTTCCGATTTACGGATTTGGTGCTGTAATCATTCTGATTTCCACCATTCCGGTCCGCAATAACTATTTTTTAATTTTTCTGTTCGGTATGCTTGGTGCCACCCTGCTTGAGTATTTTACCGGGTGGGCCATGGAACAGATCTTCCATGTCAAATACTGGGATTACACCTACGACTTCTGTAACCTGCACGGTTATATCTGTCTTGGCTGTTCTCTCACATGGGGCGTCTGTGCACTGCTTCTGACCGGGCTTGTGCATACCCCGATTGAGAAGCTTGTATTATCCCTTCCTGCTGTACCTCTGATGGTTATCGATATCGTATTTGCAGTTTATTTTATCTGGGATATGATTACATCTGCACAGGAAGCATTTGATTTAAAGAAGATCATCCTTGAAAATGAGGAAGTCCAGCGTATACAGAAACGACTTGATGTCGTACTTGCATTTGCAGAGGATGACAAAGAGAAATTTGAAGACTATCTGAAAGAAAAAAATATGCAGTACAATAAGAACAAAGAAGAACTCACCAAAGAGTTTGAAGCAAAACTGCAGGCTGCTAAGGATCGCGTATCGAATCGTTCTGAAAAAGCAAAGACACACGCAGCCCGCATCATCCGCAGAAATCCGGGTTCTATCTCTTATAAGCATAAAGAAGAATTTGAAGCAATCCGGAAGCGTATCGAAGAACGTATGCAAAGCAAACGCTAAATTACACATCCTTTTACAGTAAAAATTATCCAGGCATATCTCTTACGAGGATGCCTGGATAAATTTTACAAATTCTTTCCGTGGAATCGGTTTTGAGAAGTAATATCCCTGAATATATTCACATTCAAGCTCCGAGAAAAGCTTCAGCATCTCTGCTGTCTCCACCCCTTCTACCACAATCTTCATCTTCATTGCCTTAATCATATTAATTGCATTCGTCAGCACAATCCCAAGCTTCGGATTATCATATAACTCCGTAAATGTCCGGTCTAATTTGATAATATCGAATGGTAATTTTACGATACGCTGCATATTCGAATATCCGGTTCCAAAATCATCCAAAGAAAATTTCATCCCCATGTTAGTCATATCTTCGATATTATCCTCCAGTGCCTGTTGTGAGATGGATGCAGCTGTCTCTGTAATCTCTAGATTCAGTTGTTCCGGTCGCACACCATACCGATTTAAAATCTCCATAATATGATCCGCAAGTTTCGGTTGCATGCACTGTACCACAGACAAATTCACTTCGATATAGGACATTCCAAGCTTCTTATATTCGTCGCTTGCAATAAATGCACATACCTGTTCAAGCACAAAATCACCAATTTTGTGGATTGCTCCGCTCTTTTCCGCTACCGGTATAAATACCTCCGGTGAGATAAAACCATACTTTTCATCCTTTAGCCGGATCAAAGCTTCCGCAGAATGGAATTTTTTCTCCTTCACAGAATAAATCGGCTGGTAATATACCTCGAACCGTTTATTTGACAACGCAGATTCAATAATCGCATCCATATCGTGCATCATATCAAAATGCAATTGTTTCATCAATTCTGAAGCCACCATGATATTGCCGGTAACAGGGAGTGTCTGTAATGTATCTCCAAACGCCATCATCGTATCCACATCCGAGACATCTTCCGGGCAATCTGCAATACAAATATTGGCAACAAAATTGACCGACATCTGGTTGATCACGAAACAGGCTTTCAAAGTACGATTTATTTCTTCCGCTATATCCGGAACATGGTCAGACGGCGTATCTTCCAACACATATCGGAATTTTCCTTGTCCCAGATAATACATTGCAGCCTTTAATTTCTTCTCTTTATCCAGACGCATCATATATTCCGAAATCCCCGCCATCACCCGCATGCATTTCCCATATCCAAGTAATTCAAGCAAGGATGCATAGTTTGTAATGTTGACCATAATGATATGTAATGGTTTTCTCGTCATGAACGCCTGACGCATATCATCCATATACGCTGTAATTTTATTTAAGCCAGTCACTACATCCAACCGCTCTTCCGGACGTTGCAGCATCAGCGAAATAAACAACAGACCAATCGACATACAAAGCATCTCTACCAGTAATGTCGGATAAAAATACTGTATAACAATGCCTGCAATCTCCGCCGCAAAGAAAATTCCCAGAGAAACGAAATATCTTCGCCGGAACATCTTCCGATGCATCCACAGATAAGCCAATCCGTAAATCAAATAAATCACTGCGCATACATATAACAGCGTAAAATATTTACCTCGCGTATATTCATACTGTGCATTGATATAAAAAATCCATTTTGTTGCCGGACTCGTCAGAATCAGTCCGGATATCACAAGCACCGGAAACAATGACAAAAAAGCAAGCAGCCTTTTCGCCTTGAACAAATGCCAGGTATCTGTGATTGCTACCAGATATGTAATATAAAATGGCATCTCTAAGCTATGCAGCACCAGGTATCCCATATGCGCCACATATTTGGTAAACACCTGCTGCACACCAAGATTATCCAGATGCACCGCCCAGATATCAAACAAAATTGTAAGCCATGCCACAACCAACACTTCCAAAAAAGAACGGTTCACTTTTCCCTTGATCATTCGTCTGAGAATCGTTGTTATAATCAATATGGATATAATCAACATGGCACAATAATCATAATTGACATTTTTGTAAATGACTCCCATAGCCCCTCTTCTTTCGCTTCCATATACTTCTTACATATCCGGATATAAGAAATGAACCACATCCTCTGCCGGCATCTCCTGCAGGTGGTATGGATCTGTCTCCTCGTCCGTATACCACCGCATACTGACAGAATCCTCCAGATAGAAATACTCGACTGCGCACTCCGGATATCTTGAGTACCACGCCGGATACTGTCTCTGCATCACCTGTTCGGCAAGCTTCACCGCCTCGCTTTTTGCGCCATCATCAAGATATGTCCCACAGAGACGCACACCCGGCGGACTTGCATGTACAAGCAGTACACTTCCATCCATACAGCACCCCAGACTCATCCAGACATGCCCTTCCATACTGCATATATCGCCCGGTTTATAGTCTCCCTGCACCAGATATCCCCAGCCACGTGCCGCGCAGGCACGTGCCATCTTCGACGCGCCGGTCACATATCCGGTCTCTCCGTTTCGGGTATGAAATACATTGTACAAAAGCCAGCCGATATAGCCGGAGCAATCCAACCCATCGTGACTTTGATATCTGGTCTTATCAAAATCATATGTTTCTGTCTGTCTTGCGGCATATTCCGCCCATCGCTTTGATACGCCAAGTGTGACAGCCTCCCTGCCAGCCCCTGCATCCTCCTGATTCCAGCCGCCGCCCCAGATATACATCGTCTGTCCAACTGGAAGCAGTGATGTCCGAAGCAGACGTTCCATCGAAAACTCCCGCAGATGCTCCGGTGCCGGTCTGTGTAACACAAGACTCATCAAAATCCCTATTGAGAAAAGCAGGATGCCTGCTGCACCCTGCCTGATGCGCGTGGAACTACTCATATGTCATCTTCTTTCATATCCATCATTCAAACATATGACGAAGTTCCTGCACAATATTACTTTCTTTTACTTACAAAGTTCTGCTACAACCGCATTGATCACCTTGCCGTCTGCCTTGCCCTTTAACTGCGGCATAACCGTCTTCATGATCATGCCCTTGTTCTTTGTAGCAATTACATCTGCACATTTTTCTGTCAGGAATGCCTTCACCTCATCCTCGCTCATCAGAGATGGTGCATACTCGTTAATGACATCGTAACGTGCCTGATACTCTGCAAGCAGGTCTGTACGCTCTGCCGGGCAGGTATCGATCTGCTCTTTTGCTGTCTTTAACTCCTTTAAGATTACACGATCTACCAGTTCTTCCTTGATGTCATCGCGGCAGCCCTCGTCGATGGCTACCTTCTTCACTGCGGAAATCAGAGAAGAGATGGAATCCTTTCTTGCCTTATCTCTTGCCTTCATAGCGGCAATCATGTCTTTCTGTAATGTTTCTAACTGCATAATTTTATTCCTCCATTCATATTTATACGGATATGGACACACCATCCTGCGGATGCTGTGTCAGGTCGTAACTGCCATCCTAAAATGTGACTTCATCACATTGGGCGATTACTCTTCATTCATCTTAGCAAGCTTCGCTGCCTGGTCCGCGGCGATACATGCATCGATAATCTCTTGAATATCTCCATTCATAATCTTGTCCAATTTGTATAATGTCAGTCCGATCCGGTGATCGGTTACACGTCCCTGTGGGAAATTGTAAGTACGGATCTTCTCGGAACGGTCACCCGTACCAACCTGGCTCTTACGCAGATCTGCTTCCGCATCATGACGCTTCTGCATTTCGATATCTAACAGCTTTGTACGAAGCAGGGCAAACGCCTTTGCCTTATTCTGAAGCTGTGATTTCTCTGTCTGGCTGTAGATCACGATTCCGGTTGGAATATGGGTCAGACGCACCGCAGAATCAGTCGTATTGACACACTGTCCACCATTACCGGATGCACGCATGACATCGATACGGATATCCTTATCCGGGATATCAATCTCATCCACTTCCTCCGCCTCCGGAAGTACTGCTACACTGGCGGTACTTGTATGGATTCGTCCGCCACTCTCTGTCTCCGGCACGCGCTGTACACGATGTACGCCACTCTCATATTTCAATACAGAATACGCACCATTTCCAGTTACCATTGCGGTTACTGATTTCATACCACCGATACCGATTTCTTCGGCTTCCATCAGCTCGACCTTCCAATGGCGGCTCTCCGCATAATGCACATACATACGGTAAAGCTCTGCTGCAAAAAGTGCTGCCTCATCACCACCGGCACCTGCACGGATCTCCAGGATGACGTTTCGCTCATCGTTCGGGTCTTTTGGCAGGAGAAGGATTTTAAGCTCGTTCTCGCACTGTTCCACCTGCTGTTTTGCGGAAGAAAGTTCTTCCTTCAGCATCTCGCGCATTTCTTCATCACTTTCACCTTCCAGCATGGATATGCTGTCCTCAATCGTCTGCTTGGCTTCCTTGTATTCCTGATATTTCTCTACGATTGGAGCCAGGTTTGCCTGCTCCTTCATCAAATTCTTAAATCTCTCTGCATTACTTGCCACGTTCGGATCTGAAAGTTCATTTTGTAATTCGTCCAGACGGGCTACCAGGTCCTCTAATTTATCAAACATGTTTTTATCCTCCAACTATTTTTCTATCTCAATATACCCTTCCTATGTGCCAGACATCTATACCATCTCATTTATCCGATTATATACGCCACAAGGATTGTCTGGCTGTTTCAGCCAAATCAGGTATCTCATTATGTATTTTCTCTTATCCGAGTGCAGGATACCGCGCCATCACGATCCGGTCAAGTCCCGCATAATCTTTCATTCCCTCTATATCTACATATCCGTTCTCTACAAGGAATCCCCGAACAGCGTCCAGCTGATCCTGTCCGATTTCAAACAGTATATATCCATCCTCATACAGATACTCCCTCGCTTCCCGAATTATCTTATCATAAAAATACAATCCATCCGCTTTTCCGTCAAGTGCCAGATGTGGTTCAAAATCACGCACCTCTGCCATGAGCTTTGGAATCTCATCCGTCCGGATATATGGCGGATTTGATATTATCATATCATATTTTTCTTCAATCTGCGCAAATAAATCGGTCTGTATCACCGTACAATCTGCCTGTAACCGCTCCCGGTTTTTCTTTGTAAGAGTAATTGCCGCATCCGAAATATCCGCAAGGTCAACCGATACAGCCGGAACAAGTTTTGACACGCTGATTCCGATACAGCCACTTCCACAACACATATCTAACACACGCAACTTTCCGTTACCGGTTTGTTCCAGTTTTTTCTCTCTGAGTTTCTCCAGTTTTCCGCATGCCTGTTCCACGAGAAGCTCCGTCTCCGGTCTTGGGATCAGCACTTCCGGCGCTGTTGCAAACTCCATCCCCATAAATTCCTGTGACCCAAGAATATACTGGCATGGCTTATGCGTCATGCGTTCCGTGACATAGTCACGAAGCTTCCGCGCCTGTTCCTCTGTCGCTTCCTCTGCCATACGCAGAATCAGTGTCGAATATGTACAGCCTGCCACATCCATCGCGAAAAGCCGGATATCACTGTCCGCCTCCGGAATGTCTGCCTGTCTCAGACGCTCTAATTCTTCCTTCATCAATGCCTGCCACGTCATAGTTTTCCTCATTTCTTACTCTTTGCCTGCTCTGCCAGATATGCACGCCAGTCCAAAACCGCCTCCACCGAAGCAATCGCAACCTCGACCATATCCTCGGTTGGCTCTTTCGTTGTCAGTCTCTGAATCAAAAGTCCCGGCTTACTCAAAACATTTGCAATCCACGAATCACTGTTTCCTGCAAACCGGATAAATTCATAAGAAATTCCTGCAATCAGCGGAACAAGCAATACACGCAGCAATAACCGCAGCCACATCGCATCTACCGAAATGCACATAAACACTAAATACTTACGATCATAACAATGAACAGAAAGCTCGTTCCGCATCGTTTGTGGAACCGGGACGCCTGCATGACATTCTCCACCGTCAGTTCATGCCCATGCTCCAAGCAGTTGATCGTCTTATGCTCCGCACCATGGTACATATAGGTTCGTTTAATCTCCTCCATACGGGAGATTGCGATTACATAACCAAGGAAAATAATCAGCCGGATCACACCCTCGATGAGCCCAATCAGAACATGATTTTTTACCACATCGTCGAGCAACGATGCAATCCACGCCGGAAGCAACATAAAAAGTCCGATTGCAAGCACAATCGAAAATGCAACTGTCCCTGCCATCTCCGCTTTCTCTGCCCGAGCCTCCTGTTCCTTCGTCTTCTCTTTCTTCTTTTTCTTTTCCTTTATCGGTGTATCTTCTTCCTCATCTTCGAAGAACTGCGCCGAATACATCAGTGTCTTTACGCCAATGACCAGAGACTGTACAAAATTATATACACCACGCACAATCGGAATATTACAGATCGCCGGTCGTTCCGACGTTCCTGCACACGCATTTACTTTTACATCTATTTCTTTATCTGGTTTGCGAACCGCTACCGCATACCGGTTATTGTTACGCATCATCACGCCTTCCATAACCGCCTGTCCGCCAATATTAATTCTGCTCATAATTCTCCTGTCCTATACATAAGAAAATAGGCTTGCTACATATCGTAACAAGCCTATTCCATGTCTTCTCAGTATTATGCCTGAACGCCGTACTTACGGTTGAACTTATCGATTCTACCACGAGCCTGAGCAGCCTTCTGCTGACCTGTGTAGAATGAATGGCACTTTGAACAAATTTCAACATGGATATCTTCCTTAGTTGAACCTGTCACGAACTCATTACCACAGTTGCAAACAACCTTTGCCTGATAATACGCTGGATGGATTCCTTCTCTCATTTCTTTCACCTCTTAAAATATACTTGCTGCCATGTGCTAGACATAGCAGACTATTCATTACACAACATACGGATTTTATCATACCATATCAAGAAATTCAAGCATTTTTTGATATTTCGTATAAATATTTTCTATAAATATTATTTGTGAATGATACTATTTTTTTGATATATTTTTATCTTCTGCCATAAGGCAAAATCTTCTTTACCATCTCGATGAATTCCCGATTATTCTTTGTTCTTGCGAACAGCTTCAGAATCTCATCTGTAAATTCTTCGGATTTTGCAGAGGTTAATGCCTTATGAATCATATTGACTGCCTCCTGCTCCTCCGGTGTCAGAAGCAGATCATCCCGTCTCGTACCGGACTTTGCAATATCAATAGCTGGGAAGATACGCTTCTCGGATAACTTCCGGTCAAGCACCAGTTCCATGTTACCAGTTCCCTTGAACTCCTCAAACACGACATCATCCATACGGCTTCCGGTCTCTACCAATGCTGTTGCAAGGATCGTCAAGCTTCCGCCCTCCCGCATATTACGCGCCGCACCGAAAAACCGCTTTGGCATATGCAGCGCTGCCGGATCCAGGCCACCGGATAATGTTCTTCCACTTGGTGGTACAGTAAGATTATACGCTCTTGCCAGTCTTGTGATACTGTCAAGCAGAATCACAACATCCTTGCCATGCTCTACCAGCCGCTTTGCACGCTCGATTACCATCTCTGAAACACGCTTATGGTGATCTGGAAGCTCATCAAACGTCGAATAGATAACTTCGACATTTTCCCCCTCGATAGATTCGCGGATATCTGTCACTTCCTCCGGACGTTCATCAATCAAAAGCACGATCAGATGCATGTCCCGGTTTCTTGTGCTGATACTTTTTGCAATCGCTTTTAATAAGGTTGTCTTACCTGCCTTCGGAGGCGATACGATCATTCCTCTCTGGCCTTTTCCAATCGGAGAAAGCAGATCCACGATACGGATTGCTACCGGAGCACCTGTCTCATCGAGTGAGATACGCTCATTCGGGAAGATCGGGGTCAGATCTTCAAACGGCTTGCGCTTTGCCGCTACCGAAGGCAGCATGCCATTTACATGCCGGATAAACAAAAGCGCTGAGAATTTCTCTCCCTGTGTCTTGTTCCGCACCGGTCCACCGATGATATCCCCCTTCTTCAAACAGAATTTCCGGATCTGTACCGGTGATACATAGATATCCCTGTCTCCCGGCAGATAATTTGCACTACGGATAAATCCATACCCCTCAGTCATAACCTCCAGAATACCATTTGCTTCCGAACCGCTATCCAGCTTCGGATTATATTCCTGTCCGTCAAATGTCTGGATTTCTGCTTCTGTCTCCCCTTCCTCAGGTTCGATATTCCGAAGCTCCTGATAATTTTCTGCTGGATTTTTTGTACGATTCGCCTGTCTTGTATCCGGACGGACCTTTGCCATTTCCTGTGTCTTTCGTTCTGCTACTTTCTTCTGTTCTGCTTCTTTTTTCTTCGCTGCCATCATCTTCTCCATATTTTCCAGAAGCTCGGCAAGCTCAGCCTTTTTGAGCGTTGAAATATTGCGGATTCCTTTTTCCTTCGCATATTCCCGTAACTCAGCCAAAGACATTTTTCTAAATTCCATTCGTGTCTCCTTTTTGAAATACTCTGCTTACTATTTTTACATTTTACTGAATCAATTATATTCTCTAATTCTGGGGCATCTCACTGAATAATGAAGTGATAACTTATACCTTTAGAAAGATTAAATTTATCTTAGCACACTTATTGAAGCACGTAAACCTTTAATTTTGCTTTTTTTCTTGATTTTTGCTTTCTTGTAGCGTAAAGTAAAAATGACACAATAGGAGGAAACTATCATGGAAGGGTTATTACTTTACAAATTAATGATTTTATATATGCTGGATCGCACGGATTATACAATGACAAACTCCCTGATCTCTGGTTTTATCGTTGGAAAGGATTACACCAGTGTATTCAATCTGCATGAATCCCTAAGCGAACTAATCAACGACGAGTTTATCTCCACAGACACAATCCGTGATACGATTCATTACAAAATCACAAGCTCCGGCGAGGAGGCACTCTCCTATTTCGAGAATCGTCTGCCTTATGCCATCAAGGAGGATATTTTAGAATACCTCAAAGCAGAACGTATCAATGTAAAAAAAGAGTCCGAAATCTACGCGGACTACTTTTACAATGATTCAAACTGGTACACCGTACAGTGCATCATCAAGGATCGAAAGGAAACACTGATTGATCTGAAATTCGATGTTCCTACAAAATCACAAGCCGAAACTATTTGCAACAACTGGCGAAGCAAAAGTTCCGGCATTTATGAATATCTTGTTAATCAACTGTGGATGTCTGAATAGAATCCTCTATCAGATTCCAAATCTCCTCTTTTCCCTGTTTGGATACAGCGGAGAAGGGGATTATTTTTGTCTCTTTTCCACATCCCAGTGTCTCACGAATCACTTTTATGTTCTTGTCTTTCTGACTCCGCTTGATCTTGTCCAGCTTCGTCGCAATGATAACCGGTTCATATCCATTTGCCACGATCCAGTTATACATCGTTACATCATTTTCTCCCGGTGCATGCCGGATATCAATCAAAAGCAATACCGCCTTTAACTGCGTCGATGCATGCAGATACCGTTCGATCATCTTCCCCCATTTGTTACGGATCTCCTGCGATACCTTCGCATAGCCATAACCAGGCAGATCTATAAAATACAGATTCTTGTTGATATTATAGAAATTGATCGTCTGTGTCTTTCCGGGCGATGCCGAAGTCCTCGCCAGCGATTTCCGGTTCAGTAAACCATTAATCAGCGAAGACTTTCCAACATTCGATTTGCCCGCAAAAGCAATCTCCGGGAATGTATTTTCCGGCAATTTACTCGTAATGCCGCATACTGTTTCTAATTCTGCTGATTTGATAACCATTACGCAATTGAATCCTCTTGCTTTATCCGCTTACGGGAAGCGTTTTTCTTCGTTCTAGGTTCGTCTGAACGCTCAATGACCGGACCTGCAACGCCATCCACCATATCCTTTGTGATACGACAGCTGACAACGGTATCATCGGAAGGAATCTCATACATCTGTTCCATGATCGTCTTCTCGATGATTGCTCGCAATCCTCTCGCACCTGTCTTTCTTGTCATAGCTTCCTTCGCAATCTCTCGAAGCGCATCCTCGTCAAAGATCAGTTCAACACCATCTAATTCAAACAGCTTCTTATACTGCTTGCAGATGGAACTCTTCGGCTCTGACAAAATCCGTACCAGTGCATCCTCATCCAGCAGATCCAGTGTCACACTGACTGGAACTCGTCCGATAAACTCCGGAATCAGACCATATTTTACAAAATCCTCTGGCAATACCTGTTTTAAAATCTCGCCAACCTTCTTGTCTGAAGAACGGTCTGCAATCTCTGCATTAAATCCGATGGACTTCTTACCGATACGGTTATCGATAATCTTCTCCATGCCCTCAAATGCACCACCACAGATAAAGAGAATATTCGTTGTATCAATCTGGATAAACTCCTGCTGTGGATGCTTTCTTCCACCCTGTGGTGGCACAGAAGCAACAGTACCCTCGATAATCTTCAAAAGTGCCTGTTGTACACCCTCACCGGATACATCACGTGTAATCGATACATTCTCTGATTTCTTCGTGATCTTATCAATTTCATCAATATAGATAATTCCATGCTGTGCACGCTCAATATCATAATCGGCTGCCTGAATCAGCTTCAATAAGATATTCTCTACATCTTCACCGACATATCCTGCCTCTGTCAAAGCAGTTGCATCTGCGATTGCAAACGGAACATTCAAAAGCTTTGCCAATGTCTGTGCCAGATATGTCTTACCGGAACCCGTAGGTCCTATCATAATAATATTACTCTTCTGAAGCTCGACATCAAAATCTTTCTCCGCCAGAATACGCTTATAGTGATTGTACACCGCCACAGAAAGTACTTTCTTTGCCTGTTCCTGTCCAATGACATAATCATCCAGGAATTCTTTGATTTCCTTCGGCTTCAAGAGATTGATCTCAGAGTCAGAAGGCTCGTTATCAAATTCATCCTGTATGATCTCAGAACAAATCTCAATACACTCATCACAGATATATACATTCGGACCAGCAATCAGCTTGCGCACCTGTTCCTGTGACTTGTTACAGAACGAACATCTTACTTTTTTCTTATCGTCTGAACGATTTGCCATTCTAATTATCTCCTAACTAAGTGAAGCTTTTCTGATTAAACTTCCTTACAATTCTCGCCAAGGAATTCGAGTGCCTTTCTGGAAGCGATATCCTTCTTGATATTCTCCATCTCCGGAGCACCAATCATATCCTTGAGTTCCTCTGGCTTCATCTGATACTGTGCAGCCATATCCTGGATTTCAGCATCTACATCCTCATCACTTGCAACGATATTCTCTGCTGCTGCAACTGCCTCAAGCACAAGACTTGTCTTGATTCTTGCGATTGCATCCGGCTTTACACGCTCTAAGAACTCTTCCTTTGTTGTTCCCATAAGCTGGAGATACTGTTCCATCTGAAGTCCCTGATACATCATTCTCTGAGACATCTCATTCATGATTCTTTCCTGGTTGTACTTGATCATTGCTTCCGGAATCTCTACCTCAGCTGCCTCAGCGATCTTCTCTACTACCTTAGACTGCTTCTCGCGCTTTGCCTGCTCTTCCTTCTTTACTTCCAATGTCTTCTTCTTATCTTCCTTGTACTCAGCAAATGTCTCGAAAGAAGATACATCACTTGCGAACTCATCATCCAGCTCTGGAAGCTCCAGTGCGGAGATTGCAAGAAGCTCTACCTTAAATACAGCTGGCTTGCCCTTCAGCTCTTCTACATGATACTCTTCCGGAAATGTTACGTTTACATCAAACTTATCGCCAATATTCTTTCCAACGATCTGATCCTCAAATGTATCGATGAATGAGTGTGAACCAAGTGTGAGCTTGTAGTTCTCGCCCTTTCCACCTTCAAATGCAACATCATCTACAAAGCCCTCGAAGTTGATTGTGACTTCGTCATCCATCTGTGCTGCTCTGTCTGTTACATCGATCTTTCTTCCGTTTTCCTTCTGATCCTTCAGGATTTCTGCCATAACATCTTCATCTGTTACAGTTGTATCAATCTTCTCGATCTCAACACCCTTGTAATCACCAATCTTGATCTCTGGCTTTACAGCTACAGTTGCTGTGAAGATAAAATCCTTACCCTTCTCAATCTGTGTTACATCGATCTCTGGATTGGATGTAATCTCTTCCTCACAGTTTTCGAGTTCTTTTGGATAATACTCATTTATAAGCTGATTTGCAGCATCTTCATAAAAGATAGCAGCACCGTACATTTTTTCGATGAATGCCTGTGGTACTTTTCCCTTACGGAATCCAGGTACAGCGAATTTACTCTTCTGCTTATTGTATGCAGAAGTAATTGCCTTTGTAAACTCCTCGGCTGGTACTGTAATTGTCAATTTCGCCATGCTTCCGTCTAATTTTTCTACTGCTAAACTCATTTGTTTTTTTCCTCCTTAACTTGCAACGCCTACTATCCACTGTAAGCACTATTCTCTGCATTATAACATAAGATTTTTCGCAAGTCTATATATTTACTCAAAAAAAGAGCTTGTTTCTATATCTTATGCAATAATGTTTCCCATTATCACCGATATAGAAACAAACTCCCTTACTTGGTCTTACTTAGTGCATGTCCATCTGATAAGTC
>OLIQ01000380.1_pt1 | contig 20961 bp, 15 predicted proteins | sample 1609631 | NCBI WGS metagenome assembly OLIQ01 (sample SAMEA4350114, study PRJEB24818) | metagenome | biome: human; feature: gut; material: faeces | place: Denmark | collected 2013-09
AACCAATATTATACATTTTAGACCCCTCCCATCACTTATGATAATCTCCAAAAGACGGAAATGCGGTAATTAAATCAGTACTTTCATCCAGAGTTACTATTGTTATATAATCCATTTGAGCACAGTATTAATATATCCACTTTCATAGCCTGCATTTTTGTACGGAATGTTATAAATTGTTCCTCCCATTCCATCCGATATCGGTTCAACTCATTTACCATATCTATCGGATTCCCGTTAAATACACCATGTGTTTCTCGACTATTATTTGGAACCGCATGTCGATTAATATGATCAACCCTGGTTTCACCTTTTTTACTAACAATTGCGTCCCAGTTTAATTTTCCACTTGACTCCCCATAGCTGGTCTCACTCTTACCTTCACTACCTGCCACCCCGGCAGCACCTGCAAATCCATTTGCAAATGTATTTCCATATGCACCCATCTGGGCACCGCTTGCCAGTATGCCAAGTACTTCCAGAATAGTTCTTCCTGAGATATCTTTACCATCAATGCCGTAATCTTCAATCATTCCGGCGATTCAATCCGAATTACAAATTACCAAATATCAATTCTAGATACTTCAAACTGAATACAGGATGCTTTCTCTTTCCAGTTAAAACAGCTCATTGACAGGATGAATTTTCTTGATAAGCAGATTGAAGCTCTTGATATTGAAATCATAAAATACTATGAGCAGTTTGATTGTTACTTACATACAATCCCGGGAATAGGCATAATTGGTGCTGCTACTATTCTTGCTGAAATCGGTGATATAAGCAGATTTAAAAATTCCTCTGCATTAGTTGCCTTTGCTGGCATTGATCCAACTGTACGTCAGTCGGGTGAATTTAACAGCACACATAACCATATGTCAAAACATGGTTCACCTTACTTAAGACATGCCATTTTTCTTGCGGCTACCACCTGCTCTTTTCACAATAGCCCGTTGAATGCATATTACAAAAAGAAACGTGACCAAGGTAAACATCACTTAACTGCCACAGGAGCCGTGGCAAGAAAGCTTACCACCGTAATTTATGCCGTGTTACGGGATAGTAAACCTTATGAACCTAAGAAGTTCTGGTAAATGTCTGGTAGTGAGACTAGGATTTAAGCCTGCCGGTGGGGAGGCTTAGTTGTGATGCATAGAAATAATCTCATCAACATATTCTTTCAAATCATCTTCCAAATCTTCCCTTATAGCAATAATTGATTCCCAATTTAAATCTTTTCCTATATCATAATAATTCACAGCATCACATATCATATTCAATATTGCCTCTCTTGTCTGATACTTCATACCTTGAAAATTAATTGTTACATAGTCTTCAATTAACAACAAAAGTTGTTCTTTGGAATAATCGTGCATTCTAATTCTATCATCCATATTGGAGACCAACTCCTCTAATTTTTTTTCATCCAATATCCTTAACACCTCCATTAATCACCCACTAATTCAATTTTGATATGGATCCAAGATTGGTATATGTGTATCATTAATAATATCCTCATCATAATCCGGACCATTGGGATTAAAATACTTTGCTTCACGAAAATCATTTATTGTAGGGTCAAAATATCTTCTACCACGTTGAATTCTAACAACCCAACCATTATAAGCATTAGAGCCAACTGGGGCACTTGGGTCCACATTGTGTACTCTAACTCTATATGTCTGCCCATTCTGAACCCACTTAAACTCAAATCCTTCTGTAGCTCCTCCCTGTACTGGATATAACTCTCTCAAAACTGCTTCATCTGGAATTATATCCAATATCTCGTCTACAGTACTTCCTTCTAATTCTGTAAAAACACCAATTTTTCCACTTGACTTCCCATAGCTGGTCTCACTCTTTCCTTCACTACCTGACACCCCGGCAGCACCTGCAAATCCATTTGCAAATGCATTTCCATATGCACCCATCTGGGCACCGCTTGCCAATATGCCAAGTACTTCCAGAATAGTTCTTCCTGAGATATCTTTACCATCAATGCCGTAATCTTCAATCATTCCGGCGATTAATAATATCAAACCGTTGCCATATACATAAACTGTATGTATCTTCTTTCCGTCATCAGTTTTCTCATATGCTTCTAATAATTTCCTACGCTGATAAGTCTGCTTCGGCTATTATATGTAAGGTAACACATTACATCATTCACAGAATCATATAACATATTTCCATCTTTGCCATATTTTTCTTTTTATTATAACTTATAAGACAATTTGCACTATCATATTCTATGCTAACTATCCATAGCGATGCACTTTTACTCAAATTAGCCTAACTATCTTTTTGGACGTTATAATTTTTTGCAATATCTAAACACTTACATATTTGAAAAAGTACTTCATCAACGGAATCATTTTCCGAATCGTACCACCTAAAAATATGTGCATCCTCTATGCAATCACTTGATAGTATTTCAATTTTAACAAATCTATATGGTGCAAAATATGGCTGAGTAACCAAAATTTCTCCCATACAATTATTAAATTCAACAATTACCCTATATGTAGTCTCAGTATCTTTGAAACATCAAATTTACACTCTTTATATAATTCTATTTTTTTTTCAGATACCAAAATCTTAACTGCTCTCAAAATTACAGAAAATGTTTCTTTGCTATCCATTACTTTTTCCCTCCTATCTTAATATTACTTGCATTAGGCATATCATCAAAAGCCGGCAATCCTTTTTTAATATTTAGTCTATCAATTAATGAACCAGGACCTGGTATCTGCCCCCATCCCTCTTTTCCTGCCAGATATATTCTTGTTGAATCTACATCAAATTCTACATATATACTTCCTGGCTTTGCTTGTTTTTCAAAAGCACTAATATTGGTTGGATTTGCCACATATGCTGTATTTCCATCTAGTGACATCTGAACTTTCCTCGATGCAACCATCTTATCATATTCGTCTTGTGACATCCATCTGCCTACTCTTGTTGTATCTTTACCACTCTCACTCTTACCTTCGCTACCTGACACCCCGGCAGCACCTGCAAATCCATTTGCAAATGCATTTCCATATGCACCCATCTGGGCACCGCTTGCCAGTATGCCAAGTACTTCCAGAATAGTTCTTCCTGAGATATCTTTACCATCAATGCCGTAATCTTCAATCATTCCGGCGATTCCCTGTCCCACATCGTTCGCTGCGAGTCCTGCGGCCAGTCATATCGAATACACATATAGTATAGAATTTCCCGAAAGAATTCATTATTAATTCTTTAACTTTTGAATCTACACTATTCTATCCCTAACGGCTTCCAACTCTCGTCTTGTAATAATTCATCCACATCCGTTTTTCCTTTGATACATAATCGAATATTCTCCTGTATCAACATCTCGTTAAATAACAATTTTTCCTGATGCGCAATAGGTTCTTCAATCAATAAATAGTTCTCAAAGTCAACTATTTGTAGTGATGCAATATTTTTTTCACTGCTGAAAAAAAATATGTAAGAAATATCGTCTATATTGTCAATATCAAAATTATAATATTCGATATAATTCCAAAATGCGTTGTTTATTATATTAATTTCATATGAATAAACATCTAATGATTCATCTGGCTTTCCCAATATACTAATATTGCAATATGAAAAAAATTTGGAACGAACTTTGTTATAAATCATTGATGAATAAATGACTATTTTATTACATTCCGTTCTGCACCATTTTATAAAACACCTCCATTGCTCTTTAGTAAATTTTCCTTCTCCATTATACAGTCCAATGCATAACACTCTAACCATACTTTCGTTCTCCATCGTTTTCATCTATTATTTTTAGTTGGCAATAAATCCCCAGGAGCAAATGTACCACCTTTTGCAGGTGTATCTGGATCTAAATTAGGAATTCTAAAATAAGGAGGTTTTGTTTTTCCTGGTTTTGGATACTCACCTAATTTTAGAATATGATAATGATTTCCATCATAATGTCCCTCTCCTTCATGTTGAGGGTGATATTCAATTTTATAAGTTTTATGACCTGCTTGAACAACATAATTTATTTTGCCATCCGGTTTCACCTCTTTTTCTAGTCCTGCATAGTTTTTTGGGAACAGGTCATTTGGATTCTCCGGAAATCTACTTCCTGTTTTACTACCACTCTCACTCTTACCTTCACTACCTGCCACCCCGGCAGCACCTGCAAATCCATTTGCAAATGCATTTCCATATGCACCCATCTGGGCACCGTTTGCCAATATGCCAAGTACTTCCAGAATAGTTCTTCCTGAGATATCTTTACCATCAATGCCGTAATCTTCAATCATTCCGGCAATTCCCTGTCCCACATCGTTCGCTGCGAGTCCTGCAACCAGTCCTCTGCTTCCCTGTGTGATCGCCGCAATCGTTTCCGCACTGATCGTAAAAGTTTTTCCTCCGGCAGCTGCATACTTGAACCCTTTTCCAAGCGCTCCACCTGCCAGACTAAATATCAGACTTCATCTGCTTCCATGATAAAAATGGACTCCGTGATTTTCATTTCTCTTATCTGCATGAAATTGGATTACAGTTACTTTCTATCCCATACAAAGAACTATTCTCCTATATTCAAAATCAACTTCACTATTTTGAGATATTACTAATATTAATGAAACTCTACTATTATTTACCCCTACATACACTTATCCTGTCCGAATGTCCAGACCAGCTACATAGTATCTTTCCATTCCTTAATCAAAAGAGAATGGCTTAACAGATTCAATATCATTAACTATAAACATGCCTATAGGCTTGTATTCGAGTATATTGAAACCTTTTATAATACCGTTAGGATTCACAGTCACTGCGACTATATGTCTCCTAATGACTTTGAAAAAATGTATGAGATGGTATGTTCTCTGCCAGCAGATTAGTTGTCAGAACTTCTCATTTTATTTTGTGCTAAATCTTGACACAGGACCATTGCAATGGCTATGAATTCGTTTCGTATTGTAGAAAGCTTCCAGATATTCGAAAATCAAGCGATATGCCTGCTTGTAATCGTGAATTTTAAAGCGGTTGAGCCATTCACGTTTGATAATCGAATGGAAGGATTCAATGCAGGCATTATCCCACGGAAACGCTTTCTTTGAGTAACTACGCTGCATATTTTCTGTTACTTTTTTATATTCCGTCGCAACGTACTGACTGCCACGATCAGAGTGAATGATCAATGGCTGGTCGATATTTCGGCGAGCTTTGGCTTTGTTTATCGTATCAATCACGCAGGATACTTCCAGTGTTTTTGAAAGTGTCCATGCTATGATTTTTCTGGAAAATAAATCCATAATACTGGTCAGATAGACAAATCCGTCTATTGTCCAGATGTAGGTGATATCCGAACACCAGACGGCATTCGGGCGGTCAGGATTAAACTGCTCATCGAGGATATTTTGTAATTCAGTGCTGAAATCAGAATCTTTTGTGGTGATTGTCCATGGCTTGCTCCACTGGGCACGGATTCCCATTTGACGCATGTATGTACCAACAGTTCTTTCCGAAATGACTTCACCGGTTTTCCGCAATTCTACAGTGATTTTCGGAGCACCGTAGTTCTGCTTGGAATCATCATATATATCCTATATTTTTGCTTTTACCGATTCACGGCGCTTTTCTGTATCAGAAGGCACGCGGTGGAGCCATGCACAATATCCTGAACGTGAGACACCTAAAAATTTCAACATTCCGGAGACGGAAACCCGGCGTCCGGCCTTTTTGGCAGCTTCCGTCTTCTCAGACACTTCGAGATAAATGGCTTCCGTCATTTTCCCAGAATGTTGATTGCTTTTTTTATACATCAAGTGCATCTTGGGCATCACGTAATTCACGTCTGAGACGGGCGATTTCCTTCTGTTCATCGGATGCGTAATTACCAGAACCCCGAACAGGAATATCTCCGGATTCCCGGAAGTCTTTCAGCCACTTTGTTAGTGTGCTGTATCCGATGCCAAGATTTTCTGCACATCCACGTACACCAAGATCTTTATGATCTTAATAATACCGGATTGCATCAAGTTTAAATTGTTTATCATGTTGCATTGCCATATGAGATCCTCCTTCAGCATGTCTCTATTGTACCATGTTTATATGTATTTGGAATTTCTCATTTTGGCTTGTACTATTTATATTCTAGCACCAATTACCCTATCACGATAGTGGTTGTTGGTTAAAAGGGGAATGAAGTTGGATATCCTTATGTTGAGACATAATAAATACAATTATGTTTTTCCCTGCTGGTGCAACTGAGTGACTTGTAACTACAAATAGAAAACAAGCGGTATTTCATGACTTTCTGAAGTCTTAAAAATACCGCTGATTTTGTGTTTTTATTCAATTTATTTTTTCACATTCATATTTGAGATAACATTTTTCTGCTTTATCCATCTCAATTAGCAATGGATTCATATAATCGCTAAATGCATCCAAATATGCTCTACACCCACCAATAATCATTATTTTTTTTATATCGTCATTATTGGTTAATATTTCCTCAGCCTTCACATATCTATAATATAAAGTTTTTAAAATGGGGCTATCTGGGTCATCCATCAAGCGTTGCTCTAACAATAAAATTACCTGTTCAATTTGTTTTTTTAATTCTAACATAGCGTCCATATAAATACTCCTCAAGGTTTAATAGTTCTTATACTCTTAATCCAATTCAAATCCCAATTTTGTGGCAATAAATATTGATCAGCATCTCCTGCTAGTCTTGCTCCGCTCATAGTATATTGTTCCCCTACACGTCCTATGTTCAAAATTGTTCCTTTTGGAATAACAATCTCTGCTTCATACCTGAGCGTATTTTTCCACTCTGGTAGTATTGCACTATCAACTTTTGTTTGTACTCTGTTTATAGCAGGATTACTTGTCGCAAATGCACCACCAGCTTCTGCATTATATCCAAATGCACGATATACAGTAATTTCCTCATTAGTTACTACAGTACGATATTGCCCATCTTTATAAGTATCAATTAACCAACTCGGCAATTCTTGTTTACTACTACAGTAGTCTAGTATACAATGTTAATCTTCCTCTTTTTCTGTCAATTCATTGATTGCAACCTTCATCCTACTCCCCAAATTATCATGTTCTCCCCGTTGCTCAAATCCTTCTGACGTAAAATCATGAATAATTTGCACTTTTTCTTCTTTTCCAGCTTCAAAGCAACTTGCTCATTCGTCATGACATACCTTTTTCAGAAAATACGCCTTAATAAAAAACACAGAATTAATGGTAAGAAATTGCCAGTATAACACAGACTCACAGTTCTAATGGATGAATATTGATTTTTAAATCTGATATGTAATGACCTCTTGTCAAGTATAAATTAACAGAAATCACCACAAAATATTATTTAATTGTCTGAAGACACCCTGAAAGAGCCTCGGAGTATCAGTTTCCGGCATTGGCCACTCTGATATACGTGGATTGGTTACCTACAGGTCAATGGTCCGCCGTGAGCTCTATCGTCTATTCGCGTGGATCACAGATTTCCTTGTGCCAACATAGATTTATCGTAGATAGCTCGAACCTTGAAATGGCCGAAGCCCTTTCAGGACGTCTTCAGTTATTACTTTTGTTACTGGCCAGATGTATGTGGCGTAAGCCACCTTACATCTGCTTGATTACCCACTATAACAGCGGGATGATGATGTCAAGGCTGCGAAGCACCGCCATCGGCGGCTCGGCCTTGATATCGGCAGCACGATGTTATATCTGTATCAGGCGATATGATCTGTCATCATGCCCCACATGAAACAGGCAAGCTCGCGCGCAATCGCTGTTTTTGCCACATTATGTTTCTTGTTTTTTCCAAGAACCATTTTGTAGTATCGGCGTCTCAAACGTTCATTGGCTTTATCCGCATAAGCGATAACCTGCGAAGAGTTACCGGATTGACGTGATTTCAGCTCCTTGGATTTGAATCCAATCTGACCGCGAGCATAACATTGGGATGCTTCCGTAAGAAGCATTCGGATATGGCGATTGCCGGCTTTGGTAATTCCAAGCCTCGTCTGTTCATCGCCACTGGAATCCTCGTCCGGGACAAGTCCGATGTAGGAAGCAAATTTCTGTGCAGAAGCAAAACGCTGAAAATCACCAATCTCAACTAAAACAGATAGTGCAGTGTGTGTCTTGATACCGATGAAACAACAGAGTTTCTTAACTGATTCTCTGTATTCATCCTTGGAAGCAAGTTCCTCAATACGTTTGTCCAATCGTTCAAGCTTATCGCTGAGGGTTGTATAGGTCAGCAGATATTCATCGAGGATTTCTTTGTAAAGTGCCTCAGGTTTTAATGACTTAAGCCATTTGATATGTGCTGCTGTCCAATGACTGTTTCCATCATAGCGATAGTTGTGGCGAAGACAAAACGCAAGAATCTGCTGCTTGACCTTTTTGAGAGCCAGCTTATGATCATCCCTCATACGGAGGAATTCTTTTGTTTCCTCGTCCGTCGCTGTAGGGATATGAACAGGACTGTAGTTATGCTGTGCCAGACATTTGGCAATGATTTCAGCATCGCGCCGATCGGTCTTAATTCTCCTTTTACTGCGTTGCTCAAGCATTGTAGTTGGAGCAAGTATCACACAGGTAACATGATGCTCTGTTAACTGATGATATAAAGTGTAACCGAGGCAGCCAGCCTCATAACCGCATATGAAGTTAGCATCGTTTCCGTAGACGGTACGAAGAAACTCCAGATATTTCAGGACATTTTTGTAATCAGCTTCTGTTCTCTGGAAGTGAGAACCTTTTTCGGCATCAATTGTGTACGCACAAAATGTAAAACTTTCTTTGTGTACATCCATTCCTACGTAAACTGTGTTATAATTCATTTGATGACCTCCCTTTGTATGTGGTAATCCCTGTTACCATTGTTCTTGACAAACTTTAGTATACAGGTAAATCCACGAACCTACAATGTGGAGGTCATTACATATTGTCTACTCTACAACCATTCTAGAATAACAAGATCTGTTAACATACCAACCTTATGGTAATCTATTTTCAAGCATAAAGTTATTGAAATTTCTTTCATCTTACCTATATGTTCTCATCATAAATATTTAATTTATCTACACTTATTGTTACATATGAATTTTTCAAGGAATAAAATCGCTCATCAAAATTAGTTTCAATTTCTATAATTTCATTACCAAATTGAAATGTTGCACATCCATCTTCATCATATTCAAGCAATAATAGGGTAAGTTGAATATTTTCATCCACCATTTCTATATAATATTCTTTCGAATCACATAAAACAAAGGAATCATAATCACATAACATATCAATATCCATTTCAATATAATATACCTTATTAGTCGATATATTATTACCCTTCCATATTCCCTTTGCTCTTCCATAATCAGTAGAAAAATATACAACTTCATCTAATACTTTTTCAACATATATTTTCATTTTGTTTGTCACCTACTTCTTAATTCTTATAAGTGTATTAAAATATTCCATAACATCATTCACCGAATCATATTTCCATTCTTCTTGATGGAAATGAAACTTCGTTGTATCCATGCTATTCATTTCATGATTACCAAATCGTATACTTCGTGTCCCATCTGCTGAGAAAATTCTATCATTATCCACTAAGCCTGTCCTGGGATGTATATTTGTTTGATTACTACCCAAATAATCGTCCCAATAATTTGTTACATCACTCATTTTTACCTGATTAGGTGATTTAATTTCTGGATGTTGGACTACTTGAGTATTATTACTTGGTACATGTGTTTTACTACCACTCTCACTCTTACCTTCACTACCTGCCACCCCGGCAGCACCTGCAAATCCATTTGCAAATGCATTTCCATATGCACCCATCTGGGCACCGTTTGCCAATATGCCAAGTACTTCCAGAATAGTTCTTCCTGAGATATTTTTACCATCAATGCCGTAATCTTCAATCATTCCGGCAATTCCCTGTCCCACATCGTTCGCTGCGAGTCCTGCGGCCAGTCCTCTGCTTCCCTGTGTGATCGCGGCAATCGTTTCCGCACTGATCGTAAAAGTTTTTCCTCCGGCAGCTGCATACTTGAACCCTTTTCCAAGCGCTCCACCTGCCAGACTAAATATCAGACTTTCGACTCCGTCATAGATATTTCCTTCCGCAAAGTAATACAAAGCATTTACTACATTTGCACCAGGCACGAATATTCCTACTACATCCAGTCCAATATGTATGGTTCTTGAAATAAACTGGTATGGCGATAATCCGAATGGGTCCGTATAACTGACCGGATTTCCTTCCACATAGCTGTATCGATTCAGGCTTGCTGATTGATTGATACTTCCCGTTACAACATCCTGATTGATAAACCTCCGTATCTCCGGGCTGTAATACCGGCTTCGCATATAATATAGACCATTTGCATCCGTCTGGACACCATATTCTCCGTTATACAAGAATCTGGTTATATCTACAACCACAGCTTTATCAGCAGTCAGAAGCTCACCATAGGTGCCATAGTTGAACCGATTTGTCACAGTTCCAGTTTTATCTGTCAGGCAAATTGTACTTCCAAGATGGTTGAAGTGATACACCTGAAGAGTAGTGTCTTCATTACTTTGAGAATCATCAGACAAAGTGCCTGTTTTCTTCTCATACACAAGTCCACTGCCATAATAATACGTTGTCTCTTCTTTTGTCCCAGCTACATATGTCCGGGATACAGAAAGCACCTGACTAAACGTTGCCTCCCTGTCAACAGTGTAATCTTCCCGGTAATCCGGTGTGATTACAGCAGTACGCACATCTTCCGCATCATACTCATAATGAATATTTCCAGCCTGGACGAGACGGTTCCGGCTGTCATAAGTAAACTCCGTCATAGTTCCGTCCATCAGACCATAGGTCATATTACCATCCGCATCATAGTGGACTTCTTCACCGTTTACTGTAAGCATCCGGTTTGATGTATCATACGTCATCGTAAGCACCTGTGGATCAGGTGTTTCTGTATCTTCTGTACTTATTATGGTCGAAATATTCCCCCAGACATCGTAGGTATATTCGTTGCATGCGATAGTTTTCCCTGCCGCTTTGATTTCATGACGGGTAAGTTTTCCTGCATTATCATAAGCATAGCTTTCTGTACTGCCATCCGGCTTTGCCACGGTCTGTATCTGACCAAGGCTGTCGTAAGTATAAGATGTCTGGTAGCCCTCGTCATCCACCATACTTTCCATCAAACCATTTGGCTGGTAAGTATAGCGGACGATCTCTCCACCAGCATAAGTCAGACTGATCCTGTTTCCAAGTTCATCATAGCCATACTTTACTGTCTCTCCACGATAATCCGTCACAGATGTAACACGGTTCCGACTGTCATATGTTCGCGTGATTGTCTGCGTAGTTCCATCTTTGCCTGTTTCTGTAGTACGAAGAATATTTCCGTTTGCATCATAGGCATATCCAATTGTTCCGTCTTCATCTTTTTGTTCCGTCAGTCTGCCCGCTGCATCATAGGTATATTCCGTCTTTCCACCTCTGCCATTCGTATATGTGGCAGCGTGTCCATCCTGATCATAAGTATAGCTGGTTTTCACACCGTTGGAAAGCGCTTCCTGCGTCAGTCTGCCATAATTATCATACGTATAGGAAGCCGTGCCTCCCATCGGATTTGTCACTTGCGTGATATTTCCGAATGCATCAAAACTCTGGCTGGCAGTTGCACCATCTGGTGCTGTTACAGATGTTAAGTTTCCATAAGTATCATAAGCATATTCATAACTCCGCGTCTGTCCATTCGGAGCAGATTGTGTAACTGTCTCTGGTAAATCAAAAAAGTTATATTGATAACTGGTTATGATACCTGCCACATCCGTTTCAGTGCTTTTATGTCCCACAACATCATAAGTGTATGATTCTGTACAGATGCCTGCTGCATTATACACCTGAATCAGACGATGATTCTTATCATATATATAGGTTGTTTCGTTTCCAGAAGCATCTGTATAAGAATCTAAGTTTCCTGCCTTATCATACGCATAAGTCTCTGTCGCACTTCCAATCGACGTCTTTATCAGACGATTGCATGCATCATAACTCATAACTGCCACTGTTCCATCTGGATATAAGATTTCTGTACAGTTACCCATTGCATCATAAGTATATCCTGTCTGATTCCCATTTGCATCCACAGATGTCTTTACCTGATTATGGCTGTTATATGTATAGCTTACAGCATTTCCAAGTACATCTGTACTGTTGAGCAGATTTCCATAATTATCATATACATAGGTCTGTTGTTTATCTTGACTGATCACCGATACAGGATTGGATGTCCCTCTGTCATATGCAGTTACGTAATTCTTTCCCTCCGCAGTTGTAAGCTGCACCAAGCGGTCAGAGGAATCATAGCTGTAATCTGTTTTATTCCCATAGATGTCAGTACTTTCAGTCACTCTGCCGTAGATATCATATACATAACTTTGTCTGGTTCCATTCGGATATAGAACCTCTGTCTGATTTCCATAGACATCGTAATTAAACTCCGTTGTGAGGCCGGCACGGTTTGTTATACTTCTACAATTTCCAAGTGCATCATAGGTATAACATTCCTTTCCTCCATCTGCATAGATAACCTCTGTTAACTGCCCTGCTGTATTATACTGATATTGTGTCACGTTTCCCAGCGCATCAGTTTTACTTTTGACATTTCCATACCAATCATAGGTGATTTTCGTCTGTGCACCCAAAGCGTCTGTCTCTGAGATTTTCCGATTTGCAGCATCATATGTATAGCTAGTCGTATTGCCACATGGATCTGTCTCTGACAATATATTACCATAATCATCATAAGTATAGTTTGTCGTATTTCCCCGTGCATCCGTCACCCCGGTCAGGTTACAACCTGTGGAATCATAAGTATAGCTTGTTGTTCCAACCCCTTCCTCTGTCATAGATGCAATCTTTCCCTGTTCAGTATAGGTATATGTAAAATGTTGGTTAGAACCTGTTATTTCCTTTGTTCTTCCAGCCTCATCATAGATGATAACCGTTTCCTGTCCAGTCTCACTGTCACTGATCACTGATATTTTTCCACTTTCATCATAGAAAAGTCCTACCGTCTGTCCTTCCTGCGAGCTGCTGATTAGATGATTTTTATCATCATATGTATAAGTGTATGTCTTTCCAGATGTTGTAGATGCACATATCATATTCCCATAGCGGTCGTACTCATACATGATAACTTCCCCAGACGGTTGCCTAATACTGCGAATATTCCGTGCACCATCACATGTAACAATTGTCACCTGTCCGTTTGTATCTGTACAATTTGTAATCATGCCCGCTTCTGTTTCCTGATAATCAAACGATATACTATTACCAGACGCATCTGTCTGTTTTATCACTCTCCCCGTCATATCATAAACATTCTCTACATACATAGCACCAACATGATTAAACCCATGTGTCAATCTTCCATCTGTATCATAAGTATATGTCATATGCTCACCAAGTGAATTGGTAATAGTTGTAAGATTATCTCCATCATAAGAGAACTTCACTATTCTTCCTGTATGGTCTGCTACAGATACGATGTGTCCATCCACATATGACGCAATTAATTTGTGTCCACTTCGTATCTCTGTGATTATCATCTGTGTATCATTCCTTGTTATCTCTATCTTTGCCCCATTCTCCTGCGTAATTGCTGTGAGAATTCCTTTTTCATCATAGTCATATAGACTTCCGTCCTGCATATGAAGTGTATATGTCTGATCCTCATGACAGACGATAATATAATCCTCCATCCCAGGCATGACTGCATGGTATAACAATTCACGAGCATTATTTTGTGTATTCAAAACAATTTTATCATCCTGAATCTGTCCATAGTAGATGCCGTTTAGCGATTCTTCATTTGCAAAATACACAGATGTGTACGGATTCGCATCATATCGGATCATTCCGTTTTCTCTCACAAGTCTGGACTCAAAGTTATGATAATATCCCTTACCGACTTCAGATTCTCCCGCACTGGCAAATGCAGAATTATATTCAAGTTCAAACGATAATATCTCATCTCCAGTCACAGTAATTGCCTCCACATGGTCTGTATATGCACCAGTTGTCACATCGACCGGATCTCCAAAGAATGATTTTTGTTGTACAAGCTGACAGATTCTTCGCTGATATGGGGTTTCTGTCTCATATAATTCAATGTCAACACCAAGATTCTGACCTTCCACAACATCAATCATCGCTTTTGCAAGCTGATAATAATACATCTCCATATCCCGGCTATCATCATAACCTTCAACAAAATTAAGTTGGCCAACATAGGTTCCCTGTATCGTCGTTTTTGATTCCAGTACTGGAAAAATCATCGTCTGATTACCACGTAATACTGCAGTCTGATCCTTGTTTTCCTTTGAGTCATAACTGATTTGAGCCTGACCTTCTGAACTAAATATATGCTTTTCTCCATTTTCATCAATCAAAATTACTTCATTTTCCTGTGATTGCTCCTGCTTTTCTCCAAATGTAGTTGAAAAACCATAGAGTGGTTCTTCTCCTTCATTCGAAACACTGAATAACATATAATAATCTTTTCCATAATATGCTGTTTTCGGCACGCCAATTCTTATTTTTATATTATCATAGGTATCCCTATTAATTTGCTGTTCTGCCTTAAATCTCGCAGACACTGGACTATGGAACGGATATAAAATACCTTTGAATTCCGCTGCTAATTCAAAATGTCCTGGTTTATCTGCACGAACTACCCAGGTTGCGTGTCTGCTTTCCTGTCCATAAATAGCTCCCAAATCAATACTAGGAGTCTGTCGTGGTGTAGTTGTTGCAAGACTGAGTCCATCCGGAAGTTCTAATGATGCACACGAATTTTCTAACACATATTTGTAGTCTGCCTGATTCACAACTCCCAAATCTACCGTATACATATCTTTCAACCAACTGATTGCCTGCTGTGTTCGAATATATGCTACAATTGGCAGCTCTTCTACATCTTGTGCATTGTTCTCCTTCTCTTCTCTTTGTATAATCTGCAATGCCAGACCTCCGGAACCACCAAGAGGGATCGTGTCCAGGCCAGTTCCTCCACCTTCGTGTCCTCCACTTTCACCTGAAATTCCTCCACCAGACATGTTTCCCTTACCATTCTGGATAATTACTTTCTCAACAGGAATTGGCTGTTCCGTAAAGGATAGCTCGATTGTAAAACGCACCGTGTTCAGATTATCCGGAGAAGTCATATCAACCCCTTTTTCAATCATATCCTCCATCGTCATTCGATTGATCGTAAGTTTTCCTGTTACTAAATCTCCTTTCGGGATCTGAAGTATATAGGACTTCTCTTCAAACCGATTCACACTGACTTCTATGTCTTTAGGAATATACCCATTTTTGTATGCTGCCACTTTGTATTCTCCAACATTGGCCGCCATAACAATATTTCCCTCTCCATCTGCTTTATAAGACTGCCGACTATCCGAGCTATCACTCATATAAACATATGCATATGGTATCGGTGTTCCATTGTCGTCAACAATTCTTACATGTATCACGCCTGTACTTTCTTTTGGTAAAACTTTGATTCTGGTCGTAATTTCATCACTATTTCCTTCCGCATCCCACACAGTAAGCTTTGCTTCATAATTTCCAGGTTTATCAAATATTTCTTTTATGATACGACCGGTTAATGCCTTACCATTTATTGTCCACTCATATCTCGTTATTTTAACATTATCTGTTGACTCTCCTCCGTCGAGCTTCAATTCCATACCCGCAATTACACGCATATATTCTGGCAATACTGCAACTGGTGCCTCGTGGTCTGTATTTGTTGCATATGCCGTTGCAGTCGGAAGTTCACGGCTATTTCCACATCTGTCATATATAACAATTTTATATTCATATACCATAAACGGCTCTACATCCCTGTCTATATACGCACAATCCGAGGTAGATGCTATCTTCTTGTAATAATTCTGATCCGACCGTGCGGCAGAAACCAATTTTCTATACAACTCATAATAGGAAAAATCAGTTTTATCATCCACATCTACATCCACATGAATACAGAAATCGTCACTACTCAAAGAGACTGACGCTTCTGGTGCTGTCTTATCTAACTGATATGTTCGAAGATACGTTATGCTCTTATTCCCTGAAGTATCCGTACACCATACCCCTACCTCATATATACCTTCGTCCGCATCTGACATGTCCCAGCTTACACTCACAATTTTGTTCTTCTGTTGAACCGGAACTTCGTCCAAAATAATCCACACACCTGCTGCCTGTCGATAAGCAAAGGTAACTGTATCCACACACGCGTTGTCCATTACCGCAGCCGTCAGTGTTGTATTTGTTCCGATACGAACATTATCCTCCGGTGCAACAGTTAACACTTCTGGTTCTGTCTTATCTTTGCTACAGCTGGCAGTACATTCTTTTGATTCCTCACTTATATTTCCTGCAATATCTACACATACAATCTTATATCGATATGCATGATTTACAGCCGTTGTTGTATCATAATAATTCGAAGACTGTATATTATCTCTTACCAGACGGAATATGCCATCTGTAACATCAGCCCGATAAATCTTATATCCTGCTATATCTGTATCCGATGGTGCCTGCCATGATAATGAAACATATCCATCCCCGGATGTTCCAACAAGTCCAGATGGTGCAGATGGTGCAGTCCGGTCAATCCGATATGTGTTCTCTATCTCCTTATATCCGTCTGGTACATAATTTTCCAACCCCGTTTTATCATACGCATTAAAACGGATAATCACCTCGCCTTCCGGCAAACCACGCATGTCAAATAATGCAGAAAATGTCACATCTCTGTTTCCCTCCTCTGCATATACTTTTGCAATTTCATAAAAGCTTTCTCCATCCAAAGAATACGAAAACAATCCATAATCTACTTGATCATTATCCGTTACCCGCATCTGTAACAATATCTCATCCTTGTAGTAGGATGCAACGGGCAGAATGCTTTTTATCGTCGGTGCAGTCGTATCTCCAACTGTCTTGATTCTCTGGACGTCTGATGGTTCTCCACGATTATCTAATGTATCATAACCCACAACACGAAAAGCATATTCTTTATCAGGTGATAGTCCTTCAACCATATATCCAAGCATCTTGTCTGTTTTTCCGATTTGCTGATATCCATTCGAAGTCTGCTGTTCAACGACAAAATAAGCGAAATCATCTTCCGTCACATCATTCCAGCGTAACTGAATGCATGTAGCATTTACCTGTGGATCTGTCATCTGGATTTTTTCAATTCCAGTATTGTCTATCTCATATCTTCGGATAAATTCTTCTGTGCTCCTATTTCCACTCGTATCTACAGCAACTGTGTTGACATAATATATCCCATCCGGATATTGACAACTATCAATCCTAAATGCCTGCGGTTCACCCTCCAGAACCTGTTCACCCAAATAACTCCATGTTGTCGACTCCTCCGGACGTATATAGAATTCAATCTTTTCTACTTCTTTATTATCCTCTGCTGTTACATACAACATTATATCGCCATTTACACGTCCGGCTCTTGGCTCTATATTGGTTATGGCTGGTGCGACATCATCCTCAACTGCTTTTACTTTTACGGATTTCATTTTGGAACTTTCATTTTTATGTGCATCATATGCACAAACTGCATACTCATATAGCACACCATCCTCCGTCTTCCGATCCGTATATGTTTCTATCTGTTGTCCTTTCACATCTGCAATCTTTTCATAATCTGTCTGAGTCAAATACGATCTCCGGTAAATTACATATCCTGCACAGTCCGATGAAATTGACGCATCCCATTGAAGAGTGATTGTCCCTCGGTTACTTACCGCCTTAAGGTTCTCTGGTTCTTTTGGAGGTGTATGGTCCATATAATATGTTACACGTTCTGTCGACATACAACCATCCTCATCCGTAATAACATATCTCACATCATATTCACCTTTATTGAGTCCTTCTACATTCCAAACTGTCTGCGCTATATACCCATCCGTCTTGTTCTTCTCTACACGAACCTGATCTGATATTGGTTTCCATACCATAGCTTCTGTATCCAAATATTCGATTGATACAGTATATGTTGCCTTTGCGCATATTCGTGAAAATACAACAGACACGGATGTACTGACTCCGGATAATGTTTCATAATCAGCTGGTGAAACAGATTTAATCTGAGGAGAAAGAGGAATCACCATGACATTTTCAGTTCGTAGAGAACAATTTCCACTTTTATCAAATGCACGTACTGCGTATTCATATGACTGTTTTTCTTTCAATCCAGTATCCTTATAGCTTGTTTCACTTGTTGTATCAATCAAGGTTCCATCACGATATATCTCATATCCCTCTACCATTCCATTATCTGTAGATGGTTCCCATTCAAATGTTACACTGATTCCAGTAACTGATACAACAACCAGATTTTGCGGTACAGATGGTGCTTCCATATCTTGAAGTGTCTCTGCCTCCACCACAGGTGATGTTTCTGCACTTCTATTCCATTTATCAAATGGATATACTTCATAACGATACTTTGTATTCTGTGTTAAATCCTCATCTGTAAATGTCAGATTTGCCGTTGCCCCAACAGTAACACCATCGCGTACAATACGATACCCGACAATTTCTTCCTGCGCTTCAGAAGGATGTATCTTTAATGTAATCTGATTAACCTGACAATCTGCTACTTCAATGGATAATACCTGGGGTATCGTCTCCTGTGACACATATGTAACATGTTTTGCAATGTTTTCTATTTCATCTGAAAACCGATAACGCGAAATTCCTTTTGTAAGTTCCAGTTTTTCAATTGGTGCACTATTATATTTTGTTGCAAATGTAATCGTTTGTATTTTTGAACGATTTTCATCACTGTTTTCACTTAAAATCACTCTGCAAGTTCCTGTCGTCCGAAATGTATTCCTATGTCCTTCCTGTACATCTCCATGAAATTCCAATATTCCTGCCGTTAAAAGTTCACCATGATCAACATAGGATAACATTAAAAATTTGTTACCCACACAGACATAATCCGAAGTATTTTGCGCGATCAGTTTTCCAGAAACGGTCATATTCCCATTTACAATCAACCGTCCATCATTTACATAAATCGTCCCAAGACTTCTGTTATTTCGATTCGTATTCTCATTCAGAACCAAATTCATAACTTCCAGATTATTGCCATTTATATCTATGGTTCGTGTTGTTGTCAGTGTTCCTCTAATCTTAATGTTGTGCTGCAATATGGTATCTTCTGTAATAACCACATCTCCATACACCTCGTCCTGTATTACATTTAAATTCATTACCTCTATTGATTTATCAAATATAATACCTGACTTTGCATTCTTCAGACACTGATTGACTTTCATAACAGCATTTACATGTGCTTGTTTCATATCTGAAAAAACAAGTGTTTCTAATTCATAATTTCCTTCACATATAGTTCCTCCATATTTTCCATTTAGCTGCAAATCATTTTTCAGAGTTAAAACAGTTTTATCTAAAGTTTTAATGCGACTTCCAATTTCGATTGTTCCCCTTTGCAGGTTATCATATTGATTTTCCAAGCCCTGATCGAACGTTGCAAAGTCAGCGTAAAAATAATCGCTGTCATCCATCATAAATAATTTACCATATCCTGCTTGTTCTCCCTGATAATATTCATATGAACGATATTCACAAACTTTTAATGTTCCACCATGGAATACGATATTTCCACCAACGTGATCAAATCTACCGTTTATTGTAAGAGTATGACCATTCAGATCCAAAGTACCATATCCAAGCCTGTAGATATCATCAATTACTTCATCTTCTGTTAATTTATAACCTATTTCATATCTTTCATGATTGCTGAAATATAATTTTTTGTTTTCATCAATCAAATTATCACATTGAAAATACCGTTGTGCATAAACACCCTCTTCTGAAGTATTTTCAATACGCAGTTCCCCAATATAACTAACTGTAATTGCTCTTATTGTTTGTTTTTTATCCCCTTTCAGTATAATTGTACATTGCGAAGCATCCATCCTTTCACTAAGTTCCAAATCACCATATACATATACTTCTCCATTTTTTATACTACCCTTTGAGCTACCTGCCTTTACAGTTCCCTTTACCGTTAATTTATGTCCGTTCAAATCCACTGATGTATTTTTAACCCTGACATTTCCTTCTACATACAAATCTTCTTGAAGCGTATAATCATCAAGCTGAATATCACCCATGTATTTTCCGCCGGAAACAGATGCTGTTTTATTTAAAACAACTGTTTTATCAAATCTGGTTTCCCCCATATCCAAAATTCCATTTATGACCGTTTCTTTTTCCATACTTATAAGCTGAGAAGGATTTTTATTATCTAAATTGGCAAGAGATTCAATATCTAATTTCTGTACATTATTTCCACATAATTGCAACAGCGCCTGATCCTGCATTACTACATACCGACTACACGTCAGATTTCCCTTTAATACTATTACTCCATTTGTTATGACTGTATCCTGTGTCTTAGGGTTCAAAATCATATTTCCCCCTATTTCTATACGACCCTGTTCCTCTGTCATAACCAGAGTTCCATCTCCGGCAGCAAAAGATACCTCCCCATCATTATATACATATGTCTGCACATTATAATCCCCTGTCACGACCAAAGTTCCATTATTAACCTTGACAACACCACTACTCTGATACAGATTTCCATCAATCATTAGTGTATGTCCATTTAAATCAAGCGTATCTCCCAATAAGATCAGATCTCCATCAATACGCTCATCTTCCTGCATTGTCCAGCCAAATGTTCCATCAACATCTTCATATCTGATCTTACAGCCATTTCTGATCAGTTGCTTTTTCTCAAACATCCGGGCGGCAACAATACCTTCCTCACTCTTGTTATTTAATTCAAC
>OLIQ01000405.1_pt1 | contig 19832 bp, 18 predicted proteins | sample 1609631 | NCBI WGS metagenome assembly OLIQ01 (sample SAMEA4350114, study PRJEB24818) | metagenome | biome: human; feature: gut; material: faeces | place: Denmark | collected 2013-09
TTTTCTCATTGTCTTTCATGTTGCGATGGGTGTTTTTTTTTCTAAGTTTTTTTTGGCAAGCAAAAGAGGCCATCGGATATTGGGGTCGGTCTGGTGGGCTCGGGAATGTGTATAAGAAACAGTAACATTTCCCGCCGTGTCGAAGGCCTTGATCGGCGGGAGCTTATCGCCGTCGTAGACGAGTTCGCTCGCCGCGTCCTCCTCCACGATCGGCACGCGGTAGCGGTTCGAGAGCGCAACGATCTTCTTGCGCCGCTCGATCGACAAAATGTTTCCCGTCGGGTCGTGGTAGCTCGAATTGACGAAGATGAGCCGCGGGCGCGTCTGCGCGAGTAAGCTTTCGAGCACCTCGCAGTTCATGCCGTTCCCGTCGACGGGAACGGTCAGTATCTTCGCGCCCGCAAGCTCCATCACGCGGTACATGTCCGGGTGCACCGGCTCTTCCATCACCACGCTGTCGCCGGGCTTGACGAGCAGCGTCACGATAAAGTCGAGCGCCTGATTCGTCTCCGAGAGGATCTGAATTTCGCCCGAGGACGCCTTCACGCCCTTCGTGCCGAGAAAGGCCACGAGCTTCTGCCGCAGGAATTTATCGCCCTTATAGGGGCTGAAAAAATACTGGCACGGGCCGCTGCCCGTGAGCAGCGCCGCGATATCGCCCGCAACGCGCTCGGACGTGTACACCTCGCGCGAGGCGACGCCGCTGCCGAGGGAATAGTGGCTCTCGTCCGTAAAGCGCTGGAACAGGTCGTCAAATGTCTTTTCCATGTCGAGGTACTTTTCCGCCACCTCGCTGACCCAGTTGACGCGGCCGGGCTGCGCGCCCTCGCCGCCCCTTTCGTCCTGCGCGTCATTTTCGTCGTTTGCCGCGGCCACGATGTAGCCCACGCCCTGGCGCGACTCGATCCACGCGTCGCTCTTGAGCTCGCTGTAGGCCTTGACCACGGTGTTGCGGTGCACATCCAAGATCTGCGCGAGCGCGCGCTCGCTCGGCAGCGCGCTCCCGCGGGGCAGCGCGCCGCTGATGATCTGCGACTTGATCTGGTCGGCGATCTGCAGATAGACCGGCACCTTCGAAAACTTGTCGATGCTGACTTTCATGTACTTCTCTTCTCCCTCTCGCCGGCAGGCCGCGCTCTCACCCGCAGCCGTCGGAATTTGCGTTGGTCTCGCAGAGGTCTCTCTGTTCGCATTTTACCACATAACCGTGTGCGTTGTACAGTCATTTTTGTGCATATGACATAAAATCCAAAAAGAAAGAGCCAAGGCATCCCGATGAGATGCCTCGACTCTTTCAGGTCAGCAACCTGAGTAAGGGAAAAGAAGCTTTTCCTTTTTAGAACAGCAGATGCGCGATGGGGCAGACGATCAGCAGGCTGATGATGGTGCGCTCCAGGAAGATGACGAACAGCTCCCAGATGTTGAGAGGAAGCTTGGAGCCAAGGATCAGACCGCCGACCTCGGAGAGGTAGAGGACCTGCGTGACAGAGACGACAGCGACGATGAATCTGGCCATCTCGCTGGTGCACTCCGCGATCAGGATGGCGGGGGTGAGCATATCGGTGAAGCCGACGATCATCGTGGAGGCAACAGCGTCCGCTTCGGGCACCTGAAGAAGCTGGAGCAGGGGGCGGAACGGGATGCCGAGCCACTCAAAGATGGGGGTGTAGTTGGCAAGGATGAGGGCGACGGTGCCGATGGCCATGACGGAGGGCAGAACGCCGAACCACATGCTGCAGGCGTTCTTGGCGCCGCTCTTGAAGAATTCACCGATGCCCTTGTGCTCGGCAACGCGCTTCATGGCGAGGTCCATGCCGTACTCGACGTTGCTCTTGTAGCCCTCGGGAAGAGTGTCGGGAGCGGCCTTGCCTTCGACTAAGTACGTGTTGGGCTTGTTGCGCAGGGGGTAGAGGTACGGGCACACGATCGCGCAGACGATACCGACGAAGCAGACGATCAGGTAGTAGATGCCGAACTTGTCGAGCATACCGACCGTTTCGAGAACGACGAGGGTGAACGTGATGGAAACGGCGGAGAACAGCGTTGCGATGATGCTCGCTTCCTTGGCGGAGTAGTAGCCGCCCTCATACTGGTTGCAGGTGAGCATAACGCCCAGCGTACCGTCGCCGATCCAGGAGGTGATGCAGTCGACCGCAGCACGGCCGGGGACCTTGAACAGGGGACGCATGATCTTGGTGAGCAGCGCGCCGACGAACTCCAGCAGGCCGAAGTCGAGCAGCAGCGGCAGCAGCAGCGCCGCGATGACGAAGATGATAACGAGCGTGGTGAGCAGGTCATAGAGGACGAAGCCGCCCTGACCGCCGCCGGTGATCATACCGATGAGACCCACGCCGTCCTCGCCGACACCCAGATAGGTGAGCCACACGAAGATGACCGCGAGCACACGGAGCACGACCCAGATGGGTTTGCAGGCGAAGCATTCCTTCATGATGTCGCTATTCATAATGAATTTGGGTTTTGCCAGTGCGATGAGGGACATCACTGCCGAAACGGTGAGGATCAGCACGCACAGCAGCGGCAGGAAGCCGCCGATGTAGCCCGAGATGATGTCGGCCAGGATCTTGACCACAACGGTCCAATCGCCGTCAGCATTCTTCACCGGGATCATAAACAGGATGATACCAGTGATCGACGGGATGATGAACAGAGCTTTCAGTTTCGCGTTACTTTTGGTTTCCATTCTCTCTCCTCCTTCATATTGGCAAGTCGGGCCGGAAGGCGGTCTCTCTCACAGCCGCTTCCCCGGCAGACAGCTCTTGCCTTTACTTTATACGAATTCAGCAGTAAAGCAAGTGCCAGCAACGTTCTCAATTTGTATACCAGCAATAAATTTCTCCATTTTGTCATTCACTTTTTTGTCGAACCTGTATGTATCTTTTTTGCTTTTTGGGAAAAAGCCCATTTCCCCTTGCCGTTTCAGGGATTTTGGAGAAGAAAAAGGGAGACGCGATACGCGTCTCCCTCCCGTTTGCTTTATTGCAAGTTTTCAACGTCCTTCTTGCCGACCGCCATGCGCTTCCATTGCTCAGGAAGGCCCGGCGCGATGAGCGGGAACAGATTTTCCGTGTCCGACGTCGGCTGGATGTTATAGGTGCCGTACTTGTTGACAAGATCGGCGCAGTCGTCCGGCTGGCCAAAGCGCGCCTTGAGCATCGGTGCCAGGTCATACGGCATGCCGGGGTCTTTTCGCGGCATAAAAATCACCTCCGGACTTAGTATGTCCGGAGGCGGCAGATTTTTTCGATTTGTCTCGCTCACGCGCGCAGCGTTTTGGGGTACACGCCCGCGTCGTGTAATTTCTGAAGCTCGCGCTGCACCATTTCCTTATCCTCGTGATACGTCATGCCGAACCAGCGCGCGCTCGAGCGCAGAACGGAGACACTGAGCTCGCCGCGGTCGATGAGCTCGCCGATCAGGCTCGGCAGCAGGCACTCTTTTTTGAGCTCGCCGTCGGGCAGCGCGCGGAGGAAATCCTTAAAATACGCGTCCAGCTTTTCAAACAGCCACGGCGTAAAGCCCCAGAAGTTCATCGAGACCGGCGTCTCGGGCGCGTAGACCGGGCCGTCGCCGTTTTCCTGAATGTCGCGGATCTTGCCGTCGTCGCAGGGCTTTAGGTGGAACGTTTCGACCACGCGGTCGAGCATCCCCTGTTCGTTCACATGGCACACGCCGCGCGTGACCGTGCCGTGCTCGCTCACGGTGTTGCAGAGGTCGTAGCCGACCATCGTGCCCTCGCCGCTTTCGGCGAGCTTTGAGAGCTCTGCGTAGATCGTCTTGAACGCGTCCACGCCGTAATAGTCGTCGGCGTTGATGACGACGAACGGCTCGTGCACAAATTCGCGCGCACATAAAAGCGCGTGCACCGTGCCGAACGGCTTGACGCGATCAGACGGCACCGTGTAAAAATCGGGCACGCTCGAAAAATCCTGATACGCATAGCAGACCTCGACATTGTCCCCGTCCGCCGTTTTGCGCGCGGCAAGGTGATGTCCGACCATGTTCTCCATCAAGTCGCGCATGTCGGGCTTGATGATGAAGACCACCTTCGTAAAGCCCGCGCGCAGCGCGTCGAAAATGGAGTATTCCATCAAAATTTCACCGTTCGGACCGATGCCGTCCACCTGCTTATTGCCGCCGTAGCGCGAGCCCATGCCCGCCGCCATAATCACGAGCGCTGCTTTCATAAAAACAAAACTCCTCTCAAAGTTCTCGATCTCTTTTTCTCCGGGCGCGCACTGCGCGCTCGTCTTCGCCCATCATAGCGTATCCGAACCGGCATTGCAACCGTCTTTTTCGTCTCTTGTCTTTTGCCGCAGGCGTGTTATACTGGTGTAACTATTTCTTAACACCGAGGTCACACCATGGAAGGATTTCTGCACGCGGTCTCTTCCGTCACCATCATCCTGCTGCTGACGGCGACGGGCTATTTCTGCGCGGCCAGGGGCTGGATGGGCCCGCAGGCCAAGGCCTTTATCGGCAAGTTCACGCTCTCTGTCGCCATCCCCTGCATGTCGGTCTACGGGCTGACGAATAACCTGACCCGTGATCTTCTGGTTCAGTCGGGCAGCTTTCTGCTCGTGCCGCTGCTCGGCACCGTGGTCATCACGATCCTGTCACTGCTCGTCGGCAGGCTCTTGAAGCTGCCGCGCAAAAAGCTCGGCGTTTTTATGATGATGTGCTCGGTGTCGAACGCCATCTTCGTCGGCCTTGCGATGTGCACCGAGCTCTTTGGCGACACCTGCACGCCCTACGTCATGCTCTACTACCTCGTCAACACCAGCTTTGTCCAGCTGCTGTTTCTCTCGCTTGTGCGCTGGTCGGGCGAGAGCCGCGGCTTTGACCTCAAGATGCTCCAGAAATTCCTGACCACGCCCGCCGTCATCGCCGTTTTCGTCGGCCTCGCGCTCGTGTGGTTTGAAGTGAGGCTCCCCTCGCTCGTGATGAGCTACTGCCGCTATATGAACAACCTCGTCACGCCGCTGGCGCTGCTGCTCACGGGCTATATCATCCACGACATCGGGCTCAAAAATGTCCGGCTCGACCGCGACTTAGGCATCGCGATGATCTTCCGCTTCCTGCTCGCGCCGATGCTCTCGGTCGCGCTGTGCAGGGCGTTCGGCGTGACGGGCCTTGCTCACGACGTGCTCATCGTCGAAACGGCGATGCCGGTCGTGACGCAGACGGTCGTCGCCGCCGCGGAATACGGCGCGGACGAGGAATTCGCCGCGCAGGGCGCGGCGCTCTCCACGATCGCGTGCTTCGTCGTGATTCCCGTGCTGATGCTGATCCTGTAAAAAATGCCCGCACCGTGGGTGCGGGCATTTTTTTATCTTCAATTTCCGATCAGTGCGGACAGGCCGCCGGTTCTCAGTTCGTCTTTGTAGTAGTTGAGCTCATCGCCGATGAGCTCGTCGAGCACGCGCATGCCCAGCACCTCGACAGGGGCCTTGTCGTCCGTCAGGATGCAGCTTCCGCCCTCATAGGGTGTGAGCTTCGAGTAGACCGTGCGCATCATATCGGCATAGTCGCTGTCCTTGAGCTTTGCGATGCTGCACAGGAACGTTTCCTCCCAGTCATCCGCGTTCGTGCAGAAGACCTCGGTATTCGTGTTGCCCCTCACCGGCGCGGTGACGGTGTGCTGGAAGACACTCGCCATCGTGTCGCAGAGGTATTCGTTGATCGAGCCGTCCTCCGCGGACGTCATGTTGAGGTTCACGACCATCACGCCGTTCGGCTTCAAATGTGCCTGCACTTCATTGAAAAATTCGACGCTCGAGAGCTGGAACGGGATGGTGATATCCTGATAGGCGTCCACCATGATGACGTCAAACTTCTCCTTCGACGCGGCAAGGTACGCGCGCCCGTCCTCGACCGCGACGGTCACGCTGCCTGGAAGTCCGAAGTAGTCCGTCGCGATGCCGGCAATTTTTTTGTCGATCTCCGCGCCCTGCACACTCGCGCCGGGGAAATAGCGCGTGCAGTAGCTCGCGTACGTGCCAGAGCCCATGCCGAGGATCATCACGCTGCGGTTTTCGTTGTCCGTGCCGTCCATGCCCGCCATGCAGGGCGCGGCGAGCGCGTAGTCATAGTACATGCCCGTCAGCGCGTCGCCCTTGACCTGCACGCTCTGCACACCGAAGAGCACGTTCGTCGAGAGCGTCGTGCGCTTCGCGTCGTCCTGCACCTGCAAATAGTTGTAGATGGACTCGTCCTCAAGCGTGATGTCGCTCTGCCAGAAGGCGAAGCTGTAAGACGGCAGGGCAAAGCACAGTCCAGCGATCAAAAGGACGGAGACGATCCCCGGCACGCTCTTTTTCTTCTCGAACACGAAGTACGCGATGCCGATGGCCGCGAGCACACCGGAGAAGATCAAAAACGTTGCCGCCGTGCCGACGGCGGGGATCGTCACAAACGTCGGCACGAAGGTTCCGATGATGCTGCCGATGGTGTTGAGCGCGTTGAGCCTGCCCACGGTCTTGCCTGTGTCGTCGAGATTGTCGACCGTGAAGCGCGTGAGCGACGGCGTGACGGTGCCGAGCAGCACGCACGGGAACGCGAAGATCACAAGGCACGCCGCGAGCGCCGCCCAGACGAGGAAGTTTTTCGTCACAAAAAGCGCCAGCAGCAGCGAGATGCCCGCGATCAGGTACCGTCCCACAAACGGGATGAGCGCGATCCAGATGGCCGCGATGATGAGGCGGCGGTAGAGCTTATCGGGCGTCGCGCTCTTGTCGGCGAGCTTGCCGCCCCAGACGTTGCCGATGGCCATCGCGATCATAATGACGCCGATGATAACGGTCCACACGATCTGCGACGAGCTGAAATACGGGGCCATGAGCCTGCTCGCACCGAGCTCGACCGCCATGACGGACATACCGGCAAAAAATTCGGTCAGGTATAAAAAGTATTTGCTGCGGATGAGTTTATTTTCCATGCAGGACCTCCCTGTCGTTTCGTTTGTGCCGTCTTCGGTGTAGACAGAGAAATTATAACACGCCTGAACCGCTTTGCACAACGTTTTTGCCGCGTATTCATTCCCGATGCGCATATTCCCTCTCTGCACGCATATAGATGGAGCAACATGAGTCAGGAGTGTGCTGCATGAAGGGTAACATGGAAGAGCGCGCCTGCGCGCTGGCCGCCTACATCATCGAAAACCGCGCCACCGTGCGCGCCGCGGCAAAAAAGTTCGGCGTGAGCAAGTCCACCGTGCACAAGGACTTACAGGACCGCCTGCCGCAGTTCAACCGCAGCCTATACTTGCAGGTCAAGGAGGTGCTGGAGGTCAACAAGGCCCAGCGTCACATCCGCGGCGGCATGGCCACGCGAAAAAAATACAAGGGATTTTGAAACTTTTTTCGACTTTTTGCGTCTAACATAAGAGTGCGGCTTCCTTGCGGCAAAATTACTCTTGCACAATTCCGCCGCGCAGGGTAGAATGCATTATTGTAAACCAAAAGAAAAATGATCGGAGCAACAAGATGAGAAAGCAGGACTATTACGAGCCAAGCATCGGCCGCGAAAGCGAGCCGCGCCGCAGGCCGAAGAAAAAGAAGAAACGCGCAAATCGCGGCGAGCGCGTCGTCGTCACGCTTCTGTCGCTTCTTTTCCTGACCGTGGCCGTCGTGGCGACGGTCAAGTACGTCGTGCGCGCGCCCGAGCCCGTCACGGACAACGAGGACCAGCAGACGCAGCAGGACGGCACGGCGGAGGACAGCGACGCCATTCAAACCATTTCTAACGGCAAAGAGCGCAAAAAATACTGCTATACGATCCTCGCCTACGGTGTGGACAACGACGCCGGCGGCAGCGACACGAACATGCTCGTGCGCTTTGACGCGGAGAACAAGAAGATCGACGTCGTCAGTCTGCCGCGCGACACGCTGATGAGCAACGGCCGCAAGCTCAATTCCTCCTACAATAACGGCGGCACGGAAAAGCTGCGCAGCAACATTGAAGACATGCTCGGCGTCCCCGTGGACTTTTACGTCTCTGTCGACTTAAAGGGCTTCATCGCGCTCATCAACCAGATCGGCGGCGTCGACTTCGACGTGCCCGAGGACATGGACTACGACGACCCCTATCAGGATCTGCACATTCACTTCAAAAAGGGATTGCAGCACCTCAACGGCCAGCAGGCCATGGAGGTCGTGCGCTTCCGCCACAACTCCGACAAGGATAAGCCCGCCTACGGCGGGCGGCAGGATATCGGCCGCATCGGCACACAGCAGGCGTTTTTGAAAACCGTGGCGCAGAAGCTCATGAAGCTCGAAAATGTCCCCGCGATGGCGGAAACGTTTTTAAAATATGTCAAGACCGACCTGACGCTCGGCAACCTCGTGTGGCTCGCCAACCAGGCGCTCTCCATGGGCGGGACGGACGCCATCAGCTTTGCCACGCTCCCCGGCGACGGCGCGGGCTGGTACAAGGGCAAGTCCTTCTACACGCTCTATCCCGAGCAGGTGCTCGAGATGACGAATTCGATGCTCAACCCCTATGTCGCCGACATCACCGCAGACGAACAGAACATTTTAGTCCCGTGATCCCCGTGAAATTTTGAGAATGTGAGAAAGAGAGAGCAAACGCCATGAAGTTCCGCTTTGCGCTGCTTGTCGCGGCGCTCGCGCTTGCGCTGAGCATCAGCGCCTTTGCTTACAGCGAGGAGCCCGCGCAGGACACTGCCGCTCCCGCACAGGAGGAAACGACGAGCGAAGACAGCGCCCCGTTCGTGCTTCTTCGCGTCTACGAGGGCCAGTTTGCCGACGTGAAAGACGGCGACTGGTTCGCCCCCTCGGTCGTCTCGGCCTATGAATACGGCGTACTCAATGGCCGCGGCGAGAGTTCCTTTGCGCCAAGCGGCAACGTGACGATCGCCGAGCTTTTGACCATCGCCGCGCGGCTGCGCGCCATCTACACGACCGGCAGCGACGCGGTCATCCCCGCCGCGAAGGAGAACGAGGCGTGGTATGCGCCGTATGTCTCGTATTTGAAGAGCCAGAATTTGCTCGACAACAGCTTTGAGGGCTTCTACCTCCTGCCCGCGTCGCGCGCGCAGATGGCGGGCATTTTCGCCTTCGCCGTGCCGGAGGAATGGTACACCGAGCCCAACGCCTCGCTCGTCACCTCGGCCTACGCGAGCCGCGACTACATCGCCGATGTGACGGACAAAACGCCCTACCGCAGCGAAATTCTGCTGATGTACCGCCGCGGGCTGCTCTCCGGCATGGACGCAAAGGGCAGCTTTTACCCCGACCGCAGCGTCAGCCGTGCGGAAATCGCGGCGCTTCTGACGCGCGTTGTCAAACCTGAAACGCGCCTGACGCTCACGTGGACGGTCGCGCCGTATCACTCCGTGAAAAACGCGACGCTCGCGAGCCTTGTCAAAGCGCCGGCAAGCACGTCGCTCCCGACGTCTGCCAAGGACACCGCCGCCATCGACGGTTTGGTTCGCAATATGCTCGCGCGCGGCGAGCACACGATCACGCTGAACTACTCCAAGGCCCTCACCACCGCCACCGCCAGCGCGCTGACGCAGGCGTTCACCTCCTGCGTCAAAACATACTGCGAGCAGATGTACAACGCCGTCTCCTGCCGCTCGTATTCGACGGGCAAGGTCGTACTCACGTTTTCGTCCACCGCCTGTACGGCCAAAACGCTCGAATCGTACCGCGCCAAGGCGCTCGCCGCCGCGATCAAGGTCCACGACTCCCTTTGGGAGAGCGGCACGCTGAGCTACGACATGAGCCAGTATGAGATCGCGCGCACGTATTTTCAATGGCTGTGCGACCACTGCCGCTACGATAACGCCGCCGCAGACGATTCCGCGAGCCATCTTGCCTACGGCGCGCTTGTCAGCGGCCATGCCGTGTGCGACGGCTACACGGGCGCTTACAATCTGCTCTTGAAGCTTGAGGGCATCGAGTGCACCTCGCTTTTTAACGACAGCCACATCTGGACGCTCGCGACGCTGGACGGCACGCAGTACCACATCGACGTCACCTGGGGCGACCAGTACGGCCGCACGGACCTGCGCTACTTCGGCATGAGCGAGGAGCAGTCCTACCAGTGCCACCCGTGGGGCACAGCGGACAAAAAGAAATAAGGATCGACATATAGGGAGCCCTGAGACGGTATGTCTCAGGGCTCCCTTTTTTATCACCATTCGAGCTTTGTGCGCACGTGCGTCAATGGCAGGTGAAAGCTCTCCCGCAGGGCGTTGCGATGTTCCGGAGGAAAGTGCTCCTCTGAAAATTCATACAGCGGCAGAACCGAACCGTACTGCTGCGCGGTCTCGTAGAACCAGCAGCTGAATTCCAGACGTTCGAGCTTCGTTTGCAGCGCCGCGATCTGCGCGCGGACGTTGTCGCGCTCTTTGGCAAGGATGTCGCGGCGGGCGCTGAGTGTCTCTCCGCCGGGCCGGATGAGCGGCAGGAACGAGCGAATCTCCTTGAGCGGAAGACCGCAGAATTTCAGGTACTCGATGATTGAAAGCGTTGCAATATCGTCGTCTGTGTACGTTCGCTGCCCATTGCTGGCGCGCACACCGAGAGACAGCAGCCCCTCCTTTTCATAGTAGCGCAGGGTCGATGGGGCAATATTCATCATGCGTGCCACTTCTCCGATTGTATAAGGCATACGAAAATCTCCTCAAAAAACTGTTAAGATGACCGCGCGAAAACCTATTGACTTAAAGGCGACTTTAATAGTTACAGTTTACTTACCCAAATCGGTATTGTCAACAGGAATCAACGGGTAAATTTTCTTCCGTTTGTGCATGATGTTCCGATGCCGACAGTTTTTAAGAAGGAGAAAGAAGCTATGAGAAAAATGATGCAGCGATCCCTGAGCTGTCTGCTGACTCTCGCGATGGTCGTCACGATGCTGATGACCAGCACGCTCGCAGCAGAGAAAAGCGCCAAACTGGAATTTGACTATTCCGCCAACTACGACTCCTCCAAGGTCGTCAGTCTCGAAGTCTACAAGGGCTACCCCGCAGACAGCTATGCCAAGGAAGAAGAGATCTTCTCCCAGCTCGAAGCGATCACCCCGCAGGCTGACGGCAGCTACGTCGTCACCGCTCCCGGCACCTATGCCTACCATGTGCACGGCACCGGCTACTACAACATTCTCCAGCTCTTCAACGTGACCGAGGCCGACCTCACCGCCGGCGTGAAGAAGCTTTCCGTCATCGGCGGCAAGCTCGGCGGCAACGGCTTCGAGCCGACCATCAAGCCGGAGAAGGCCCCTGATTCTTACAAGATGGATGCCCGCGACAGTATGCTTATCTTCTGGCCTGAGGAGATCAACAAGCACTTCGCCCTCGAGCCGCAGAACTACACCACCCCCGCCTTCGACGGCAAGCACGCCGCCAACGAGTTCACCTCTCAGGAAGAGCTGATGGCCTTCCTCAAGAAGATGGACGCCGCTTCCGGCACCATGCATCTCTACTCTGCCGGTACGACCCCGAACTACAAGTATGACCTCCCCCTGGCACTCTTCACCACCTCCGAGATCCCCGCGAACGCCACGCTCGCCGAGGCCGCCAAGATCGTCAAGGGCAACGGCAAGCTGAACGTCTGGTATCAGGCGCAGATCCACCCCAACGAGCCTGCCGCCGGTGAAGGCGCGCTCGTGATGATCGACAACTTTGTCAACGATCCCACTTACAAGGCCCTGCTCGACAAGATCAACATTGTCATCGTTCCCCGCATCAATCCTGACGGCTCCTATCTCTTCAGCCGCGCCACCTACGACGGCTTCGATATGAACCGCGACCATATGTCCCTCAAGGCAGCCGAGCTTGCCCAGCTGCACACCGCCTACCGCCTGTTCATGAGCGAGGTCGTTATCGACACGCATGAGTTCACCTTCTACGGCGCTTACAACGACGACTGGACGAGCGCCGGTGAATACATGGAGAATGCGGACGATCTTGAGACCACCCCCGCCACCAGCCTGAACAACAACCCCGCCGTGACGAAGATCGGTCTCGACATGGCCAAGCGCGCCTTCTCCGACGCTACGAACGCCGGCCTGCGCGTCAATCACTACGGCACCACCGTCAATAACCCCATCGGCCGCGCCTACTTCGGCCTGTTCAATGCGGTTTCCTTCCTCATTGAGACGCGCGGCATCGGCGCCGGCCGCCAGACCTTTGAGCGCCGCGTCTTCTCTCAGGAAGTTGCCGCCACCTCTTACATCACCTATGCCGCCGAGCACGCCGACGAGATCATAAAGGCGGTCGCCGCCGCCCGTGCCGATGTTGTCGCCAAGGGCAAGACCTATGAGGAAAGCGACGTTCTCGCCCTCTATCAGACCAAGTCCGGCAAGACTCTGACCGACTACACCGCCGCGACCGTGCAGTACAGCGTCGCCGACGGTAGTGAGAAGGTCAGCAAGGCGCATCCCCTTTCCCTGAACGACACTCTGACCCGCAGCCGCGTCCGCCCGACCGCCTATGTCATTCCCGCGGACACCGCCAACATTGAGAAGATCCTCTACATCATGGACAATCAGGGCGCTGAGTACTACAAGCTCAACGCCGGTACCACCGCAAGCCTCCAGCAGTACTACTATGTCGGCGACTACATGGTGAACGGCAAGGCCAAGGGCATTGAGGCCGGCCTGCGCGACACCGCCGACGTGACCTTCGCCAGCGGCGCTTATGTCTTCCCGATGGATCAGGTCGCCAGCAACGTCATCGCCATGCTTTGCGAGCCCGACGTCACCGACTCCAACGGCTACGACGGCACGCTCTATCAGTACAAGCAGATCGACTACGACAAGTCGACCATGAACTTCCCGCTCTACCGCTACACGGGCAACGACCCGCGCACGACACTTGTGAGCAACGGCACCTCCGCCGAGCCCACCCAGCCCACGCAGCCTGAGAAGCCCTCCCAGCCCGCGAGCAGCGACACCTACACCGTCGTCTCCGGCGACAGCCTGTGGAAGATCGCCAGCAAGCAGCTCGGCAATGGCAACCGCTGGACTGAGATCTATGACCTGAATAAGGACACCGTCAAGTCCCCCTCGGTCATTTTCGTCGGTCAGATCCTCAAAATGCCTCTCACGGCAGTGAGCCAGTAAAAAATACGTCAGTGTTTTTTCTCCGCAAATCCCCTTCGAACGGGAAAGCGCCTTCCGCGATGCGGAAGGCGCTTTCCTTTTTATTTTCAAATCTCGAATTGCTGACCGTCGCGCGTGATGCGCGCGATGATGCCCTTTTCGTCCGGGTGCGCGGCGATGTAGCGGTCGATGACCTCATACTTTTTCCACATGTGCATCGGGAAGATGTGCTGCACCGTCACATTCTTCAGCAGATACTCGATGCCGAGGCCCTCGCTGCCTTCACCAAGGCGCGGGTCAAGCGGCGCCATCGCCGCCGTGATCTCGGGCGCGATATTGTTGTCCGTCGCCTCGTTGCGCACGGCGGAGGCGAGCTTTTCAATGGCCGCATGGTAATGGACGGTCATGTTGTTGCAGTAAGCCTTGCCCTCGCTCTCCCAGTTCCACCAGTTGAGGTCGCCCCCGTGGTAGACCATCTTCCCCTCAGCGCGCAGAAGGTAAGCGTTGCCGATGTCCGTCGACTTAATGGCGCGGATGCTTAAGTCCTCGCCCGCGACGTCGGTGAGCAGGATGCTGTCGGGCCGCAGGACGGTCGTGCGGGCAAAGGCCTCGTCGGAGATGTTCAGCCATTGCCGCTTGCGCTCGGTGAGGCGCGTATCGCGCGAGACGAAAAAGCGCGTGTCGGGATATTTTTCCAAAAGTGTGAACACCTTGGCGTCGAAGTGGTCCTCGTGGCTGTGGCTCGCAAAGACGAGCAAGGGCTTTTTGGGGTTTAATTCCGGCAGCGCGCCCGTGTAGTCGGGCTCGTAGGTGTAGTCAAAGAGCGTGTAGAACTTGTCCCACTCGACAAGATACGCGCTGTGGGCGATAAACGTGACGGTCATGCGGTTTCTCCTTTCGCTGTGGAGGATGGAAGTTTGCTTGTAGTATCATAGCAGACGCCGCGGCGCGGCGCAAGGGAAAAGGCTTTGCAAAATCGCGCGGATATGGTAAAATATTTGAATCTATCCCCTGACTTCACGAAAGGAGCCGCGCGATGCTGAAAAAAGCCTATGTCGAGATCACAAACCGCTGCAACCTCGCCTGCTCCTTCTGCCCCAAGACGAAGCGCGAGCCGCGCACGATGAGCGCACAGGAATTCGGCCTCGTCCTCTCGCGGCTCGAGGGGTATGTGCAGTACGTCTACCTGCATGTAATGGGCGAGCCGCTGCTGCACCCTGAGCTGCCGACGCTCCTCGCCCTCGCCAAAGCGCGGGATATGAAGATCTGCATCACGACGAACGGCACGCTGCTCCAAAAGCGTTCCGACGAGCTGCTTGCCGCCGAGAGCCTGCACAAGATCAGCGTCTCGCTCCACAGTTTTGAGGGCAACGACGGCGCGGACGAGCAGGAGCTTTCTTACCTGACACAGGTCTGGAACTTTGCTGAAAAGGCCGCGAAAAAACGCGTCATCGTCGCGCTGCGCCTCTGGAACGACGGCGGCGCGGACGCGCGCAACGGCGAAATTCTCGACTTTCTGCGCTCCCGCACAGGCGATCACTGGCCCGAGATGCGAAACGGCAGCTTTCTTCTGCGCGACCACCTGTATCTGGAGCGCGCGGGCAAATTCGACTGGCCTGATCTGAGCGCCGGCGAATCCGGCGCACAGTTCTGCTACGGCCTGCGCGACCAGCTCGGCGTGCTTGTCGACGGCACGGTCGTGCCCTGCTGCCTCGATCACGAGGGCGATGTGGCGCTGGGGAACCTCTTCACCCAGCCGCTTACCGAAATTCTGACCTCCCCGCGCGCGTGCACTCTGCGCGAGGGTTTCTCCCGGCGGAAGCCCGCCGAAGAACTCTGCCGCCGCTGCGGCTTCGCCGCGCGCTTCAACAAATGATATGATGACAGAACATTGGGAAAACTTAAATGCCCTGACCGCGCCGCTGCTCACGTGGTATGACTTAAACGGCCGCACGCTGCCATGGCGCAGCGTCGTCACGCCGTACCGCACGTGGGTCTCGGAGATCATGCTCCAGCAGACGCGCGTGAGCGCCGTCATTCCGTACTTCGAGCGCTTCATGGCAGAGCTGCCCGACGCCGCGGCGTTAGCCACCGTGCCGGAGGAACGGCTCTTGAAGCTCTGGGAGGGACTCGGCTACTACTCGCGGGCGCGGAATCTGCAAAAGGCGGCAAAGGTCATCGTCTCGGACTTTGGCGGCGAGTTGCCGCGCACTTGTGCAAGTCTCAAAACGCTCCCCGGCATCGGCGACTACACCGCCGCCGCCATCGCCTCGATCAACTTCGGCGAGCCGGTCGCCGCGGTGGACGGAAATCTGCTGCGCGTCGCCGCGCGCGTCAGCGGCTGCGCCGACGACATCATGGACGCGAAGGTGCGAAAGCAATTCACCGCGCATCTCAACGACGCCATCGACTTAGCCCGCCCCGGTGCGTACAATCAGGCGATGATGGACCTCGGCGCGACGGTGTGCCTGCCGAACGGCGCGCCGAAGTGCGAGATCTGCCCCGCGCGAATGATGTGCGAGGCGTACAAAAACGGTCTCACGGAAATTTTACCCGTGCGCGCGAAGAAAAAGGCGCGCAAGATCGAAGAGCGCACGGTGCTGCTGCTCTTCCAAAACGGCAAGGCCGCGCTGCGAAAGCGCGCGGACACGGGGCTTCTCGCCTCGCTCTGGGAATTCCCGAGCGTTTTGGGGAACCTCGACGAGGCGGGCGTTTCGCTCGCGTTCGCGCAGATGGGACTTTCGGCAAAGTCCATCGAGCCCGCGGGCAGCGCCAAGCACATCTTCACCCACATCGAGTGGGATATGAAGGGATATTTCGCCGACGTGACGGGCGAAAACGACGATCTATTCTGGGCGGACGCCGCGGCGTTCGACGCCGCCGCCATCCCCACCGCATTCAAGAAATTTGCCGCGCTCGTTCGCGCGCGGCTGCAATAAGAGAGGGAGAACAACGACCATGGCACAGCTTTACTTCAAATACGGCGCGATGGGCTCGAGCAAGACGGCCAACGCGCTGATGGCGCGCTTCAACTACGAAGAGCGCGGGCAGAAGACGCTCCTCTGCAAGCCCCAGCTCGACACGCGCGACGGCGACCACATGGTGCACTCGCGCATCGGCCTCGAATATCCCTGCGTCTACTTCCACGAGATGCGGCAGATGGACGAGGAGGAACTCAAGAAGAACGCCTGCATCATCGTTGACGAAGCGCAGTTTTTGACGAAGGAGGAGGTCTTATACCTCGTCCATCTCGTCGACGACTGCGGCATCCCCGTCCTCTGCTACGGGCTGCGCGCCGACTTCAAGGGCGACCTTTTCCCCGGCAGCTACGAGCTGCTTGTCATGGCCGACAAGTTAGAAGAGGTCAAGACCATCTGCTGGTGCGGCAAAAAGGCCGCGTTCAACGCGCGCTTTGACGCGCAGGGCCATGTCGTCAAGCAGGGTGCGCAGGTCGTCATCGGCGCGAACGACCAGTACATCGGCCTGTGCCGCAAGCACTGGATGCTCGGCGACCTCGGCCCCGACTTCAACGGTCAGGGCACGGGCGACTGATGCGCTGCGAGATCTGTCCCCGTCGCTGCAATGCTGAGCGCACGGCGGAGAAAGCGGGCGGCGTCTGCCGCATGCCCGCGGGCTTAGTCGTCGCGCGCGCCATGCTGCACCTCTGGGAAGAGCCCGTCCTCAGCGGGAAAAACGGCGCGGGCTGCATCTTCTTTTCGGGCTGCAATTTGGGCTGCGTGTTCTGCCAGAACGGGCGCATCAGCCACGAGAATTTTGGCAAGGTCATTACGCCGGCACATCTGCGCGAGATCATGGAAGACCTCGTTTCGCAGGGCGCGCACTGCATCGATCTTGTCACGCCCACGCACTTTACGCCGTGGGTGCTCGAAGCGCTGCGTAAGCCGCTTCCCGTCCCCGTTGTGTGGAACAGCGGCGGCTACGAGCGCGTCGAAACGATCAGAACGCTTGAGGGTAAGGTGCAGATCTATCTGCCCGACTTAAAATACGCCATGGAACGCCCCGCGCGCGAGCTTTCCGCCGCGCCGGACTACTTTGAAGCTGCCGCCGCGGCCATCGACGAGATGGTGCGTCAGGTCGGGGCGTATCAGATTGGGGACGACGGCCTGATGCGCTCCGGCGTCATTTTGCGCCACCTCGTCCTGCCGGGGCAGATGGAGAACACCAAGCGTGTCATCGACTATGTCTCGACGCATTTTCCGCCAAAGACGGTGCTCTTTTCGCTCATGAGCCAGTATACGCCGCAGAGCGGTTCGACCGGTGCGCTCGCGCGGCGCTTAAATGAGCGCGAATACCGCACGGCGGTGCAATACATGCGCGACTGCGGCCTGACCGACGGCTTTTGTCAGGAGCTCTCGAGCGCCAAAGAGGAATACACGCCCGTTTTCGACCTACAGGGGGTATAGGATGGCGAATCAGCTCAACTGCCTGCGCTGCGGCGCAAAGATGCGCTTTTTGGGGCGCGAAAAGCTTCAGCGCAGCCCCGATCTGATCATCTCAGACCTGACCTTCGCCCTCGTGGGTGGAAGGGAAATCAACATCTATTCCTGTCCCAAGTGCGGAAAGCTCGAATTCTTCCAGCCCGGCAGCGACAAATTCGCAGGTACGGCGGACGAGGCAAAGACCGGCTCCGGCTATCTCCCGCCCGACGCGCCGGGCGGTCTGCCGCGCAAAAAGTGTCCCGTCTGCGGGGCGGTGCTCGACTTTGACTATGGCCGCTGCCCGTACTGCGAGCACGAATTCTGATAGCAAATTGTAATATTCTTTCTCATCAATACAAGGAGGACTCGATATGGAGCGTGTCAGCAAGCGGAATTACTACTTAGACATCGCGCAGACGGTGCTTGAGCGCGCGACGTGCCTGCGCCGCGTCTACGGCGCGATCATCGTCAAAAACGACGAGATTATCTCCACCGGCTACAACGGCGCGCCGCGCGGACGCAAAAACTGCGTCGACCTCGGCTATTGCACGCGCGAGCAGCTCAAGGTCCCGCGCGGCGAGCGCTACGAGCTCTGCCGCAGCGTCCACGCCGAGGCGAACGCCATCATCTCCGCCCAGCGGCGCGACATGGTCGGCGCGACGATCTATTTAGTCGGCCGCGACGCGCGCAGCGGCGAGCTGCTGCACGATGCGACGAGCTGCCCCATGTGCCGCCGCATGATCATCAACGCCGGCATCGACGAGGTGGTGATCCGCCGGACGGAGGAGGAGTTTGATATCGTTCCGGTGCAAAAGTGGATCGACGAGGATGACTCGCTATAACTTCAAAAAAGCGGCTTTGCCGCTTTTTTGAAGGAGTTTCGCTGCGCTTCGTGCCTTGCCGCCCGCAGGGCGGCTGCGACACGCGCTCCGCGCAAAGAGTAATTTGTCACGCACATGTCGCGACAAATTACGATTGAAATTTATTTCGCGTCTGCGGACGCGAAAATCTGCGATGCGTTATGCCTGTTTGCCGCCTGAGGGCGGCAAATGCGGCGATCCTACTCTTTCAAATCGAAAAAGTGCGGTGCTTATGGCGCCGCGCTTTCTTCTTTTGGGGAAAAATTCTGTAAAACCTTGCAAATACCGCCCTTTCGGTGGTAGACTGTAAATAATTACGCCCCGCTTTCATTCGGCGCGGGCAGAAAAGAGGAAAACACCAATGGACAAGAAGAAATTCTATATCACGACCCCCATCTACTACCCCTCCGACAAGCTCCACATCGGCCACACCTACTGCACCGTGGCGACCGACGCGATGGCGCGCTACAAGCGCCTGACGGGCTATGACGTCATGTTCCTGACCGGCACCGACGAGCACGGCCAGAAGATCGAAGATAAGGCCAAGGCCGCGGGCGTGACCCCGCAGCAGTTCGTCGACAACATCGTCTGCGGCGAAAAGGGCATCCTCGATCTGTGGAAGCTCATGAATATTTCGAACGACCGCTTCATCCGCACAACGGATGACTACCATGTCGAGGCCATCCAGAAGATCTTCAAGAAGATGCACGACAACGGCGACATCTACAAGGGCACCTACAAGGGCAAGTACTGCAAGCCCTGCGAGAGCTTCTGGACCGAGAGCCAGCTCGTGGACGGCAAGTGCCCCGACTGCGGCCGCGAGGTCGAGGACGCCGAGGAAGAGGCCTACTTCTTCAAGCTTTCCAAGTACGCCGACCGCGTGCAGCACCTGCTTGAGGACACCGACTTTCTCCAGCCCGCCTCTCGCGTCAACGAGATGGTCAACAACTTCATCAAGCCGGGCCTTGAAGACCTCTGCGTCTCCCGCACGAGCTTCACCTGGGGCATCCCCGTGGACTTTGACCCATGTCACGTCGTTTACGTCTGGGTCGACGCGCTCTTCAACTACTGCACGGCGCTTGGCTTTATGAACGAGAAGTACGACGATTACGACAAGTTCTGGCCCGCCGACGTTCACTTCGTCGGCAAGGAGATCGTCCGCTTCCACTCCATTATCTGGCCTGCGATGCTCATGAGCATGGGCATGCCGCTTCCCAAGCACGTCTACGGCCACGGCTGGCTCGTGATGGACGGCGGCAAGATGAGTAAGTCCAAGGGCAACGTCGTTGACCCGTATGTGCTCGCCGAGCGCTTCGGCGTGGACGCGCTGCGCTTCTTCCTGCTGCGCACGTTCCCCTTCGGCTCGGACGGCAACTTCTCGAATGAACTGCTCATCAACACCATCAATGTCGACCTCGCCAACGACCTCGGCAACCTCGTCTCC